>Ga0172364_10004759_pt1 | contig 10813 bp, 10 predicted proteins | sample LakKivSesite10cm_FD_114545 | JGI IMG/M metagenome (GOLD analysis project Ga0172364, IMG submission 114545) | Sediment microbial communities from Lake Kivu, Rwanda - Sediment site 10cm | ecosystem: Environmental > Aquatic > Freshwater > Lake > Sediment | place: Rwanda: Western Province, Lake... | reverse complement strand
TCAAACTGACTCGCCCGGAGCTGAAGCGCCAGCGCGAGGCGATGGCGCGGTTCGAGCGCTACCTGCCGATGCTGAAGCTCAAGCAGCAGCAGCTCCAGATGACCATGCGCGAGGTGGCGCGGGCGACGCGCCGCGCCGAGGAGGCCGTGGCGGCCGCGACGCGCAAGGTCGATCCCTACCGCGCCGTCCTTGCCGACCGCGCCGGGCTGGACGTGGAGGGCCTCAGCCGCCCGACGGAGGTCCGCACCGGCAGGCGCAACGTGGCGGGCGTGGCCGTGCCGGTCTTCGAGGAGGCCGTCTTCGCCGAGGCGACCTACAGCCTGTTCGCCACGCCGCCGTGGGTGGACCGGGCGCTGCAGGACCTGCGGGAGCTTTCGCGCCTGCGCGCCGAGGCCGACATCCTCCGCCGCCAGAGCGACCTGCTCCAGCGCGAGCTGACCAAGATCATCCAGCGGGTGAACCTGTTCGAGAAGGTGCTCATCCCGCGATGCCGCGAAGCCATCCGGCTGATCCGGATCAAGCTGGGCGACGAGATGACGGCCGCCGTGGGGCGCGGCAAGATCGCCAAGGCCAAGATCGCCGAGGAGACCAGCGGCTTTGACCGCGTGGAAGAGCTCGGCGAGGAGGTCGCCGACGAGGTGGTGGCCGTCGAGCTGCCCGAAGGCCCCGGCGGCGGCGACGGCGGAGGGCCGCAGCCGTGATCGTGCCGATGCTCAAGACCTACGTGGCCGCCAGGCAGCAGGACCGCCAGCGCCTGCTGGAGGCCCTGCGCGACCTGGGCGTGGTGCACCTGGCGCCGGTGGACCCGGCGAAGGCGGCGCCCGACGACAAGACGCTGGCGGCCATCGACACGCTCGCCCGCGCGGCGCAGATGCTGGGCGAGCCGGCGCCTCGCGGCGAGAAGGGCGACCTGGCGCCGCTGGCCGCGGCGGAGGAGGTGCTGGAGATCCACCGTCGCGCGGCCGAGCGGCGCAGCCGTCTGGCCGGCCTGCACAGGCAGGTTGAGCAGCTTGCCGTGTGGGGCGATGCGACGCTGGAGCAGTTCACCCGTCTGGCCGAGGCGGGCGTGAACGTGCGGTTCTACTCCGTGCCGCGCGACGCGGCCGGGGAAGTGCGCGCCGACTGCGTGCAGGTTCTGGGCGAGCTGGCCGGCAAGCGCATTCTGGTGGCGGCCGCGTCGAGCGGGCAGTCGCCCGTGGAGGCCCCCGAGGCCGCCGAGGCGCTGGAGCTGCCCTCACGCGACCGCCCGTCGCTGCGTGCGGAGGCGGGCGAGATCGACGCCGCCCTCGCGGCGGACGAGGAACGCCTCGGCGTTCTGGCGCACTTGCGGGACGACATGGAGGCCGAGCGGCGGCGCCTGGAGCGCAAGGCCGAGTACGCCGCCGCCTCCAACGGCGGCCTGCACGCCGACGCGCTGTACGCCGTCCAGGGCTGGGTGCCGGCGGACAAGGCCGAGGCGCTGTCGGGCGGTCTGGCCGAGGCGGGCGTGCCCGCGGGCGTTCAGACGGCCCCGCCGCGGGAGGGCGAAGCGCCGCCGACGCTGGTCGTGCTGCCGCGGTGGGCCCGCCCGATCCAGGGGCTGATGAAGATCCTGGGCATTCAGCCGGGCTACGGCGAGCCGGACGTGTCCGTCGCGTTCATGATCGCCCTGCCGATCTTCGCGGCGATGCTGTTCAGCGACGGCGGCTATGGGCTGACCCTGCTGCTGCTGCCGATCGTGCTGCGGCGGAAGGTGATCGCCAAGATGGGCCGCAACGTCGCCAACCTGACGATGGTCATCGGCGCGCTGAGCATGGCCTGGGGGGCGCTGACCGGCTCGTTCTTCGGGATGGACGTTCCGGGCCTGTTGGGCGGCAAGCCCCTGATCGCCGTTTCGCTGGACGCCGGGCCGATGAACTTTCTCATGCGCCTCAGCTTCACCATCGGCGTGGTGCACCTGGTGGTGGCGCAGCTCTGGCGGGGGGTGCGGCTGTGGCCGAACCTGGCGCTGCTCAGCAAGGTCGGCTGGGCCGCGTTCCTCGTGGGCATGTACAGCGTCGTGACGCACTTCGTGCTGGGCCGGCCGGCGGAGCTGACCAGCCCGGCGATCATCTGGCCGTGCATGATCGGCGGGGGCATGGCGATCCTGTTCGCCAGCCCGTCGTGGAACGTGCCGAAGATGGTGGCGCTGGGGCTGGCGAACTTCCCGCTGGCGGCGCTGGGAACGTTCAGCGACATCATGAGCTACGTGCGTCTGATGGCGGTCGGCCTGGCCGGGTCGGTCCTGGCGACCAGCTTCAACGAGCTGGCGATGCGGGCGGGGCCGGTGCTGCTGGTGCCCATCCTCATCTTCGGCCACGGGCTGAACCTGGGCCTGTGCCTGATCGCACTTTTCGCACACGGTGTGCGATTGAACGTGTTGGAGTTCTCCAACAACCTGGGACTGGAATGGAGCGGCTACCCGTATCAGCCGTTCGGCAGCGACCAACCGCAGGAGACATGACGATGGACTGGGCGTTCCTCGGACAGTTCGGTGTGGTGCTGGGTTTCGGCCTGGCGGCGCTGGGAAGCGCGTTGGGGATCGGAGCGGCCGGCAGGTCCGCCGCGGGCGCCTGGGCGCGCGACGCGAAGGCGGGCAAGCCGCTCCGGTTCAACTACATCATCTTCGTCGGCGCGCCCATCAGCCAGACGTTCTACGCGATGATCGTGATGAACCAACTGGCCAATTCGCTGGGCAAGGCGGCCGCCAACGCCGGCCTCATGCTCGCCATCGGCATCGCCACGGGCCTGGGCGAGATGTTCTCCGCCTGGGGCCAGGGGCTGGTCGGCGCGTCGGCCTGCCGCTGCCTGGCCGAGGGAGAGGGCAAGGGCCTGGCGTTCCTGTTGATCGCCATCGGCATCATCGAGACGGTCGGCATCTTCACGATGGTGTTCATGCTGATGGCGGCCGGACGCATCGCCTGACGCCAGCTTCGCAGCGCAGAGAGAAGGGGCCGGTCGTCGGCCCCTTGTGCGCGCCGGAGACGATGGCGGGCGGCGAGGTGCCTGCCCGCCGGTCGGCTCACGCCGCGGCCGTCGCCACCACCGCCTGGCTGCTCGCGTACGACTGGCCCACGTGGGGCGCGTCGAACGCGAAGCCCACGCGGTAGTCGGCCCGCGACGGCTGGCAGCGCGTGATGGTCGCGTAGATGTTTCGCCGCCCCTGCTCGGCCGGCAGCGGCAGCGACAGGACGATCCGCTGGCCGGGGTAGTACGCCCGGCCGGAGAACGCCCCCATCCCCCCGCGCGAGATGTCCACCATCCGCAGCGAGTCCACCACGTCGCCGCCGTCGGGGTCCAGTCGGATGCAGCCGAGCGTCATTTCCAGCCGCGTCCGCGGGTGCCGCCTCCGCTCCGGCGGGTAGGTCTGGCCGATCAGCATCGCTGTTCTCCTTCCGCGGGGCGGGCCTCGATTTGCCCGCCGCGCCCGCGACGGCCGGAAAGTCGGCATAGCCGTTACTTTCGGAACCGTCCATTACGGAGCATCGTCCCCGCGCGGGGGCGCCTTAAGTTGGCGCGCGGATTTTCGCCGCCGCCCGCCGCCCGCCCGCGCGTACAATGTCCGCCCATGAGCGAGCGGGCTCGACATGCCGGGCTGGTGGTCCTCGTCGGCGCCGGGCCGGGCGACCCGGCGCTGCTCACCGCCGCCGGCGCCCGCTGGCTGGCCGCCGCAGAGGTCGTCTGCTACGACCGCCTCGCCAACGAACGCCTGCTGGACCTGTGCCGCCCGACGGCCGAACGCATCTACGTCGGCAAGCGCCCCGACGCCCACGCGATGCCGCAGGAGCGGATCAACGAGCTGCTGGTGGACAGATGCCGCGCCGGCAAGCTCGTGGTGCGCCTCAAGGGCGGCGACCCGCTGGTCTTCGGGCGCGGCGGGGAGGAGGCCGACGCCCTGGCCGACGCCGGCCTGCCCTTCCGCATCGTCCCCGGCGTCACCGCCGCCGTCGCCGCCGGGGCGTATGCCGGCATCCCGCTGACCGACCGCCGCCTGGCCGCCTCCGTCGCCTTCGTCACCGGGCACGAGGACCCCGCCAAGGGCGAGCCCGCCGTCAACTACGCCGCCCTGGCCGGCGTCGATACCGTCGTATTCTACATGGGCGTGGGCAACCTGTCCGCCATCGCCGAGCGGCTCGTCGCGGCCGGGCGGGGCGCCGAAGAGCCCGTCGCCATCGTCGCCGACGCCACCACCCCGCGGCAGCGGACGGTGACAGCCACTCTGGCGACGGCGGCGGCAGAGGCGACAGCGGCCGGCATCCGCCCGCCGGCGCTGGTCATCGTGGGCAAGGTGGTCGCGCTGCGGGGGCGCCTGGCATGGCTGGAGAAGCTGCCGCTGTTCGGGCGGACGGTGCTGGTGACGCGGACGCGGCGGCAGGCGTCGGCGCTGGCGGCGCGGCTGGCCGAGCTGGGCGCCGAGGTGATCGAGGCGCCCACCATCGCCATCGCGCCGCCGGAGGACTGGTCGCCGGTGGACGATGCCCTGCGCGCGATCGCCGGCGGAAGCGGCGCCGGTGCGAAGACATCCGCGGCGGCACGCCGCGGCTCCGTGCGCGCGGCGTGCGATTGGCTCGTTCTGACGAGTCCTAACGGCGCGGAGGCGCTCGTGGAGCGGATGGGCGAGCTGGGTCTGGACGGCCGGGCGCTGGCGGGCGTGAAGATCGCCGCCGTAGGCCCGGCCACCGCCGACGTGTTGCGCCGCCACTTCATCCGGCCCGACCTGGTTCCGGACAAGTACACCACCGAGGCCCTCGCCCAGGCGCTGACCGGGGCGCTGATCGCCACCGCGCAGATGCCCACTGATGAGTCCGGAATGCCCACTGATGAGTCCGGAATGCCCACTGATGAGTCCGGAATGCCCACTGATGAGTCCGCCAAAGGCGGACGAATCGGTGGGACTACCTCCGAACACGTACGACGTCCAAAGGTCCTCCTCGCCCGCGCCGACATCGCCACCGAGCAGCTCGCCGACGCCCTTCGCGCCGCCGGCGCGGAAGTCGTCGAGGTGACGCTCTACCGCACGGTCCGACCGGCCTCGCTGCCCCCCGAGGCGCTGGCGGCGCTTCGCGGCGGGCGCGTCGATTGGGTCGCGTTCACCTCCTCCTCGACGGTGACGAATTTTCTTGCCCTCGCCGCGGCCGCCGGCATTACAGCCGCGAGCGTCAAGCTGGCCTCCATCGGTCCGGCCACCAGCGCCGCCCTCCGCGCCGCCGGCCTGGAGCCCAGCGTCGAGGCGGCTGTGCATACCATCGACAGGCTCATCGAGGCGATCTGCACGGCGGAGCGATGTTGAATGCCGGCCTCCCCGGCGGTATCATGGAAAGGGAACACCAGGAGAATGCCGATGGTCAGCGCGAGCGATGAGGAAGTGGTGGCACAGGCGAAGAAGATCGCCGACACCAGCAGAAAGGCGGAGCCCACCATTGAGGAAATCTACGTATTCCCCTCCGACCACGAGATAAGGCTGATCGAAGTGGATCCTGTGACCGCCGTCAGCGACCTCATCGCGCCTTTCTACTTCGATCCCGATCCCGACGAAGGTATCACGTTCCCGTGCGCTATCGCGGTCATACGCCCGGAGGAGAAGGACAGGCTCTCCCCCCCTGAGGACTGGGGACGTTGGGATGACGCTAGGAAGATCTAGCAGGAGGGGGACCTTCGCGCAGGGGCCTCCCGATTCATGGCGATCCGCGTTCGCCTGTCAGGCAGCGTCGGACTATGAGATGTTCCGCCTCCTGAACCGGCAGCGGGCGCCCCGTTGCCACCAGCTTCACTTCCTCCAAATGGCCACCGAGAAGCTGGCGAAGGCGTTCCTCTCTGGTTCCGGCACACCGGGGCGTCGACCGGCAAACGTGCATACGGCCTTCACGGGGTCCGTGCGAATGGCCAAACAGCGCGCCGACATACGCAAGATCTGCGGGTTCCCGGAAGACCGAAGGGCTTCGTACAACAGTTACATCGATATGCTCATCCCTACAGCAAGAGAGATCGAGCGGTTGGCGCCGGGGGTGGGGGGGGCGGACAGCCCCAACACGGAGTACCCCTGGCTTCATGCCGGCCAGGTAACCAGTCCCCTCTTCTATGGCTTCTTCTCCGTCGGGTGCGGTTCGTCAGGGTTTCCGAAGCTGCTGGCTTTCTTCGAGGCATGTTTGTCCCTCATCCGAACGCCCTGGTCGAGACCACACTTATGCCCATGACAATCACCGAGAAAATCCTCGCCGCACACGCCGGACGCGACAGGCTGACGCCCGGCCAGACCGTCTGGTGCGGCGTCGACGTGCTGATGGTCAACGACATCACCGGCCCGCTGGCCATCGGCGTCTTCGACCGCCAGTTCGGGCCCGACGCGCCGGTCTGGGACCCGGCCGGGCCGGTGCTGATACCCGACCACTACATCTTCACCGCCGACCGCCCGTCGCACCGCAACGTGGAGGTCCTGCGCGACTTCGCGCGGCGCAAGGGGCTGAAGCACTACTACGACGCCGATTTCATCCCCGACGGCCTGGAGGGCATGCCGCCGCCCTACGCCGACCCGCGTGACACGACCTACCGCGGCGTCTGCCACGTCGCGCTGCCGCAGGGCGGGCACACCCGTCCCGGCGAGGTGCTGCTCGGCGCCGACAGCCACACCTGCACCCACGGGGCCTTCGGCGAGTTCGCCACGGGCATCGGCAGCACCGAGGCGGGCTTCGTCATGGGCACCGGCAAGCTTTGGCTGCGCGTGCCGCCCACGATGAAGTTCGTCTTCACCGGCCACATGCCGCCCTACCTCATGGGCAAGGACCTCATCCTCCACGTCATCGGCGAAATCGGCGTCGACGGCGCCGCCTATCGCGCGATGGAGTTCGCCGGCCCGGCCGTCGGCGAGCTCGACATCGACGAGCGCTGCACGATGTGCAACATGGCCGTCGAGGCCGGCGGCAAGAGCGGCATCATCGCCGCCGACGAGACGACGCTGCGCTACGTCCGCGCCCGCACCGACAAGCCGTTCACCGTCTGCCAGTCCGACGCCGACGCGCAGTACGAGAAGGTCTACGAGTTCGACACGGCCGCCATCGAGCCCACCGTCGCCTGCCCCCACTCGCCCGACAACCGCGCCGCCGCCCGCCGCAAGGCCGACGTGAAGATCGACCGCGTCTACATCGGCTCCTGCACAGGCGGCAAGACGGCCGACTTCCTGGCCGCCGCGAAGGTCCTCGCCGGTCGCCGCGCCGCCGTCGAGACGTACATCGTGCCCGCCACCGTCGAGGTGGACGGCGACCTGGACCGCCGCAAGCTCGGCGGGCGGTCGCTGCGCGAGATTTTCGCCGCGGCCGGGTGCCGCATCGGCCCGGCGAGCTGTGCCGCCTGTCTCGGCGGGCCGCCGGACACGTTCGGGCGGGCCAACGAGCCGATCACCGTCGTCTCGACGACCAACCGCAACTTCCCCGGGCGCATGGGCCACAAGGACGCGCAGGTCTACCTGGCCAGCCCGCTTACGGCCGCCGCCAGCGCCGTCGCCGGCCACATCGCCGACCCGCGGGACTACCTGTAGACCAGCCCTGCGCGGCGGCGCGAGGCGCGGCGCATTCGCCCGCGGCCGCCGGCCGCCGCGTCAGTCCGCCCGGATCGCCTCGACGACCGAGTCCATCCCTTTGCCCGCGTGGAGCAGGCGCGGGCGGTCGAACTCGGCCTGCTGCAGGTCCTCGGCCAGTTCCTCGAAGCTGTAGGTGCCGCCGCCCGGCGTGCCGACGAGCATGTTGACGGCGAACAGGGCGCCGGCGGCCGGGGCGGTGTGCAGCCGGTCCATCACCACGTCGCGGATGAGGATGCGCCCCCCGTCGGCCAGGGCGGCGCGGACCTTGGCGAACAGGCGGCGGTTGTCCTGGCGGCTGTTCTGGTGAACGACGGCGCTGACCCACGTCAGGTCCGCCCCAACCGGCAGGGGCGTATCGTCGTCCATGTCGGCGGCGACGAAGGTGACGCGGTCGGCCAAGCCGGCCGCCTCCACGTGCGCGCGGGCGATGGGGATCACGTCGGGCAGGTCCAGCAGCGTGGCCCTGGCGGCCGGCGCGGCGCGCAGGAAGGCGATGGTCCACGTTCCCGGCCCGCCGCCGAGGTCCAGCAGGTGGGTGAACTCCGGCGGGCCGATCTCGCCGAGAAGCGCCGGCGCCATCGCGCGGCTGACGTCGTGCATCGCCTCGATGAACGCCTCCAGATCCTCCCGCTCGCCGCGGACGGAAGGCTCGCACCTCGCCGGCGAGCCGTCCTTCACCACGCGGGCGAGCTGCGCCCAGCGGCGCTGGCAGTTGGCCAGGTGCCGCAGCATGGCCAGCACGCTGCCGGGCCCGCCGCTCACCAGCAGCTCCTCCGTTCCCGCCGCCAACGCGTAACGCCCCCCGTATTTCTCCAGCAGACCCATCGCCGCCAGGGCGTCGCACAGCACGCCGGTGCCGCGAGCGTCGCTGGACATCTCCGCCGCCAGCGCCTCGGCCGTCATCCGCCGCCCGCGCAGGACGGCGAACAGGTCCAGCTCCGCCGCGGCCATCAGCACGCACGCCGGCTGGAAAGCTCGCGCCAACTCCAGCAACTCCTCGCCTGTCCATTTCCCGGGCATCCCTGAGCGCCTTTCCGCAACCAGTATAGCACCCCTCGCGCCGCCACCGGGCCTGCCCCCCCGGCCGCCGAGTTGGAGGCAGCCCACGTCAGCCCACGCCCGCCCGGCGTGCGCAGGCCCAGCCACTGGTCATCCTCGCCGCTGCCGCCTCCCCACGGGAACGTGATATTCAGCGTGTGCGAATCGAGGATGATCCCCTCCCGGTAGTCAGCCGCCGCCTGCATGATCGCCTGCAACTTGCTGCCGTCCGGGTCGTAGGCCGGGTTGTCCGACGACGCCGCGCCGCGGCAGAACGGCCATTCGCGGTCGCGCCCGCCCGGCGGCTGGACCTGCCCGCCCTGCCGAACGGCGCGCGCCGCGCCGGGGCGCGGCAGGGGGGGGCCGGCGGAGGGGACATCGCCCTCGCGACCCGCGGCACCAATAGCCTGGGCCACCGCCGGAGTTGGCTTTGTTTCATACGGCGTCTTTGGCCGGATTTCGATTCTAAACGGCTTGCTGTCAGTATGTTACATGAAAAACCGGTTTGGGTTCGTTTCGCAGTTCTGTCCACCCATCCGCCGCGGCTCCCGCAGCGAGCGTTGGGTTCGTTTCCGCCCCGCCCGCCGGCTCGCCGCAGAACCCAACTTCCGCTCATATAGCCTCTTACACTCCTGGCCGCTCAGGTTCTTTCCGCGATCCCGCTCTTTTGTCGCTGTCACTCCCCCGCCAGTCGCCAGCCCGGGCACGCCCTCTGTGAACGGGCAGGTGCGAACACACCCGCAGTACATCCCGTACATGCATTCTAGCACAGAATTGTGGTTTGTCAAGCAAAATCTGGACGTTTTTCCACCGAAGCAGAATCGCGATATCATCGTGTTGTTTCTGACGCCGGTGCCGGCCGCCTCCGCCAGATTGCTCAGTGCCCGGCTTGGCGGCGCGGGCCGCGTCCCGGCGGAGTGGCGCGTTCATAGTCGCGGCGCCCTGTGTGATCCGACGCCCGATCACCGCCGTGCGAATCGCTCGCTTCGCGGCGTTGTCCGCCTGTCGGCTTGTCAGCGGCAGGCGAGGCGGACATTCGCGGGCCTCCGCTTGAATCCCGTTGAAAGTGCCCTTCTCCGGCCGGACAAAGGGCGGTAGCTTGTGTGCGTGCATCGGTTGAAGATTCGGTTGACAGCCGGCGGGTGCGTGGCCCGTTGGGCCGGCAGCGGAAGGCCCGAGAGGGCCTGAACGGTTCCGGATACCGACGTCATGAGACGAGCAATGGAGCTGGCCACCATCCTTCCCTTGGCCATTCTGGCCGCCGCGGCCCCGGCTGGGAACACCAAAGCCCCGGACCTCGTGTTCCTGTGCATCGGGCAGTCGAACATGTCCGGCCGCGCGCCGATGAAGGAGGGCGACGACGCCGTGATGGAAGGCGTCTTCCTGCTGAACGCCGAAGGCACATGGGAGCCGGCCAGGCATCCCCTGAACCGCTACAGCACCGACCGGAAGGTCCTGAGCATGCAGCGTTTCGGCCTGGCCGGTCCGTTCGCCCAGAAGCTTCGGGCCGTCATGCCTGACAAGACGGTCGGCCTGATCGTCAATGCGCGCGGCGGCACGAAGATCGAGGAATGGGCCAAGGGCCAGCGCCTGTACGAGAACGCCTTGAACCGGGTCCGCAAGCTCAAAGACACGAAGGTGGCGGCAGTCCTCTGGGTGCAGGGGTTCAACAACGCCAACGACACCGGATACCTGGGCAAGCTGGAGAAGCTTGTGGACGACTTGCGGACGGACCTCGGCAATCCGGAACTGCCCATTGTCGCGGGCCAGGTCCCGCTGCCCACGACTGCCACGGTCAACCGGCAGATCCTCCAGCTTCCCGGCGGCAGGAAGCAGACCGCCGCCGCGACCAACGAGGGCTTCGCCAAGAGCGACGCGTTCCACTACGACCGCGACAGCTACGTCCGGCTGGGCGAACGGATGGCCGCCGAGTACATGAAGCTGGCCAGGCCGGCGCCAGGGACGACGCGCCCGGCCTCTGCCCCCGCGCCGGGCGCCCTGCCTTAGCCGCCAAACCTTCCGGACATGTCCCGTGCTCTCGATTCCCTGGCCATGACGGTCCTGTGCTACTGTCCTCAGGAATCTTCGCGGCTCGCGAAGAAACGACCGACGACGAGGACGAGGACGACGACGAGGACGATACCGAAGCCCGTGGCAAGTCGCGTCTTGTGCCTCCATTTGCTC
>Ga0172364_10004758_pt1 | contig 10813 bp, 10 predicted proteins | sample LakKivSesite10cm_FD_114545 | JGI IMG/M metagenome (GOLD analysis project Ga0172364, IMG submission 114545) | Sediment microbial communities from Lake Kivu, Rwanda - Sediment site 10cm | ecosystem: Environmental > Aquatic > Freshwater > Lake > Sediment | place: Rwanda: Western Province, Lake... | reverse complement strand
TTTTGCGAGATACATGGTTCCCGTTGTGGATGCTGAAGGCTTAAAGATCGAATGGTTCGAAGGCCTACCCTACGTTGAATCGGAAGCTCTAAGAAAAGCTGTAAAAGAAGCAGGCCAAACCGAGGTTTCAAAAGCATACGAAGAAATTAAGACCATCCTGGAAGATCACAGAAAAGAAGTAGCGGAAAAAAGATAAATAACCCTCATTTTCCAAAATTATTTGAGGGTTTAAATGCATTTGATATTAATTTATGTTTAGTTGATAAAAAATTGTACTAAACTGTAAATATCTTTTCGATGAGATGATTGATTTCTTTCGAATCGATTCCACCTTCTTCTGTATCCTTAGTTATTATCAGAGTTCCTTTCTTTCCGCCACCCTCTTCATATGGTAGAATACCTTGTGATCTATACCAGTCTAATTTTTTCTTCCATTGAATTCGATAATTCTCTTCATAAAACATGCCGAGATGCTCCCAATAGTATAAGACTCCAGATTCATCCTCAATAGTGAAATCCGGATACCTCACTGTTTCATCGTTCCCATGCAATGGTTTCTCGTAGCTGTAGGCAATGTTCTTAGATGACAGATTGTCGGCAATAATAACCTCAGATTTAGACCTTACTGCTTCGCCTCTACGAGTTCGGTGAATCAAATGTTCCTCAAAGAATAGATTATCTATTGGAACAAGTTCGGGAGGTATGAAAAGATTTGTATAACGCCGCGCTGTCTCTGAAAAGACATCCGACGAATATTTTTTGAACTCAGCCCAGCTACCTTGATGAAGAATCACTATGCGATCACACTGACGCGTTAGTGCTGTGTACAGCAATTCTTTGGACAATAATCTACATTGGCTAGGCAAAATGAGAAAACAAATGTCAAAATCACTACCTTGGGCTTTATGGATCGTGATTGCGTAAGCTAATTCCAGTATTGGATTCGCTTCTTCAGTAAAATCCTCTGCACGATAATTATAAACATATCCAGGTTGAGAAGAGAATTCTATATTAACAGGCAACCGTCCGGACCATTTTTCATAACGACCTCTGAACTTGCCAACAACAATTCCAACCTCACCATTCGCGACATATTTTAGCGCATTTTCTTTGGGAAAAACTCCATATCGCCGATTATTCACTGTGTTAATTACCTTATCTCCATAAACAATTCCATCGGGACCTAATGGCGGTGGAATGGCCTTTCTCCGGTAATTGTTCGCAAGCTCAATGGTACAACCTCGAAACGTCTTCTGAACCAGTCTGTTAACATCCTTAACGCCATAAACATGCCCCTTGACCGGGGATAAGATTTGCCAATTTTCTGCCGCCTTGGCAACACCTTTATTAAAATAAACAAACTGATCACTCTGATTGCCTCCTAAAGACAACTCAAACTTGATCGAATCCTTTTCGCTGGAAAGCCCCAATTCCTTAATGAGTACCTCCAATATTCTCTCCAAAACCTCCTCCGGTTTTTCCCAATGTGTGAGCTGTAGATGATAAAGTCTTTCTTTCTTCATAATTCTGCTGAAAATCTCATCTCCGCCTGGTCCTATGTTTCTGCCACTAAACCAGTCCGCAAGTTCAAGATCGTCACGAAACTCCCCCATCTGCCGCAATCGAATAGTCAGCTCAGCATATCCTGGACCGACGCATGGAAACATGGTCTCGATATCTGGTGGAACCAATCGACTGATGATGTCAACAAATGGTCGACCTGCTCCAATTGGCGGTAATTGCTTTGGGTCGCCAACCAAGATGAAGCGGTCGACACCGCTAAGCGAGTCAAAGAGGGCCCCGAGCTGTTCCTCAGTAAGCATTGAAGCTTCATCGATAATGACAGTCTTAAAGGCATTAGTTTTTCCTTGATTAGATAATTTATAGATGCCTGTATTTTCGTCGTATCGATCGAGACCTCGTAGGAATTGAGCGATGGTTTGGGCAGAAATCTTTGTGGCTTGCTGCATTCTAACTCTAGCTTTTCCAGTAGGAGCTAGAAGAAGTATTTCGCTTTGACTTATCTCAGGATGGTGACATAAAGTCGGAATCACGAATTTGGTTTTGCCGGTGCCCGCAGGCCCAATCAAGACAGAAAAACGAGACTCGGCTAACTCTTTTAAAGCTGCTACTTTTTCTTCTTGTGCTTTCATCTCGTCTTCGGAATCAGTAAGTTTGGCGCCTTTGTCTTTGAGTTCTATATGTAGTAGTTTAGTCCAATCCTCAATCGAGCCTTGAGCCAAGCTGTGCCTTTTACCCTCAAGTCGCTTATTTACTGTCTTACGAATGATGTCTCCCATTTGAGCCAAATGATCTAATTGGTACGCACGCTTGCCATCTCTCATGACAGTTTTTGTTACTATTGGGTCGAAGTAATCCTCAACTGCGTTCAGTAAATCGTGATCAATTAGACAGCTTGGTTCGATCGGAAGTTCCCGGATAGATTTGATAACCTCAGTTTCTGGAAGCACCGTGTGACCAATTGAAGATGCTTTCTCAAGCATATAAGTCACCAATGCCCTAACTCGACGCCAGTCCATAGGGCCATCGGGCGATGATGGTTCAGGAATTGGATGTTTCCTTCGAACTGACTCGTCAGGAAACATGCCACGATCCACAGTGTTTATGCTGATAGGATCTTGTGAAAAACGATCAAGTTCGTATAGGCGATACGGATTTGTAAGTAAATCTCTATCCTTGCAATTAATGCCAGATGAATTCCTTTCTTCCTCAACATAGAATTTTGTTGCTTGGTCAACCGTAATCTCAAAGCGACTAAGCAGCTTTAACAATGCTTTACGTTCGTCTGGTAGTTTCTTCCACTTACTCTGGAGCGTGCTCCCAATTTGGTATGCTAGTTCTTTAGGTAGAATTGTTAGGTCGTTGAAAGCTGTATCAACTAGCGACCAAGGATCCTCATTCTGACCTTCTTTAGACAATAATTCATTACAAAGAGAGTGAGCGTGAGTGACTCCAAACGCGCATAAAGCAGCGCCAAGTCCTGGATAGGCACCCCGTCTTTTCCAAAGTTCCAAAAGGCGACGATCTATCCACTTTAATTGTTCTTTAAAAGATCCTTCTAACACTTGCGATATTTTTTTTATTGCCGTGGCGCATGATATAAGCGCATCAATAGCTCCATCATGAGTAACATGCTCGGTGGCATAGGAGAACTCGTCATATCTATCTTGAGGGGCAAAAGCTATATAATCAGCTGGATTAATTGCTTGGTCTCTTTCAGACAGAGCAAGAATATCATGATAAGGTAGAATGAAGCCATCCTTAAAATCTGGTCTAATAGAGTGTTGTATTGCACGATCCCATATCATACAGCGAAGACCACTTTTTTTAACGTAATCATATTCTACCGAAGGGCCAACATGTATCACTCGGCCAACACCGACTAGTACACGGCGATTATCTTCGGCTAACGGTGTTTGTTTAGCGTAAAAGAAGCAAAGAGATTCTCTTGGCTGAATTAGACTAAAAAAATAGTCTAAGAGCGCTTTTTGATTCCGATAATCTTGAACCCATCCTGTATCAAAAGGCAATATAGGCTCCCACTCTTGGTTACAATCCAAACCTAGATCCTCAGCAAGCTGCCACGCATATTTTGTTCGTACCCATCGAAATGGAATAGCAGGAGCAGAAAAGGGAGGATGACGAAAAGGAGTTGGTAGAATATGCTTATGAAGGTCACTCATTTCACAATAAGGATGATTGATTATGCGGATAAATTCAAAAGGAGCCATAAACGTTCCTCGTTCACTAACACAAGCAGGCCATTGTTGAGGACTTATGTCAGATAACAGCTTACCCATGTTTCTCTCTTCCAACTCATCGTCTTTCTCGTCATGAATTCTATCTAAAGCAAGGCAGGAAGCATTGGTTTTAGGATTCCTGCAAATGCACCCGGTCCATTTTGAGTCATGCCAAGGAACGCGAATAGACACATGTTTTGAGAGGGTTCCGTTGAGTTTCATCGAGTTCATTTCCATAATTTAACCTTCTTCTTGAGTGGTCTATACCCTTGAATACATAATATACTATTTTGATATATTTATAATTGAGCTAATATTATCTGCCGCTAACGTATAACTGGGGGCAAATTATGTAAGGGAGTTAAGTTTCTGGTTTAAGGTTTCTTCGTTTAGTATTAATTTAACCTCAATATCTTAAAAATTATTTAGCTTAACAATCTAACTTATTATTGTTACTTTGAAGCTGAGTTGCAGAGGTTTTGAACTGGGCATTTTGTACATCTGTGTTTCTTGCAGTATTCTAGGCTCAGCCTTACGAGGGCTGACTCGTAGGCTTCTACGTCTTTCACGTTGATTTTTTGTGCAGTTTCCACAGCCATTCTGGACGGCTTCGGCTTCGCCTTCTCCCACGTTCCCCTCAGTTCCCTTAGAAAAATGTTGACGCCTACTGGTCCTACGCCTTTGAATTCTTGCAATCTTCTCTCCAAGTCCGCTGGGCTGCTGGATTGCTGGTGAAGGTTCTCAAGGGTTCCGTATTTTTCTTTAAGGTCCTTCATGATTGCGAGAAGGTTTGAGGCTGTGGAGAAGTCGTACCTCACGTATCCACCGGAATCCAAAACTTCCACCAGACGGTCCCATCCCGCGTCCAAGATGCTGTCAGGCGTGGTCAAACCTTTGTCTTCAAATTTACGGAAAGTGTTCTTGGCAATCTCAGCCGAGATTCTTTTTGCGAAAAGGAAGGACGCCAGAAACCACTTAAACCTGTCGTCAGGCTTAGTTAAATTTAAGCCCAGTTCTTCAGCGAAGCTTTGAAGTTTTTGAAGTTGATTCTTAACGCTCAAGAATGTTTCACGCGCCCTTCTTCGTATTATAACTATGTCTCGGCATGTTTATATCAACTTTTACAGCTAGAAAGCATCTTGACTGGCATGTGATTACTGCTTAACAAGACCTTTAAAATGGAGAATGCTCAGCCAAATCAAGAAGTTTTAATATTTCCTGCAGCCTCATCGGGTTAAGCGAAACTTCCATGCCGTAGCTTGTAGGTTTGGCAGTGATGTAACCTTTTTTATGAGGCTTTTGAGGGAGTCTTTAGCTTCTCCTCTGAGGTGCTTGGGGAAGCCTTTCGGGATGTTGTCAGCTGAAGTGTGTTTTCCGCCTATGATTTTGTCTAAAAGCATTTTTTCAAGGATTGCTTTTTCGACTTCGCTTAACATTTGACCCCTCCTTCAATGCGACATGTATGTCGTATACTATATAAAACTATAGACCTTACGTTAATGTCACATCATAAGGACATAAAAGTTACATTTAAATATCGGATGCGCCTGTAAAAAATATTGTGGTTAAGATGAAACAAGATGAGAAAGCCCTAGAATCTGGACCTCTGGAAAGGCTTCTAGGAGGCTCAGCAGTAGCCAGAATCCTCGACTTCATGGTTGTCTTTCGCAGATGGGACTACTCAAAAATGGACATATCCAAAAACAGCGGAGTAAGCTTCCGCCACGTCTTGAGGGAAATTCCCAAACTAGAAAAGATGGGCGTAATAAAAGAAACTAGGCACGTAGGCAGAGCGGTAATGTACCAGCTAGACGAAGCCAGCCCCGTAGGCAAGACAGTGAAAGAACTAGTTTTCCAAATAGGCAGGCTAGAAGCAGAAGAAGCAGCCAGAGGAGAGATCATAAAAGAGAAAACTATTGAAGTAACCACACCCACAACCTAACCGCTCCATTCATGGTTCCATTTCCAGCATATTTACCAAGATAGGTTCCGGAAGTTTCTTCCTCATAGCGCCTTACGATATATGGATTGACTTTGAACCAAATTAAAATTTAATGCGGTTTGGAATTAATCTGCTTTGGTTTATGAATTTTAGGCAGTAGATATGACACTATGAAGGCTATGGAAAACATAACGGTAATGAACAGTGTGAGGATTCCTAAAAGCAGACTTCCAGTTAGGACGTATCCGTAAATGATAATTCCTAACGCTACGAAGGCAGAAACAACTTCCAAAGCCTTCTTAATTTTACGTTCACTTTTAACGTAGCTTGTAAGAAAGGCTGAGGTAATCGCAAACGCCAAAGCAATTCCAAAAACCATTCTAACGGCGTCTTCGGTAAGAAACCCTCCTAAAATCATCAGAAAAGCTAACAACACGTACGCAGCCTGCGCCCATCTTCCCCTCTCCACCATTTTGAACACCCAAATAAATTCAATAGTCGATAGGTATAAAAATATGCCTAAAACCGCAAGTCTTCTCATTAAAAAATCGAGAATGTCACGCAAAAATCAACGTGGTTTATCCTGAAGCCAAGGTTGCGGCTTGCATAGCATCAAAAAGGAGAATGCATACATAATCAGCGTCTGCATTGAGTTTCAAACTTGTTGAGTTATTCATAGTCTTCGAGAAAAAAGGTTTCTACGTCGAAGGGTTTCTTTTTCATCTCGTTTACGAGGTCTTTTTCTCGGCTTGCGAATACTGCCTTACTTGAGGTTTTTTGTGCCAGTGCGAGACAGAAACAGTCCGCCAGCGAAATGGCTCTTTGACACTTAAGCTCAGAAGCTTCGGCAATTAATGCTGAAAAGTCCTCAACGGCAATGTAGCCAGATGCTAAGAGTTTATCTACCCTAACACTTGATTCTTTTAGCCCCAGTTTCCGGCACAGCACATACCTGAGCTCAGCTATGTTCAGCTCAGTCGTGAAAGCTTCGACGAATCCTTGTATAAGTTTCTCCCTAAGCCTTGAACCTGCTGGAGTTGAGTAAACCAGCTCAATCAACGCGCTTGTGTCCAACGCTAGTTTTCCGGTCAAGTCTTCTTTCATCAAGTTTCCTCTCAGCCTGTAGTTCTCTAACAGCCTCTTCTGCCCTGGGTACTGGACTGCAAGCCTCATCCAGCAAATTCGGCCTCCTTTCTCTCTCCAACATCAATAAACGGAGGGCTTCGTTAAGGTCCACTCGGCGTCCGAGCTTTATTTGAAGCTCCGAAGCGAACTTTAACAATTTGTCTTTTACATCGCTTGTAACAGATATAGTTGTCATAACAATCATAATCAATATAAACACTATATCATATATGTCTATCGGAAAGAAAAACCAGAAAAAACTAAAATCATAAGAATTGTCCTATCCATGACAAATACACTTTGGTCTGAGATATGGTGGCAAGACAGCTTATGACATTTTGTACAGCTCAGGACATATGTTAATCAGAGAACTGTTGAACTCATCTACGAAAGATGGCTTTCAATTCCCTTTATTGGGATTCTCTCTTTAAGACTTTGAATGGACGAACCCCTACAGGAAAAGGTCTTGAGGATACGAAATCTTCAGAGCGCCAACAACGCCTCGGCTTTTTTGAGCTGTTTTGTTATTGGGTCTACTTCGAGCCCTAGCCCTTCTAGCGCGTCTACACCGAGGACTTCTGTGTCGCCTTTGTTGGCGAAAACCACCATTCTTGTGGCTTTTTCGTTCATGTACTCCATTAGGACTTCGCCAATCTTCCTTTCAAGCAATCTGCTGTCTATTGTTTTGAACTTTCGTGTGGTCTTGGCTTTCACATTTAACCGTTCTAGGGTCATGTTTGAAACCCATGTATATGTTGAGCCTGTGTCAACTAGAAGATCGATTTGCTCGGATCGGGACATGTCTGGGCTGTGAAGCGTTACTTTAGCTACTGTGTGACCCAAGCCTAATCACTCCATGTTAGTTAATGTCTTAGGGTCCTATATAATTAATACGCTTAACCTTTATTTCGAAACTTGGTGCAGCGAGCAGGATTCAAGCATGCAAATTCCTTAGTATTTGATGTAGTTGTGTGAAGTTACATGCTTTATATATCTTTCAATTCCCTTTGTTCTGCCGTTACTAACTATGAGGCGAAAATGATGGAAGCAAAACTAAATGCTACTTGACCGCGATCCATTATTCAAAAGCTGAGTTCTTCCATAGGAGATAAGCTTTGGTTTGGGCTAGGATCGCAAGTTAGATAATGACCTAACTACTATTTCAGCTATGACTTTAAGCATTTTCAGGGAATCGGCAATCACTTTCTTAACAACCAATATACTTCTTCAGCAATCACATTAGGCCAATCGCAGATCATATTGAATTTCTTCTTTATCCTATCACTGATTAACTTTTCATCTTTACGAAAAGGTGCTATATGTTGATCTGTTGATGCCACAAAGAATGGGATACTAGAATCTCGTAAACTTGCAAGATATGCAGCCTCTGCTAGAATTTCATAATCTTTCAACCCCGGCGGTTTTCTTTCAATGAATTCTATGATAGGGGCTATATGCTTCTCTAAGTCAGCTTGATATATCTGTTTTGCCAATTTCTCTAACCTTCGATTTACTGGTTTAGGCTTAGTCTTCATGAAGTCAAACAAATCAAGCTCCTCTATTTGCTGATACATTTTTGCAACTTCTAGGACAAGCTTATTCTTTTCCTCAATTGGTATCGGTTCTCGCACGAGTATGGAGCAATTTCTGTCCATGTTATCAGAACATATATCTAAAATGGCAGAATATGCTCTGAAAAAATCGACTTTCTGCTTCAATTCGGGATTACTTTCAAGTCTCTCGTTGAGTCTCTTTAGTACAACTGTGTTCAATACTGCTCGGGCTTCTTCCTCTACTGTGAAAGTCGTAATACCAATTCTTTCTTTGATGAATTTTTGTAGAACTTCAAAAAGAGGTTGAGATATCTTGTAGAACTCATCTTCAACTGCCCCTAATTGATCTATAACCGCATGCACTGAGCATGCTACAAGGACACTTGTTTCAATGAAGACTCTACATATCAAGTATTTCAAGCATCCACCGCTTGCGTAGATTATCAAATTCTTCTATCAGAATTTTTTTATCTACATCCTCAAGTTCGTCATCAAGCGAAGGCAACATACCCATATTATTGGCCGTATTTCTCAACTTTCTTGTTGTGTCAAACAATTGTCTTGATAGGTATAACTGAGTTTCAGGAAGGATTTCTTGTGCTGCTTTTAATCTGCTAGATATTTCTAATAAAAGAGGAATCACATTCTCAGTTTCAGAAACTATTTTAGGATTCTCATTAGGTTTGTGTTCTTCGAACCTCTTAATTATCTTTTCCACTATTATTCTAGAGTTTCTTGCAGCGTGAAAAGCTGGAAAGGCAACATTCGCATCAATATCTTGTTTTGCCCAATATCTCTCAATCTGTGAATATTCTTTAGCAAGAGCCCTTAAATCGGGTATAATTTTTAGGTCAACCTCACGTTTCTCTTCCATTTCCGTTAAATCCGAAGATATCTTGTGGAAAGTGGCATATATTTCTGACAACTTTTTCCCCTACTGAAGAAGCCTGTATTGCTTTTTATTTCTATAATAACAAGGTTTATGAACCATAGGATTAGATCCAAGATATGGACTATATAACATTATTTTTACTCCATACTTATATTGTTTCCTTAAGGAATTATACCCTTATATCACTATCGTAAAAAGGTGTCATTCAGCAAATCCTTCCTTTTTTATTTGAATGTTTTTATAATCATAGATATTCAAGCTTCTCCATATTAGGTAGGCTTTGGTTTGGGCTAGGATTGCGAGTCGGCTTATGACTTTTGCGAGGGTTTCTTTTGAGGCTTCTGAAATGAACTTTGAATATTCCGCTCTGTTGACGTAGGCTTTTCCTGAGGCTTTCAAGCGTTTGCAGTATCCTTGCGAAACATCCAACAGAGCCTTTTTGGTTTTCTGTAGCTCCACTGGTGTCAGCTGGCTTAGGCGATTAAGGTTGGTTTCCTTGTTTGTCAGTGCGTAGGGTTTGAAGCCGAGTGCCGTAATCTTTTCAACTGATGTTTGGATGGTTGAGTCTCCGCGGGCTTCGGTAATTTTCGTCATTCCTGCTTTTTCGAAAAAGCGGTTGTACCTTGCCATGACCGCCATGGTTTCCACGTACTTTGCGCCGACGAGTGGAAGGGTTTCTCGGACCAGTCTTGCGCCCAGTCCTGTGCTTCGGTACTTAGGATGCAGGACGACGCGGCTGATTGTGGCGAAGTCCTGGTTCAACTCCTCTATCGTAGGTTGTCTTCCAAGGGCTTTTCTTCGTCCAAATGTTGCCAGCGGAGGGTAACTGTACATTATGCAGCCTACTGGTTCGCCGTCTTTGGTTTTCATGGCAAAAACTTTCTTAACTGCAGGGTGGGTTTCTGGATTGCGATAATGAAATTCCGCCAGTTTCCTGTAGTCTCCTAGTGTTCCTTCAGTTATGCGTAGGTTTTTTGTCACTGTGCATTCTTTGACGTAGTTGTCTGGGTAATATTTGGTTTCAAGCCGTTTTCCCCAGCCCTTGTGAATGTGAACCGTGGGCGCTAGGTCCTCGAATAGGTCTGTGTGCGTTGTGGCGGCAATCACGGCTTTTCCTGCTCTTCTAGCCTGTTTTTGGACGTTGAAGGCTACGATTCGGGCTGTTTCTCTGTCAAGCGTGGCGCAGAACTCGTCCATCACCCAGTACTGGCTTTCGGATTCGAGGAGCTTCGCAATTCGGTACCTGTACCTTTGCCCGTCGCTGAGTTGGCTGTACCTTCGGACAAACAGGTAGGCGTCGTTTAGTCCGACGCGGCTGAGGAGCTCCAAGGCTTCGTCGAGGCTTCCGCCCAAGGTTTCAACTATGGGTCTTTCAGGGTCAACGCTGACTTGGTCGATGTTCACGGCTTCTTTGCCTAAGTCTTTTTCTAAGGCTCTGAGAAGGCACGATTTGCCGCTTCCGCTTTCGCCCGTGATGTAGACGACGTCTTCTGGTCCGATTTTGAACTCGGCGCTGTCGTAGACTACGTGTTCACGGTGT
>Ga0172364_10004756_pt1 | contig 10814 bp, 17 predicted proteins | sample LakKivSesite10cm_FD_114545 | JGI IMG/M metagenome (GOLD analysis project Ga0172364, IMG submission 114545) | Sediment microbial communities from Lake Kivu, Rwanda - Sediment site 10cm | ecosystem: Environmental > Aquatic > Freshwater > Lake > Sediment | place: Rwanda: Western Province, Lake... | reverse complement strand
CAAAGTTGTAATTTTTGCGATCTTCAAACTTATCGCCGCAAAAATTAATTTATATTCTTTTCTAAAAGTATATTTTGTGCTTCGAGTCCAATTACTTCTTAAATTTATTTTAAATTATATTTTCAAATTTGTAAACTAAGATAGCCGCCAGTTTGAGAAATAGCTTCCCTGTAAACCTCTACCGAGGGTAATTTAAGATTTTCCAAACTTCTTTTGAAAGCTTCTATATACCTTGTTTTAACTCTCTCTTCTGTCCTTCCTGCTATCATTTCTGCCCGATCATCCAGAGAGTTGGCGAATCTTTGAAAACGACAGCCACTCCCTAATTTAGGCCAGCCTTTTATGTATTTTTCAAAATAAAACCTTACCGTTATCCAGTCAGGTTCTTTTGAACCTAAAATCATTCTTCTAAATTCGGATATCAACTCAAGATTTCCGGCAATAAACTTATCAGGAGTCAGAAAAAGAGGAGCAAATTCATATTGACAAAGAATTGAATTTCGAGTGGCAATTGCTACCGGATGAATCGAAGAAATTTTGACATCTTTTTGAAGATAACACGGAACAACAAGCGATTCCTTAGGAGTATAAAGAACAAAATCATAATCTGAATTTTGGGTAGTAACCCATTGAGAAGATCCAACCAAGACTGCTGCTACTTGGCTTCTGTCTATACCATATGCCTCACACCATTCCCTAAATTTTTGAGGAAATCCCTCTCTATGCTTTTTTGTGGTCTCATCCAATAAAGGATGAAGCCAGATCTTTCTTAAGAAATTTAAAACTTCAGTCTGGGCTGGCAGGGAAAATTCAATTAAATTAGGTCTTTCTGTCATATTTCTTCAACTTATTCAACTTAGCTTCGCAAGGGAACGCCTTGTGAAGCTCTTGCGAAGTTAAGAGTTTCCATTTAAAACAAAAAAGCGAGGGTACCTTTTTTGAGGAGTTATGATCCGCCGTCAAAAAATCCCGCCTCGGAAGGCAATGCCTTGTGAGGCTAAAAGGCTTACCGACCTCAGCATTTTTAAAACTCTTTACTTTTCAAAATAAACCACAATCTCTTTTTCTTCAAAACCATTTTCATTTCCCGCAGTTATTGAAATGAAGTTTTCTCCCTCCTCCAAACTAACAGTCGTAGAAAAATTACCATTATCATCAGCCACCAAATCTTTTTCATTAACACTGACTTCTGCTTTAGACATTGTTTGACCAGAAACCGTTATTTTATTGGTAGAAACTTGAGCACCATCAGTCGGTGAGTTAACTTCCAAAAACATCTTTTGATTGCCAATCACAATTTCTTGAGTAGGCAAAACAGTGATACTTTGAACTCCTTCCAAACTTCCCTCTTCTTCTTTTATTGGCTTTCTTCCTCCAAAGAGCAAAATTCCCAAAACTACAATCACCACTCCCAAACCAAGCAATAAAGGAACCAAGATCTCCCCTGCTGTTTTTGACTCTTGTTTCTCGTTTTGATTTTTCATTTTAATGGGGCCATTATATCAGAACTTAGCAAAAATCAAAAGTGATCTAAACTTGTGCCGGCAGTGAGAGTCGAACTCACAACCTCTCCCTTAGGACGGGATTGCTCTATCCATTGAGCTACGCCGGCCCCTTAATACAAATTATAACAAAATTAAGCAGGTAGGATGGGCTGCTTCCTGCCCCGTAGATGCGTCTCCGTAAGGCGAGGGTCCCGCCATTCGGCGGGATAAACTCCATCCTCGCGAACGGCAAGCATTCTGCGGGGTATCCGTTGAGCTATGGGGGCAGTACGGATATTTTACTCTAAACTTATACCATTTTCACCTCTACCAATTTCCATCTTAAAACTTAAAATTGACAACCTAACCGTTACAAACTCTGCGACGACCGTCTATTAGTTTGTAACAAGTGGGTCCTCTTTTACTTGTAAATCAAGCTATGCTTATTTTTTGCTCGTTATGCTATCTTTGTTATCAAAGCTCGCACTTTAAACCCAATCCAATCTTCTGGAAGTAAATCCTTTGGTAAAAATGGGTCTTTGAGGGTTAAATTAAAAAACGTTTCGTTAATTTCTCTTTTTTCTTTTCTTCTCTCCTCTTCTTTTAGATATTTCAGCCCCTCAATTCTTTCTACTAAATCAAGATACCCTTCTTTCAGTTGATCAAGCCTCCAAACTAATCTGGCTACTTCTTTTGGATCGGAAAAAATCTCTTTTGCCTCAAAAACAATCACCTTCCCATATAATCTGTAACTTTCCAGCATTTCCTTAAGATCTTTTAAGACATCCAGAGGACTAATATAAACGCTCTCCTGCAATTCACCGAAACCAAGAGAAACTAATTTGTTTCTCAAAAAATTCCTTGTCTTTCTTTCTTTTTCAGGAATATCAAAAATTACTACTCTCCATTTTTTATCCCAGTCTTTGGCTGCAATTTTGGAAATAGGAAAAAGTCTTTGGATTCTTTCTTTTCCGGCGGAGGTCAAACGAAAAAAAGGCTCACCGTTCTTAATAATTTTTTCTATCTCACTAGTTTTTAAAAGACGACGAAGTGAACCTCTTAGAGTATTTTCTCCTCCAGCCAAATAATTAAAAAAATCTCTCTTGCGCCAACGATATTGATTAGCATAAGCACCAATTAGAACATCTCCTACAAAAGATAAAGAAATCACTAATTTATCAGAAAAATTCAAAAGTTTCTTCATCTTAATGTTACAAACTCAACGACGACCGTCTATTAGATTGTAACAAGTTGGTGAGGGACATCAAGGAGGAAAATAAATTAGAAAGGCACTTTTTCTAAATTAATGTAGGTACCGATGGCATTACCTAAAGCATAAGAAAGAAAAACTGGCCAGTTTTGGTAAAGATTGTTGGCCACTTGGTAGATAATGAATAAGGCAATAAAATTCTCAAAAAATACCAAGAGGGCCGCTCCGATGGATTTGCCTTTTGAGATCCAATAGGTTCTTTGGGTGGCTAAAAACATTTCCAAGAAACCGACCCCGAAGTATATTAAAATTTGCAGTAGGATGTTCATTTTTTTCTAAATTCTCTCTTTCTTCGGGGGGTTCATTTTCTAAAGACTCAGTCATAATATTTACTGAAAATCCTAAAACCTATTTAACCACCTTAGCTTTCAAAAGAACAATATAAGAGGGAGTAATTACTACCTCTTTTGCCGGACGATTTAAGTCTGCCGGCACTCTAAATTCCACCCAATCCTCTCCCCTTTTCAATTTTTCTAATGGTTCTTGCGGCCAACGGTATAAAGGAACCCAAATTCCTCCTTCTGCCTTTCTTTTAAGGGTCAACATTCCTTCAAAAATTTTAATTAAAGTTGGAAGGTCTATTTTGCAAACTTCTTGAGTTGCCCTTGGCTCTCTGGGAAGAACCGGAATTACTCCGTCTCTCTCCCATCTTATCAAACAGCTTTTACTGCTATTAAAAATTTCTGCAAATTCGGACCGTTCAAGGGGAAAAGGAAATTTTCCAATTAATCTTTCGCAAAACTCACGGTACTCAAATCTTTCTTCGGGTGATTCTTGGGGACCAATGGTTTCCATAATTAATCTAAGAATAACATCATTTAAAAAAGAAGGCAAGAAGAAAACCTTGTCGGAATGCCGGGAATTGAACCCGATACCTCTCGGTCCCCCGCCTGCAATAAGTTTGTCGGGGTGGGAGGAGTCGCACCTCCTGCCTTTCGGTCCCGAACCGAACGTTCTACTGGTGAACTACACCCCGTCATTGCAAAGTCGGGCAGGCGAACCGAGCGTTCTTCCGGTGAACTACGCTCCGTTAGTGTAATTTTAACACAAAAGATATTAGAACAAATTATGCTTTCCAAAGTTACCGTGCATTATTATATTCTTTCTAACGGCACCAACCCAGTAAAAGAATTTTTAGACTCGCTACCCAAACCATAAAAAGCCAAAGTCTTTCGAATTTTCCAACAAATTGAGCAATATAGTCTTAGCTCAGTAATTCCTCACATAAAGAAGCTGTCAGGAACACCACTTTGGGAAATTAGAATTTTAGGTAAAGAAAATATCAGAGTAATTTATGTTACGTTAAAAGGAAGCAAAATTGTGGTCCTCCATGGCTTTATTAAAAAATCGCAAAAGACACCAGAAAAGGAGTTGAATTTGGCTTTAAAAAGATATCAAGACTTTCTTGAAAGAAATACCTCTTGACCCCGTCTGGCCTTAGCATTCGCCTTTTCAATACTATTTCGAAAGTGAGAATCAAGCTCCGCTTATTCGTATACAGCTCATGCTGCGGTCTTTACGGGGTCGGCGGGGCGAACTCAACGTAGTTCCCCCTCGACATACATCTTTAATTAAGTATAATGATATCATAAAAGATATCATTTTGAAGGGAAAAATGAAAAATAAATTACTCTACTCTTTTGAAGATCACCTAAAAGAAAGTCTTAAGGATCCAGAATTTAGGAAAGCTTGGGAAGATTCGGAAGTGGAATATAAATTAGCTTGCCAACTAATTGAAAAAAGATTGGCTAAAAAGCTTTCCCAAAGAGATTTGGCTAAAAAAGTTAAAACCTCTCCGGCCGTCATTTCCCGAATTGAAACTATGAACGCTAATCCCTCCTTAAGCTTACTAAAAAGAATCGCTACTGTCTTGGATTTAAAAGTTCATCTATCCTTAAAATAATGAAGCCATGAAATTTTTAATGAATATTTTAATAAGAAGCATGGCGGTTTTTATTACTGCTTACCTCCTCCCGGGAGTTAAAATAGCGGATTTTTGGACAGCGGTGATGGTGGCGATTATCTTAGGTCTTGTTAATACTTTTATCAGACCTGTCATTATTCTGCTAACATTGCCAATAAATCTCCTAACACTGGGACTTTTTACACTTTTCATTAACGCCTTTTTAATCCTTTTAGTCAGTTCTTTAGTTCCTGGTTTTACGGTTAAAAGTTTTGTCTGGGCAATCATTTTTAGCTTAGTTCTTTCTTTAGTTTCTTGGTTTCTTCATACCCTAAGTTAAACGCAGATTAGTGCAGATTCGCGGACTCCCGCCTAATCTTACCTCTCGCCTTAGTCCGCCGAATTGGCGGACTGCAGCTCGAGGAGCGATTTATGGCGGGCAGGAAAGTCCGCTACTACATTACTAAGTCTACTACTACGAATGTCAGCTTAATCTTGGAAAAATTGAAAAAGTTGACGCTATAGGCTTTCTAATTTATAATGAACCTGGGATTTTTTAAACATGAATAAAGAAACTGAACCGGAAAAAATTTCCAGAAGAGATATGCTTAAAAAGTTAGGAGTTGGGGCCGTGGTTGGTGGAGCGGCAGCAGCAGGAGTGGCCGAATGGGCAGAAGAAGAATTAAAGGTTGGTAAGGAAGGATTAGAAACAGACCATGGTATCTTTGTTCCCCTTTATGAAAGCCATCCAACAGGCATCTCCCCTGAAAATATTCCTCCTGACACCCAGGCTTTATTTTTAGAATTAACAACTAAAAACTTTTTTAAACTATCTCCCTTTTGTTTATTGTCTTCCAAAACTTTATTTGGAAATGATTATTTCCCAGAAGAAATAATTTCATATGTGACAAAAAATAGAATCAAAATCATATTTGGTAATGTTGATCTTCCATTTATTGATTTTGCCTCAAGTGTTGGTCTTTTATATGGTGAATTCACGATGGCAAAATCTTTTCTTAAAAAGACTCCACAAAGAACACCTTTAATTACAAGGAGAGAATTATTTAAGCAAACAACAAAATTAGCATTTTCTCTTTGGGCTCTATCACCTCTTGGTATCGGTGCGTTAGCTGCCCCAGCTAATATCATCGATCCCAGACAAACACCCATTAAAAGAACTCTTTCTCGAGCTTTAGGAAAAGCTTACAACCTTCATCCTGAAGTCCTCTTCGTTTTCTTCAATAATCTAATAGTAGCAAATAAACTTTTACTTGTTGCTGAAGATTTGAAGGAAAAAACAGAAAAAAAACCAAAAATTGCTTTTCGGTTTGGTGCAGCCCATAGTGGAATTGAAGATTTTTTGCGAGCTGGTCCTGATTTTTGCCGTAAAATGATTATGGCGTTCCCAAAATGGTATTTAAACAGAATTATAAATTTTGGTGGCGGGGTTGATTATCTTTGTTCCGCCAGAATAATGGAATTACCTCCAAATACGGTTGAATATGTCAGAGCTATCAAAGAAAGAAATGATCAAAATGCGGCCAAAAAACTTGACCAGGAAACAATAGAAGAAAGGGTGACCGACAAGATCTTAAAAAATGAAATTTATTTGGAAGTGCCACCATAATTTTACTAAAGTCTTCTTCACTTGATTTCCATTTTTTATTCTTTACAATATGTTTTATGGCAGTCGAATTAATTATTCATGAGGCGCAAGCCCGAATCCTTAAAACCTTGTTATTTAAAACTGAGGCACGCTTTCGTGATTTAAACACGACCAAGCTCTCCACTGACCACTTCACTTTTCATCTTAAACAACTAATTGAGGCAGGTATTATTGAAAAAACCAAAAAGGGCACCTATAAATTGACGTCTAAAGGTAAGGAATTTGCCAATAGATTTGACACTGAAAAAATTGCCTTAGAAAAACAAGCTAAACTTGCTGTTTTAGTTATTGCCATCAAAAGGTTTCAAAATAAAACAAAATATCTCACACAACAACGTCTCAAACACCCGTATTTTGGTTATCGGGGTTTCATCTCCGGAAAAATTAGATGGGGAGAAAAAGTTTTGGAAACTGCTGCCAGAGAATTAAAAGAAGAAGCCGGCCTTGAAGGAAATTTGGAATTTATTGGCATTGAACATAAAATGGATTATGACTTGGAAGGCAAAATGTTGGAAGATAAATATTTTTATATTGTCAAAGCGACTCAGGTCTTGGGAAAATTAGTTGAGAAGTTTGAGGGCGGAAAGAATACCTGGCTAACGGAAAAGGAAATTACTTCAGATCCAAAAGTGTTTGAAGATGTGCCAAAAATCATCACCAATCTCAAAAAAAACAAGTTTTTCTTCATGGAAGACCAATATAAATATTCGGAAAAAGAATACTAACCTTGTTTTGGTCTAAAGTTATCAGTCTTAGCTGCCAGTTTAGTTTTTAGTCTCGGTCTTTTGGTCTTTTCACCTTAAACCATTAACTAATAACCAAACCCGCTGCCATGACCAACAACCACAAACTCTGACTCAAATTGCTAATTGCTAATTGCTAATTGTTATAATATAATATCCCCAGTAGTTTCCTAGAACCCCAAGTTTCACCGTCTCGGGTTAATTCCTAAGAGCACTGGAAAACTGGAATATTAGGCCCTAGGAATAACGCGTCTAACGCGTCTACACCCGAGAGGAGGTGAAAAAATAAATGGCCCAAGATCAAACCTTAAAATGCGCGGACTGCGGCAATGATTTTGTTTGGACCGCTGCCGAGCAAGATTTTTATCAGCAAAAAGGCTTTCAAAATGCTCCTAAAAGATGCCCACAATGCCGGACTAAGAAAAAAGCAGATATGAGAGCAAATCGGCAAATGTATAAAGCTGTTTGCGCTGGTTGCGGTAGAGAATGTGAGGTTCCTTTTCAACCAAAAGAAGATCGTCCGGTTTACTGTAATGAGTGCTATGCGAAACATAGAAGTGTGTAATTAATTATTTAGAAGATAATTCCAGAACCCGCCCGCCGATTCGGTGGGCGGGTTTTTGGTTTTTCCTTGTATTTTTGGTAGTAGCAGACTTTTCCGCCAGAGGCGGACAGGAGTTTGCGATTTTTTTGATTTGCGCGAACTAAAGTTCGCTATTACAATATTCTTATGGAAATAAAATCATTTATTTTAGGTGAACTGCAAACTAATTGTTATCTTTTAATAGATCAAAGTACTGATCAGTGTCTAATCATTGATCCAGCGGATGAGGCCAATTTTCTTTCCGAACAGATTTTACGCCAAAATTTAAAACCAACGGCCATTATTGCTACTCATGGCCATTTTGACCACATCTTGGCAGCCTACGAGCTCCAAATGGCATTTTCCCCGCCTTCGTCCCTCGAGAACAAACTCGGGACTTCGGCGAGGTTTCCGCCCGCCGAGTCGGCGGGCTCCAATATTCCTTTCTACATCCACCCAAAAGATTTCTTCTTGATAAAGAATCTCCAAAATAATTCTTCCTTTTGGACAAAAAGAAAAATTATAGAAAGGCCACCAATAAATATTTTCTCCTTAGCTTCGCAAGGCAACGCCTTGCGAAGCTGGCAGATACAGATTATTGAAACACCGGGGCATACACCAGGAAGTGTTTGTTTTTATTTTCCTAAAGATAAAGTTCTTTTTACTGGCGATACTCTTTTTGCTGATGGAGTTGGGAGGACTGATTTATCTTATTCTTCAAAAAAAGATTTATTCTCTTCCCTTAAAAAATTTTCTAAATTACCACCAGAAACTAAAATCTACCCAGGACATGGCAATTATGGAATTAAACTAAAAGTAGCTCTTAATCCTCGTGTCGTTTAGTTATCTAACTTTATAGTGCACGTGCATTATCATTTTATCATTCTATTAGATAGGTTTTGCTTAAAGTTTTAAACCTAAGATAGTATAATAATTCTAATATGCATATGCATAAGGAAATTATTAAATTTTGGGGGAAATTTCTGTTCATATTTCCTTATGGTTGCATAAAAAATTTAAAAATAAGAAGTAAGAGAGCCAAATTAGGAAACCAAAATTATCCAGGACATGGAGAAGACTTTATCCTCAGAGAAACCCTTACTTAACCTAAGCAATATGAACTAACAGCGATTACTTAGCCTGCTAAGTTATGTCCTTAGGATAAGAACAAACATATCATGATTCTACAAAGGCCTCGGACAACAATGAGTGAAATTTCTCTTGGAATAAAGGATCAGAAATATAAACTTCACCTCCAGATATAGCACGATCAATAACATGATTTGCTAAAGGATGAGGAGTTCCACCTCCTATTAAAACCAATCCCTCTTCTAAAGTTAATGAAACGCTAATTCCGTTCTCTCCAAATGTATGCGCACCTTCAACTTGAACTATTTTTTCTTTTGGAACTTCTCCATTCCAATTCAAAATAATTTGTAAACTTTCTCTCCTTTTCAACTCATACTCAAGAAAGCCTCTAACTAAGGGTTCTACCAAATACGGCAATCTTCTCGAAATAGACCCTTTCCCACCCAAGACTTTTTGGTTTATTTCTTTAAGGGCTTTACTTAACCCAAGCTTATTCTCAAGGTCTAAGTATTCTTGATTCCTACGGTTACATTCCTCTTCAAGTTGTCCTTTCTTTTTTAATTGTTCTTCTTCCTTTGCTCTGACTTCCGCTAATTTTAATGCCTCTTCCTTTCTTCTTTTTTCTTCAACAGCCGCATGAGCTAAACCAACAATAATCCTCTCTACAGCAGTTAAGGGTTTTTGTCTTTCATTACTCATTACCTCAAATTATATCATATGGGGTCAAAAATTTTCAGTCTTTTGATTTCGGTATTCAAGACGTTTTTTAAAAAGGTTCTCACGAAAACCGCCTTCTGTAACAAATTTATTCTTTAGGGAGTCTATCTGCCTTTTTAAAAGAAAAGTCTCTATTTGGCAAAAAGTAAGGAGCATATTCGCCGCTTCTTCGGGATTGTTAGGGAGATTTGGGGTATTAGGGATGTTGGGTTTTACCCAAACTGCCCTAAAACCCCTAAAAACCCTAATTCTTGGATCGTCTTTTGACCAAATCGCTAGACCTTTTCGTCTAAGGAAGTCTTCATAATCAGTCCCTAATTCTTTAAATGAACCTAAAGCAACCCCAAGTAGCTTTATGTAACTTTCCAAACTTTCTAAACTGTAACCCTCAGCAATGTTTTGCTTTCCGCTTCTTGACCCCTGCTCCATTTGGTCATAGGTTCGAGATTTAGGATTAATAAATTTCCGGCAAAATTCTGCTGTTAAATCACCAATCACTGTCGCCAAAATATAAGTGGCGAGATATTTATAACCCTCCATAAGAGATAATTATGATTATTTTGCTGGTTAAAGAAAAGTGGATATTGAGAGGTGTTTGGGGTTTTAGGGATGTTAGGGATATTTGAGAGTAATTTTCTTAGGAAAAAGGAAGCAAGAGGGATGAGGGGGGGAGAGGAAATTTCGGCTGAGCGAAAAACTGAGTTCCTCTACCCCGCTTCGGAGTTCAAATACAACCGCGTTAGGCGTGGCGCAGACTTCCTCCCAATCTTAGCATTCGCCTTTAGGAACTATTCGTTCACGGCTCATGCTGCGATTTTAGGAGGACAAGAAAATCTGCTACTACAAAAGGACCTATCCAAAAATCCTTTCCAAAAGCCTTAGGATAAAAGCTGATCCTTCAGGCCAGATTTCTGGACAAAGCCCAATGATTCCCACGCCGATAAAGGCGATGAGGATAAACATCACCACCCACTCAGCTTTGCTTTGTCCCTCATCATTTACTAACCAATTCCAAACGATCATATTCTTCTCCTTTCATTGTCCCAGCCGATAGGCGGCTGGTGAAAATAAAAAGAACCAACAGATTCCGATAGCTAGGACAAGAATCACCAAGGCTAATACCAGCTCAAGAAGATTTATCTTCCCCTCTTCCTGACGAAACAGAATCTTCATTTCTCCCCTCCAAATAAAATAGGCACCAGACTAAATACAATTATTTGTATCCAAACTCGTGCCTACTTTATCCTCTTGCTTCCTTTTAAAAGAACTTTTAGGCTCATTGAGTTTCCGCTTGTGGAAACTAATTCATCCTAAAATTGAAGCTCCTCCTTAAGGAGCGAAAATCCGCCGAAGCAGAAT
>Ga0172364_10004752_pt1 | contig 10816 bp, 12 predicted proteins | sample LakKivSesite10cm_FD_114545 | JGI IMG/M metagenome (GOLD analysis project Ga0172364, IMG submission 114545) | Sediment microbial communities from Lake Kivu, Rwanda - Sediment site 10cm | ecosystem: Environmental > Aquatic > Freshwater > Lake > Sediment | place: Rwanda: Western Province, Lake... | reverse complement strand
CAGCTTCTCTCCGTCGCGGCGACATACGTCGGAGAGACCGTGGCGTGGACGGCGACGAACGCCCTGCGGATCGACCTCCTGCGCCACGCACTCCACCTCGACGCGACCTTCCACAAGGACCATACGCCCGGACAACTGATCGAGCGGATTGACGGGGACGTCGCGACGCTGTCGAACTTCTTCTCGCGATTCGTCATCGACGTCCTCGGCAATGCCCTCCTCGTGGCGGGGATCATCGTGCTCTTGTTTCGCGAGGACTGGCGGATCGGACTCCCGCTTCTCGGATTCGTCGCGCTGACCGTGTGGACCCTCGGGCGGATCCACAAGATCGCTGTTCCCCACTGGACCGCCTATCGCAAGCAGATGGCGGAGTTCTTCGGGTTTGTCGGGGAGCGCCTGGCCGGCACCGAGGACATCCGGGCGAACGGTGGAGTGCCCTACGTGATGCGCAGGTTCTTCGAGATCGTGAGACGCATCTTCCCCGTGCGGCTGAAGTCCGGCATCGCCGGCTACTCGATGTGGATGGCTAACGTGGCCCTCTTCACTGCGGGCAACGCGCTTGCCTTCGGTGTCGGCGCGACCCTGTGGCGTACGTCCGTCATTACCCTCGGCACGGTGTACCTCATATTCCACTACACCGAACTCCTGCGCGGGCCGCTCTCCGAGATGCGGGAGCAGGTCACCGACCTTCAGCGCGCGGAAGCGGGGATCCGTCGGATCCGCACGATGCTCGCGACGTCCTCAAAGCTCGCGGACCGCGGCCGCGAGCTCCTCCCGCCGGGCGCGCTACCCGTACGCCTCGAGTCTGTGACGTTCGCCTACGAACCTTCGCGGGGCGAGGGGGCGCCCGAGAACGGCGCCGAGAGCGTGGTGGCGTTGCGCGACGTGACGCTCGAGGTCGACGCGGGGACGACGCTTGGACTCCTCGGCCGCACGGGAAGCGGGAAGTCGACGCTCGCTCGTCTCGTAGCCCGACTCTACGACTGTCAGGACGGCAGCGTTCGCGTCGGAGGCCACGATGTCGGCCATGTCCCTCTCGACCACTTAAGAAGCAAGGTCCGTCTCGTCTCCCAGGAGGTCCAGCTCTTCCGCGCGTCGGTTCGAGAGAACGTCCGCCTGTTCGACCCCTCCGTGTCCGACGAGACGATCCTGGCGGCCTTGGGAGAGCTCGGGTTGAAGGATTGGGTTCTCGGGTTGCCCTCTGGCTTGGACACGATCGTGGGAACGTCCGAGGCAGGGCTCTCCGCCGGCCAAGGCCAGCTCCTGGCGTTGGCGAGGACGTTCCTCGGCGACCCCGGCGTCATCATCCTCGACGAGGCATCGTCGAGGCTCGATCCGGCGACCGAGGTGATGCTGGAGAGAGCCGTCGACCGCCTTCTCGCGGGCCGCACGGCGATCGTCATCGCCCACCGTCTCTCGACCGTCCGGCGAGCCGACCGCATCGCCATCCTGGAGGACGGGCGGGTTCTCGAGACCGGTCCCCGCGAGGCCCTGGCTCGCGATCCCTCCTCGCGCTTGTCCCGGCTTCTCGAGACCGGAATGGAGGAGGTGCTGGCATGACCGCTCTACGCGCGTTCGTCGCCCTGATTCGCTTCCGGCCGTGGCTCTACGCAGCCGACGCTGTCGCCTGGTCCGCGATCATGCTGACCGAGCTCGGGGCGGGGTACGCGGCCAAGCTCTTCTTCGACACGTTGACGGAGCAGGCGTCCGCCGGACTGACGCTGTGGACAGTCATCGCCCTCGTCGTCGCCGCCGGTCTCGCCCGCATCGTCTCGATCCTCGTTGGCGCGTTGATCGACATCCGCCATCGCTACTCGATGGAGGTCCTTCTGCGGCGGAACCTGCTCGCGGCCGTCCTCGACAAACCCGGAGCGCGGGCGCTGCCGGGGGCCGTCGGCGAGGCCCTCAACACCGTGCGCGACGACGTCCTGGCGATCGAGGATCTCCTCTCCTGGCTGATCGACCAGATCTCCTTTGTCTCCTACGCCGCGGTCGCCCTGGGCATCCTTCTCGCCATCGACGCCAAGATCACGTCGATCGTTGTCTTGCCGCTTTGCTTCGTTCTCGTGGGGGCTCGCTGGATCTCGAAGCGCGTTCGCCGGTTCCGCGAGGCGAGCCGCCGCGCCACGGAGCAGGTCACCGGCGCGATCGGCGAGGCCATGGACGGCGTTCAGGCGATCCAGCTGGCCGGAGCCCAGGAGCACGTCCTCGCGCACATCGAGACCCTGAACCGCGAGCGGCTCCGGGCCACCGTGCGCGACCGCCTGCTGTCCCAGTCGTTCCATTCGTTCTTCTGGAACGCGGCGACCCTGACGACCGGCCTCATCCTCCTCGCGGCGGCCGACGGCCTCCGCAGCGGGACGTTCACGGTCGGCGACTTCGCGCTGTTCGTCACCTACATCGGCGTCGTCACGGAGATCACGGCGGCGTTCGGCGACTTCCTCATCCACTTCCAGCAGGCCAAGGTCTCGCTCGTGCGCATCGCCGCGCTCATGGGGGGCGCACCGGCCGACGCCGTCGCCCATCACCCGATTCACCTCACCGGACCGCTCCCCGACGCCGGACGTGAGACCGAAGGCGACCGCCTAACGCACCTGTCGATCGAGGGCGTGACCATCGATGCGCCCGCCCGGAGCGCGGCGAACGGACCTGGATTCGCGCTCCGCGACGTGTCCTTCTCGATCGACCGCGGCGAGTTCGTCGTCATCGCCGGCCGCGTGGGAGCCGGGAAGACCACGCTTCTGCGCGGCATCCTCGGACTCCTCCCGCTCACGTCGGGACGCGTCGTCTGGAACGGCCGCCCGGTCGAGGACCCGGCGCGGTTCTTCGTTCCGCGGCGCTGTGCGTACACGCCCCAGGTTCCCCAGCTGTTCAGCGACACGCTTCGCGACAACATCCTCATGGGGCGCGACGCCACGCCTTCCCGACTGGAGGAAGCGCTTCGCCTCGCCGTCCTCGAGGAAGACGTCGAGAACCTCGCGGGCAGGCTCGACACGGTCGTCGGAGCCCGCGGCGTCAAGCTCTCCGGCGGGCAGCGCCAGCGCGCCGCGGCCGCGCGGATGTTCGTCCGCGACCCGGAGCTTCTCGTATTCGACGACCTCTCGAGCGCCCTCGACGTCGAGACCGAGAAGGCGCTGTGGGAGCGAACCCTCGGCCGCAGCGACCGCACCTGCCTCGTCGTCTCGCACCGGCGCCCGGCCCTCCGGCGCGCCGACCGCATCGTGCTCCTCAAGGATGGGTGCGTCGCCGGCGTGGGAACGCTCGACGAGCTGCTCGCCACAAGCGACGAGATGCGCGCCCTGTGGCAGGAGGCCGGAGGCCCATCCTCGAACGGGGATGACCTCGTGAGCGTGGGCAGAAGCTAGACCAGCGACGGATTCCAGGACTGAACCCACGCAGCCAGGTTTCTGGGGACATGACCCGATTCGCATTCCCCTGCCGCGCGAATCGGGATCGTGTCCCCGCTTGTCTCCGCTGCTTCGCGGTGGAAATAGGGTTTGTGTCCCGGTCTTTCCGCGCGAATCGGAATCGTGTCCCCCGGTCGCCCACCACGACGAAAGGCGAAATAGGTTTTGTGTCCCGGATTCCGTCCCGGCAGTGGCAGCTCGAAGGCTCTGCGCCGCCTGAGGGAACCAACGGCAAGCCCCTCGCGTGGAAGAAGCGCTAGCCCATGGTGCCGCACCGCCATGCCGCAGTCCGCCGAAAACTGGTGCTGAATTACGGAACCAGACCCTCGCGGTCCCGCCGAGCCGGCTGTCGTGGGGCGGGGACATGTACCCGACTCCAGCGCATCGCCGTGCACGCCCAACCATGCGAATCGGGATCGCGTCACCGGTTCGCCCACGCACCGCGGACGTCGCTACCTCCTCTTGCTGGATTGCAGGATCAGACCTCGGCGCCCCGTCCTGGGCACACATCGGGTCGAGACCGGCGTGCGGCGATGTCTCAGGAGAAAGCCACACCAAGCGCGGCGGCCGCCTGTTGGAGTCGCTTGTCAGTCGTCCACAGGCGCACCCGCGTCAGGACGGCTGAAGCCAGAAGATGCGCGTCGATGAATCCGAGCCCACATCCCGCGAGTCGATTGGCCTCGATGAAGCGAAGGACCTCGTCGTGCTCAGCCACCCGTGCCTCAGGAAGCTCCTGAAGGAGCGAGAGGATCTCGACCCGATTCGCGATGTTCCCGCAGGCGAGTTCGCCGATCACGAACGGATGGCAGACCACCTCTGCCCGCTCGAGCAGCGCTCGCAGCTCGGCGTGGCCTTTCGCCAAGTGCGAGACCCAGACGGAGGTATCGACGAGGGCCAACATCACTTGCCCGTCGTCCGCCGTCTCGGAATCGCCCGCAATCCCCTCTCCGTTGCTCCGAGCTCGGCCAGCCGCTTGCTAGCCTCACGGGCGATGAGCGCCTCGAGGCCCATCCTGACGAGCGCCGTCTTCGCGGTGACACCCGTCAGCTCGACGGCGCGCTTCAACGTCTCGTCGTGGATGTTCAGTGTCGTCCTCATGCAGATGAGTATGCATCACAGAGGCATCCTCGACAAGACTCCGCAGGTGGCGCGGGCGCAATGTGGGGACATGACCCGATTCGCATCGCGCCCATTCGAATCGGGATCGTGTCCCCGGTTCTCCCACGCAACGCGAGCCGAAATAGGGTTTGTGTCCCGGTTTTCTCCCGCGCCCTTGTGCCCCCGGTGCTCCGTGTCGGAGCACCGTATCACCTAGGGCAGCAGGCCACTTCCTCTTCCAGGAGCCAACCCTTGGCGTGAGCACCCTTTGTGAGTACACTCGTACTCGCAATGAGTACGATGATCACAACCTCCTCGCTCGGTGCGCTTCTGTTGGGCCGCACGCGCCTCGCGATTCTGGCGCTGCTTCTCGAAGACCCCGAACGCAGACTCTACCTACGGCAGATCGTCCGGCTCACCGGTGCCGCCCAAGGAGGCGTCCAGCGCGAGCTCGCTTTTCTAGTCCGCGCGGGGATCCTCTCAAAGACGAGAGAAGGGAACCTCGCCTACTTCCAAGCAAGCCGCACGGCTCCGATCTACGAGGAGCTGCGTGGCCTCGTGCGCAAGACGGCCGGCATTCCCGAGCTCCTGCGCACGGCCCTCGCCCCCCTCTCTCCTTGCATCGAGCGAGCGTTCATCTTCGGCTCCGTGGCGCGCGGCGAGGAAGGAGCCGCGAGCGACATCGATCTGATGGTCATTGGCGACGTCTCGTTCTTCGATGTAGTGGCCGCCACGTCGCCTCTCCAGCAAACACTCGGACGGGAGATCAACCCCACCCTGTTCGATTCCGCTGAGTACGCGCGAAGACTTAGGGCGAAGGACCCCTTCTTGACTCGCGTCGAGAAGCAGCCGAGGATCGATCTCCTCGGAGGGAACGATGACACTCGAAGCATGGCGTGAGGCAGGTCTGCTTGTCTCCCACGAGGCGACGCCGGAGGAGATCGCCGACCTCTTTGCGGTCGCGGAGACCGATCTTCGCGACGCGGCCATCGCCGGACTGAGCCCCGAACGCAAGCTCGGATGCGCGTACGGCGCCATCCTCTCCGCCGCGCGAGCGGCCCTGCATGCGGCCGGATACCGGGTTCCGAAGACGAACCCCAGCCATCACCACTACACGATCCAGTCGTTGCGCTACACCGTAGAGCTATCTCCGTCGATCGTCTTGCGGATCGAGGCGCTTCAGAAGAAGCGAAACACCGCCGACTACGTCCGTGTGGGCGGAGTGTCGGACACCCTCGCCGAGGAGGCGCGTGCCCTAGCGGGAAACATTCTCGGTAGCGTCCGACGGTGGCTCATCGCGAACCACCGGGCCCTGCTTCGCACGTAACCCGCAGCTGAGAGACATAACCCGATCTGCGAGCGGAGCGAGCACATCGGGGTTGTCTCCCACGAGCTCTCGGATGGAACCTCTTAAGCAAAGGTCTGACCCCACCGCCCGCGTCAGAAACCTCATGATCAAACCGCGCCCATCGCGGGCAGCGTAATCAGCGTCCCCGGAATCGCTCGGGAACCGGAGATTGGTACTGTGACCCCGGGATTGCGCGGGGACATGACCCGATTCGCATCGCGCCCATTCGAATCGGGATCGTGTCCCCCGGGTCGCGCACTTCGACAACAGGCGAAATAGGGTTTGTGTCCCGGGTTTCTCCCGATCTCATCGGAACCTAGTGCTGGATTGCAGGACCCGGCCCTCGCGCCCTCGGTTCCTTACGTCTCGTCCGCTCGCAAGAGCCAATCCACGGCCGAGTGCAGAGCGACGCCCCTTGGAAGCTCTCCTACGTCCTCCGGATCGAGCGCCACGAGGTGGAGCGAGGCGCGTGGATACGCTGCCTTGGCCTCGACGAGCGCGCGCAGCTCGCGTTCCCGCGTCGCAGGGTCGGTCGCCTCAGCCGTGACTTGGATTAGCTTCTCTTCCCCGTCGGAGCCGCGGGCGAGGAGATCCACCTCGAACCCACTTCGCGTCCGAACGTAGGTGATCTCCGCGCCGCGTCGCTCGAGATCGAGCAAGACGCATGTCTCTAGGGCATGCCCGAGGTTTGCGCGCCCCGAGCGGTCGAACAGCGGGATCAGTCCCGGATCGATCGGGTAGACCTTGCGTGGGTTCACCATCCGCTGTCGCTCCGAACCCGCGTCGATCGACACCGTGCGGACAAGGAATGCGTCCTCTAGATAGGAGAGGTATGCGTGAAGCGAGTCCTTTGCCACCGCGACACCCTGCGAGTGCAGGGCGCCGTGGAACTTGCTCACGCTGAACGGCCCCGCCGCATTCGCGAGGAGCTGCCGCGTCATGGCCCGTAGGGCGAGCGGATTCGTGACGTTGTGCCGCTCGACCACGTCGCGAAACAAGACAACGTCAAGGTACCCACGCAGGAGTTCGATCCGGTCGCGCGCCGGGACGCCAACCGCCTCGGGGAAGCCGCCTGTCGCGAGGTACTCGCGAAAGTCGCGCTCAAGGGCCGAGCGTGCCGACTTCGGGAGCCTGTCTGGATCGGTCTTCGGCTCACAACTCCGATGGCGCAAGACCTCACGAAAGCTGAATGGATGAATGAGCGTCTCCATCGCCCGGCCGCGCATCGCCGTCGCCACCTCGCGCGACAAAAGCCGCGCCGACGACCCCGAGAGGAAGAGGTCGACCTTCTCCGTGTCCAGAAGCCGCCGCGCGAACCGCTCCCACCCTGGCACGACCTGGATTTCGTCAAGGAAGAAGGTGGCACGCTGCCCGTCGCGCCACTCCGGGTGGAGCCGGTAGTACTCCTCGAGCACGAGGCCGAGGTCGGCGGCCGTCATCCCCGCCAGCCGCTCATCCTCAAAGCTGAAGTAGAGTAGCGCCTCGCGCGGCGTCCCTGCGGCGAGCCGATCGGAGAGCACCTGCCAGAGGAACGTCGTCTTCCCCGTTCGCCGCATCCCGAGGACGGCGATCGCCTTCCCCTCCACCGCGGGCAGACGCACGTCACGTCGCGTGAGCGAAGGTGACGACGCCGCGAGCGAATCAACGATCTTCTGTCGAATGAGCGCCCGTAGTTGTCCTTCCATGGAGGACAGTGTAGCCGATTGTTGTCCGCCTGAGAAGGACAATGGTAGGATCCAGTGCTGGAATGCAGGACCGAACCCCGACGCCCGGTTCTGGTGGGGACATGTACCTCAACTCTCCCGTCTCACCAGAGTTGAGGTACGTGTCCCCAGATCTTGCGCGAGCCGAGATAAGGTACGTGTCCCCCGATCTCGCGCCTACAGCCTCGAGGGCACCTAACATGCGTTCCGTGCGTGCCTCGCGCTCTGTCTAGATCTCCGCGCGTGCCGCCCACGGCAGAGGCGTGTACCTCAACCCCCTCGTCTCGGCCGAGTCGTCCAATTGCCAGTTCCGCGATCGTCCAATCGTAACTCTCGGGCTCGGCCAATCGTAAGGCTCGCTACCCGACACCCCATGCCCAGCAAACAGCGGATCTGTGGAATACCACAGCAGCAGTCCGCGGCGACATTGAAGCCATCAAGCCCCTGACAGTTGCGTAGACCCGGGACGCAGGCAGCCAGCCGCAGTCGTAGATCTCCAGGAGCGCGCAGATAAGGTACGTGTCCCCCGATCCTATTCGACGCTCAGCAGCCGAAGAGCTGGCGGACAAGATCCGGTTTCTCGAGCTCGAGGTGTCTGGCGATGTCTCCCAGCACTGCACTGAGGGTCCCCACCTTGAGGGGCTTGTGATTCGGAAGGGTCAGATGATGGATGCCGCCCCGGGCAGAGGATGTCAGACGCAAGTGGCTTCCGCTCTGGCGGGTGATCGTGTAACCGTACCTTGAGAGGAGCTCGGCAAGATCTCGCCCGCCGACGTCCCGCGGCAGCTTCATGCCGCGATGACCTCGTCACGCACCTGATGCAGCCGGATGAGCTCCGGCATGTCCGCCGACTCGAAGTGGCAGCGGACTGCATCTTGGATCTTTGCTCTGAGCTCGTCGAGCGTCTCCGCTTCGGTAAACACGGAATGGCCGACAGCTCGGGCCTCGTATCCACCTTCCGGCGACTCCTCTACTACGAAGATGATCTCGCGTGCCATCATGCACCTCTTCACTGCGCGACCCATTCTACTCGAGCCCCTCCGGGGCGCGAACACCCGGTCAGCCCGCCCGCGGCGCCTCACCGCGCTGCACCAGCTAGCCCTGGACTCGCTGCTAGAGCGTCACGCCAGATCCTGGCGCCCTGGCGGGGACATGTACCTCAACTCCTTCGTCCTGGCGGGAGTTGAGGTACGTGTCCCCAGATCCAGCGAGTCATTATCGCACACGGGGATGATGCGATTAGTGCGCGCGCGGGACTGGACGCAGGAATCGCCCAGGCTTTCCCACATCTTCAGGTCGTGATCCCGCAGTACGGGCAGCCGCTGCCCCTGTTCGAAGGACGGCCCCCTGGCCGATGCGGGCCACAGCTCGGTGCATGGGTCGTCGGGGATCGTCGCACTCTCGCGCGAATCGGGATGCTGTTCATGGTCCAGACCCTCGTGGCTGCGGACTGGGGTTGTGTCCGCACTCCATCGGCCCCCGAGTGTTAGTTCGGTCCCTGTGGGATCCTTGGTGCAGATTCCAGTTCTAGGTTCTCCCCGTCGTGCTGCAGCCGGAACACCAGATCCTTGCCCGGACACACCGCCCAGAACCAGGCCGGGCGGAGCTTCCACAGAGCCTCGGCCTTTGGGTGGTTCGTCCTCTTGCAGACCGACTTCGAGTGTTGTCCCTCGCGGAGGCACTGCTGGAGCTGGTCAAGCATCCTCTGAAGCTCTCGCGCACTCCTCTTTGCCTCACCGCATAGGCAAACCTGGGTGTTCACAGAGCCTCTCACGATGATGTCAACTCCATACGCGACCTCTCCCACGTCACTCGCATTTGGCTCGAGGCGCACACTGGCTTGCGGCCAGCCGTGCCTCAGAACCAGCGCTGAGACCGCTGCCAGCTGGCAGACACCCTCGCGGAATAGGGAGCGGCCGCCCTCGGTTCGCCAGAATAGCTGAAGGATCTTCTGGCGGTCTGGAGATGGCGGCAGGAACTGGCTCTGAACATAGCCATCCAAGTCAACCGAGAACAAGCCCTTCCGCAAGCCACCCAGAAAGTCCTCGGCCTCCTGTGAGTCAAGCGGCGGGCGAATGGCGAGTACTTGAGAGCGGCCGCCACTCCTCGGGAGTGACGCGTACCAGCTGCTCAACAGCAAACCGAGTTCAGTGCGTTGGTCCAATGTCGCCTCCGGATCGCCCGACCCACCTCTTCACCACTCGACGATCAGCAGCATCGAAGGGTTCTGGGCAGAAAAGACCCGAGCCACACCGTCATCATAGGTGATTCGGTCGACAGCTTCAGTAGCGCTTATCCGAACCGGGCAATCCCAGCCTACAGTGCCAGCGAGCATCTGCTGCTGTCGATATCGCTGGGCCTTGTGCGCGAGGCCGGACGGCCGCAGGGAGGGCGGCGGCTCCGCCCCAAAGTGCAGAACATGCCCGTATTGCCAGCGCTCAGTAACGCTCATGAGAAGCCTATTGACAGCATCGTGGTGCCCGATGAGAAGATCACGAGCGGTCGACTGCGCTATTCGGGGCCCCCTGCACCATCTCCCCGCTTCCACGGAGTAGAGACGTGAGGATTGGCCCACGGCCAATTCCCCTTTGCGTCCCGCGCGCTGGAGTACGTAACCAAACCCTTCGCGCCCTACAGGCTGTCCCAGTCCACCTCATCGCTGCCCAGACCCTCCGGCGCCTCCTCGTCGGGATCATGGTCATCGTCATCACCTAGATCCTCGTCGTCCTCATCATACTTGAACTCAAGACCCCTTCGCGCGTCGGTTCCTAGCGCCGGATTGATGGAGACGAGACCCGACACCCTCTTGTTCATGCGTTGCGCCCACCACTCCAATCCCGGTCCTACCTCGACAGCGAGCTGATCCCATTCTGGAAGCCGTCTCCAATTCAGGATGCAGCGGGACCCGACAATCAGTGATCGGCCGGTGCGGGGATTTGTGAGACGGTGAAGGTAGACAATTGGGAAGTGGCCGCAGAGTTCACACGCGGTGGAATCCTCGGCCTGCCAGACTTCTGTGCACTGCAGTCGATCCCCGGGCTTGGCAAGAGACGCGATCGCACGCGCGATCCTCTCCCAGTACTTCTCTCTCGGCATCACCACCTCCTGCTCACCTGCTCCACCTACGCAAACGGTTGTCCCTAGTGTCTCGTCCGCCTGATGTATATACACACATGGCATGGAGTGGTATGGTATGCCATGGCACGCAAAGCAGCGGTTGTGACGTTGAGTGACGAAGAGCGCAAGACCCTGGAGACGTG
>Ga0172364_10004751_pt1 | contig 10816 bp, 6 predicted proteins | sample LakKivSesite10cm_FD_114545 | JGI IMG/M metagenome (GOLD analysis project Ga0172364, IMG submission 114545) | Sediment microbial communities from Lake Kivu, Rwanda - Sediment site 10cm | ecosystem: Environmental > Aquatic > Freshwater > Lake > Sediment | place: Rwanda: Western Province, Lake Kivu... | reverse complement strand
TATGCGAGTGGGCTTTGCGCCAAAGTGGGTGCGATGGGTAGTAAACTCAATGTTACAACAATCTCCAGAAGATATCACATGTTTAGCTATACCACTAAGAACAAAAGCCCTTGGCATCGGTCAACTTGGGAAGCGTGGGGGCATCATAATGAAAATGGGGAGGTTTGTTGAGACTAAAGCCGGGATAAAACTCAAGTGGGTGAAGCAGGAAGTCATTGCTGAAGTAAAAGACCTAAAACCCTGGGTTGAATCGTTAGAGCAATCTGCAGGTGTGTATGAGACATTAAAACACTCTAAAGAGGCCGCAGGCATATTAGACGCCGCAGAAGTATACTTAAAACAAGACAAACCGAAGGGTTGGATTCGAAAAACAATAGAGTGGTTACGTCATGGATTGGGGTTAAAAGCACAATGAATATCGGCAGACGACTAATAATTTTTATTCTCTATGCCATCGGCTCAATTTTTTACTGGTTCCATAGATATTATAGAGGCATTAAATATTTCAAGAAAGCCCTCGAGTTTGGGCGAGGGGATTTACGATTTGGTATTCATAATTATTATGTAGGTTTAGGCTACTACAAGCTACGACGATTTGCCGATGCGATTACTTATTTTGAAGAATATATGAAAAAAAAGAAAGGTGCCAAGAATGCACTACTCAGAGCCGCCGTTTGTTATGATAATTTAGCAGTTAAACTGCCCTTGGACTCTACAGATAGAAAGAAATTACTCGAACGCGCCAGAGCTCTCGTCAATGAAGTGGTGCTGTTTAACTCTGAAAATGCATTACTATATGCTATACTTGGAACTATCGAAAAACATCGCGGAGAGCTTGTTTCTGCGAAGGCACACTTTCTAAAAGCTTTGGCGCTCGACCCGAATTGTAAAGTGGCGAAAGAACATATGTGTGATCTTTTATAAAAAAATGAGGTTGCCATTGCCCATCAGATTATGGCAAAGGCGGAGCAGAGATACTTTCATCTGCTTGGTGAGATGGAACGGTCTATTGGACCGACTGGCGGTTCTTGGCCTGGTGATGTCGCAGTAATCAAAATGGAACCTATATTGATTGAGGGTTTACCGGGAAAGTTGTCATTTGGATATATGCTGAATTTATGGGGCGAACGAATTTGGTCGATATTTGACCCAAAGGGTACTGACATAACTGGACTGAAAGGTACTTTACCTAATCTTATAGGTACTTTGGTTTACGAGAGTGGATCAGAAAGAGTAATGGTATGGACAGAGAGAGAAGCATTCAAAGAAGGTATTCATATGATACTTTATGAATCTTCTAACCTTAAGGGAATAGGTGGTGGCAAAATTTCATATCTTGGGGCTCTTTCAGACTATGGAACAAGACCGCTACTTATGGCAAGATATTTATCACCCGTAGCATATAAAAAGTGGTTAGAAGAAATGAAAAAATTTAAAGAACTTGAATAAACGAATATTAGAAGTAAAAGCTAAATAAAATGATTGTTAGTATTATAGTCGTTCTTCTTGGTCTCATTATCATATACGGCGTTTTGACTTTTCTCATATTCAAGATTGTTCTCGGCATTCGGAAACGCAATTATAAGCAGGTGTTAATATACAGTTTCATCTTGCTTTTGCTTTACATCGGTATAATTTTCATCGCAAGACCCAATCTACATCAGTGGTTGGGCATGAGTATTGTATTTATTTTACAGCTACTCATTTTATATTTGGTGATAACAACTATATTTTTGATAAAATACAAGAGGCTCGGGCGTTTAATAGTAAATACTTTTCTATTCGTCGTATTAGCGCTTTACATGCAAGGTGTCCGTGAAAAAGGTATAATATTAAACAAGTTAAGATTCAGTTGGTCGTCTAATCCAATATTTACCTACTATTATAGGTTAAGACCTTGGCGATTCCCAATCAGCATTAATGATATCTATAGTGATAGCCTAAGTCATCAAGAGTTGAAAGAAATACTTCTTTCACAAGAAATGGAGCGTTTCTATAATTTTTCGCTCGGCATAATTAGAAAACCTGATTTTGGACTGAAAACTTGGATAGCGGACACCGAAATTCATTGCGTATTATATTCCTATGGTTTTGATAATGACGATGATTCGTGCAAGCACGTAATCGATTTGGATGATGATGAACCTGTTCTACTTGGCCTACCATATAGAACTTTGTATGTATTATCCCCTGTTCCATTAGATGGTGATATTTTGCTCAATTATTGTTCGTGTGTCTATTCGGTCAATGATTATCGGCTTGACACTACTTTTGTCCGTCAACTCCGTGAACTTCAGGGTGATACCCTATCGCCTGAAGAATATCAGGAATGGATGGAAAAACGGGAGGAGTTTAAGAGAAAAGAATTCGGCTTGGAATGAAGACCAACTATTTGCTGTCATTTCTGGCATTGATTTTCTTAAAATTTAGATTACAATAAGGGTAGCAATGAAACCTAAAATGATAATTTTGTTAGCCCTGCTCTTAAGTTGGTTTTGTCTCTGCCTGCCATAACCCCAAGAAATACGTTTTATCTTAAAAGTATTGATTTCTCTGTTTTTTTGTAATCTTCAGTCTCTAATCTAATGAAATACACTCCCGCAGGAAGCCTACGACCAAAATCATCACAACCAGACCAGACAATTTGAGTAGGCAGTACACAGTAGTCAGTAGGCAGTAAGAACGATTTAACACTCCTGCCAGTTATGTCATAGATTTTTATACTGACTACTGAATACTGATTACTGATTACATCTTTATTTGGGATTTGGAATTTAATCACGCAGTGATTCCTGAAGGGATTTGGATACACATAAAGGGAAATTTGATTGTGCACATTTGTACACTCCTGAACAAAAGGATATTCAGGCCATTCAATGACCTTGCAATAGACATCATACCAGTGCGCGAGTATTCTTGTATCAGACCAGACAATGTATATACGATTGTTTGCCGAAAAACAACTAACATAGGATTGCTCACTATTTGTAGTATCATTATCAACACGGAAGTTATTATCGATTTTATTACCCAGTGAATCAAAGAATTGTCCATAGAGGTCAGGATTGCCATTGCGCTGGTCATCCCAGAGGACAAAGAATTTACCATCTACATTGGAAACAACAGAGCAGAAATCCTTATACGCAATTGTATCATCACTTATAACAAAGTTTGCACCAATCTTTTGTAAGCTATCATCTACAAACTGTCCAATAATTTTTCTATTTTCTGCACCAGGCCAGACAAAGAGATATTGCACAATTCCCCTTGCCCCGCAGACATAATTATTTGGTGCAGGTTCGTCATTGAGCACTATTGGTGCTGAAACTGGATTTCCCGCATAGTCAAATTCCTGGATTGCAGATGCCAATGATTCTATATTACACGAAATGGGCACAATAAATCTATTATTTCCTTCGTCAATAGCAGTCCAGCCTGAATTGTAAGCAAGGGAATCCACATAGGCACTGAATTGATTTCCATAGGGAATGCCATTTTGGTCTAAAAATCTGCCGTATATAATTTGCCTTGCACCATTCTCTTCTGTCCAGACAACAAGAAAATGCTCATTGGAAAGGTTCGTTGTCCTGGGAAAGCTTATTGAATTATCACCATTTGACATACTTATCTGATAATTCGCGCCAATTGGATTACCATTGTAGTCAAATCTCTGGGCATAGACTTGATGGCTTGAGTCCGGGTTTGTGCGTGCCCAGACAGTAACATACATATTGGAGTTCAACCCGATTGATGAATTAACGCCATCAACATAAGTATTCACACGAAATTCATCACACAGGGGAGAGCCATCCTGTCCATACCTTCGTCCGTATTGGTTTCCATTATAGTCCACATTCGGATACATTCTGTAGTCATCCCATACAATGAAGAAATTTCCAGTATTGTCTGCAGCAACCCCAGGTAGGATTTGCGAAGCACCGCCCTTATCGTCACTGATTACATAGTTATTGCCTATGAGACTGCCATTAAAAGAAACCCTTTGACAGACAATATCAGACATACTCTGGAAAAATCGTCTATGCCATGTTATCAAGATACTGTTTCCTACTACACCAATTTTAGGCAGGGTATGCAGTCTACCCTCTGGTTCACTGACACAGATATTGTTGCCTATCAGTTCTCCATTGTTCTTTATGAGTTGTAAACATATGGAGCTGGTACCATTCTGAAATACAACATAGAATATGGAATCCTTTACCGCAATCCTTGAACGCCGGGCACTGTCTAAATCCGGGGCATCAAGCCTTATTACTTCTGTTATTGGTGTCAGGGTAGAATCAAATATCTGGCAGTTTATATCAGACTGTCCCAGGATACCAGCGGTCCAGGTAACAAGGAGGTTGTCTAAGTTATCGTATTTGACCTGTGGGTCTGATTCATTGATATTCATTGTATCATTTATTATCCTGAAGTTTTCTCCAATTCTATTTCCTGAGGAGTCAAATTTCTGTGCCCAGATATCACCTGCAAAGGGCCAGGTGACAATAAAATTTGAGTTGTTATCCATTGCAATACTTGCAACAATCCCGAGCGTGATTGTTGAATCAGATATCAAAAAATTTGTTCCCACAGGATTACCATTCGGGTCATAGATCTGACCATAGAATCCGTAGTTCTGAAGCCAGACAATAACTATTCTGCCGTATGGACTTACAGCAATTGCAGGATTTGAGCAACCAGAAGTTTGATTCACAATAAAGGAAGGTCCATTAGGATTTCCATATCTGTTGAATCTTCGGGCAAGGACATTCTGGTATTGAATATAAACGATGGTGAAATTACCTGCAGAATCACAATCTATTGCTGGAGGATTAAAACAGCCCGTGGTCGAATCTTCATTCAGCGGAAAGTTATTGCCTATTGTATCTCCAGAAGAATACAAGAGTGTACCATAGACCCTCGTGCCATAATTGGGGAGTCGTAAGTCATACCATATTACAACACCCCCTGAATCATAACCAGCAATGGCTGGAAATATTTGGTAATAAATACCCGGATAGTCTTCTCCATTTACCTGAAAATCTGGTATAATCTGGAAGTATAAAAATAAAATCATAATCATAAAGCCAGTGTATATTAGTATAATATATTTTTTTTGAATGGTCAAGAGGAGAATGTACTGAGTCCTCCACTTTTCCCACCCCTTGTCATTTTGAGATCCTGAAACAAACCTGATATCCATCCCTGGCCTGACGCCAGGACAGGCAGGCCAAGGTTCAGGATGACAGTTAGAGAAAAACCCTCCATAAGTGCGATACAGTTCAGATTGGGGTGCAAGAACATGCCGAAAAATCAAGCTATTTCAAAGGACATGCAGGTTATGTAAGTCTTCTTTTTCGTATTCTAAAAATGGGGAGGACTCAGCCCGGTTGAGCAAACCTTCAAGATAAAATCTATACTTTGATAATTTGACAATCGTCAAATTGTCAAATGTAGCGTTCAGTTTCAACTGGACGAAGAAAAGTATCCAAGAATAACCCCAGCCTGCAATTCTCTAATCGTATCTTGTCCTTTATTTCACAATCAGAATTTTCTTTGTTTCTTTTTCTCTGGCGTCCTCAAGAATTAAAAAATAAACACCTGTTCTCAGCTCAGAGGAATCAAGTCTGTAAGAATAAATACCAGGCTCAACAACACCTCCAGCAATCGTTTTGACCTTCCTACCGAGTATATCATAAAGATTTAAACGCATGGCCTGTTTCTCAGAGATTGCGCATTGGATTTTTGCCTTCCCTCTGACGATAGTTGGGGAAACCATAAACTTCAGTCCTCCGCATTCAATCTTTGACCTCTCACCTTCTTCAATGCCCGTGGGGCTCAGGCTAATTACCGTAAAGTCTGCTCCAGTGAGACTGTCCCGTGTTCCGCCTGCAGTGTAAATATTGCCATCAGGCCCATAGACAACCACATTGGCTGAAACAAAAGGGTCTATTCCTATTCCCGGTGGATTATATTGATAACTCCAAATTATCGCACCATCAGAGGTAAATTTCATCACTGTGAAATAGCTGCTCTCGGGAAGATTGGAAGTAGAGGTCTGTCCTCCGACATAAATATTCCCATCACCATAGGCTATTGCACTGGCCCAGCCACAGGTGCTATCAATGTATAGCCACCTGTAACTCCCAGAATCAGAGATGCTTTCAACATAAAGATAAGGAATATCCCAACCGAAATCACCAGCTATATAAAGATTCCCATCTCCACCATAAATACCCTGACTAAACCAGCTATGGAAAGCAGGACTGATGTATGTCCAACGTTCATCCCCGAAATTGGTTAAAGAGATCGCAAGTCCATCCCAGTAAACATAACCAGGTGGTTCCAGACGGCAGGTGCTACCGAATATATAGAGATTTCCATCCAGCCCATAAATAATATACTCGCCAAAATCATAATAATTATCTGGACCATTATACAAATAAACCCATCTCTCAGAACCAGACGGTGCAAGTGAGATCACTGTAACATCTGTGTTCTCAACCGGACCGGTATATCCTACTACATAGATATTTCCATCAAGACCATAGGTGATTGACTGGCCTGGATTTGATTCACTGGAAGGAGTGGGATACAAATAAGTCCAGCGCTCGTTTCCCAGTGTATCAAGGCTAACAACCAAAATCTGGCGCTGGACATCTCCAACAGCATAGATATTTCCATCATTGCCATAACATATCGCATTGGCAGAGCTTACTTCAGGATATTGATATACCCATCGCCCAGTTCCACCATTAGTAAGGCTGATTACGGTAAAGTGAAGGGCTGAATCACCCCTGGTGCAATTTCCAGCAGCGTAAATATTTCCATCATTTCCATAACAAATTGAATTACATTCATCCCAATTATTTCCTGGTGTCTGGTATTTATATACCCAGCGCTCAGCGCCTGAATTGGTAAGACTAATTACTGTGAAGTCCTGTCCGGTAGTATCATTCCAGGTATATCCACCCGCATATAAATTCCCATCAGCACCATAAACAAGACAATATGCCACATCACCCCCATTACTATTATACTTGTATACCCATCGCTCGAATTGTGGATAAGCAATAATGGGAAGAATAAAGGCAAGTGCTATGGGAAGCCACTTTCTTTCAGGGTTCATAATTACCTCCATCAAGGGGCTCTCAATCCTTATTGAGAGCCCCAGATAGTAATCATCTCAACACTATTACCTTCTGAGTTAGCACTTCTGTTTGATTAACCAGTCGTATAAAGTAAACGCCTTCACTCAATTTTCTGCCACTATCATCGGTTCCATCCCATTTGAGTTGGCAGCATCCTTGAACAAAATCCCCATTTATGAATGACTTCACCTTCCGGCCGGTAATGTCGTAGAGCGAGAGATTTGTAATTCCTGGAGAGCTAACCTGATAATAGATTGTTGCATTATCCTTCACAGGATTTGGTCTTATCGCAAGTGGTTCAGAATTATTTCCAACATTTACCAATTCCTGTTCCTGTGGACCACCCTGCCCTTTTGGCTCCTGATAGATTATGATACTACTCAAGACTGCAAGGTCACCTTGAATAATCTCATCCGTAATCATAATTTCACCGTCTTTAATAAATCCCTCAGGTATTATCCCTCCAACCACGGTCAGCTCATTGGGGTTCACCCACAAATTCCTTGTCCAACCATTGTCAATCCTTATCCTTAGCTTTTGTCGGTTATTGAACTCGTGATACAGAACAAACCTTATCTGATACCTGTAGCCTTCTTCAAAACCAGTTATCCGATAGATAAGCTTTGTAGAGTCATAGTCCACTGTCTTGTAGTCCTCAGTGCCATATACAATATAGCCATCCCTTTCGATCGTGTAGAGTGATGGAATTTCACCACCGAGTTCAACATAGGAAAAGACCATCGGTTCGGGCAATAAGCGTTTGTCTTTCCCTACTTCGTATAACACACCATCATCTTCACACCAGATTGTAACCAAATACCTATTGGGTAATGGAGGTCCGCTTGCAATAGTCACCTGAGGTGCACTTGAGCTATTTAAAGTGTTTGAAATATTCTCTGGTGCTCCCCAGGTTCCAGTCTCATAATTCCAGGCACTGTGATAAATTTCTATATTCCCATCCGGTATCTCATGCTCGGTCCAGACAATATGTTCACCCCTAATTGTCTGTGGTAATTTTGAATAAACTGTAGAAGTTGTCACCCACTGTGGAGGATACCATAGTCCTGTGCCCAAGTCACACCTGATATGCCGGATATTTGACCAATGGTCAGGTGGAACAATGGGCTCTTCAACCCAGACAATATGGAGCCAATTGCCAGAGATTTCAATAAAGGGCATGTAAGAGGCATCAGGCGAATTTGAGATATTTCTAATCTCACTCCAGGTGCCATCCTGGGCATAACGATAATATATCTCATCCTGTTTCTGCCAGGTAATATGAGGGTTTATGCCATAGACCGCAATTGACGGATAACGGCAACGATTAGGTCCATAATCAGAATCTATCAACTCCCAGGTCAATTGTTCTGGGTGTAACGGGTCAAGCCTTCCATACAGAATCAAGCTGAATACACCATTGGCATAGATGAACTTTTCAAAGACAATATGACCATAGCCTGTATTATCAATTACAAATGATGGTGTTTCACAGTAGTATGCCTCCCAACCAGGTTGGTAAGGTTTATAGAGCGCCACTTTTGGCCAGGTATAGTAATTCTGCTGTCTTGCCCAGAATAATGTATCTTTGTGTGACCAGACAATATTGGGAATGTTATTATTATCAAGGGCAATTGCTGGCGAATTTCCTTTACCAACTGGATAACCTGGTTCCCAGACCATTGTGCCAATTTTTGTCTTTGTAAAATACACATAACCACCAGCTTCGTAGACCATATATAGATTTCCTGCAGCATCAGCTACAATATGCCGTGAGTTGTTATAAGATGTTGCAGTCGCCACATCACTCTGGACATAGTTTAAGAGAATATCGGCGCGCAGAATCTTGTTATCTATTGGGTCAGGGTGAAGATTCCTCAAGGCAAAATGGGAGTGAATCCATTCAGGATAGACGGGGCCATGCCAGATGTCATAAAAATTTGTTGAAGGATTTGTAAAGGCATCAAACCTGGTATGTTCTGGTGGGTCCCAGAAACCACCAGCACTGCCAAATCCATGCCAGTATGGACTACTCATCGGTGGCCAGACACCACCCTGAGCACCGTAATGCCCGTTTGCCATATCAAGACTATCAAATCCGAATATTGGGTCTGGAGATATTGGCCAGTATGTCCACCGTCCATTTACAAATGCTGAATCCCATTGATACATCCCAGCAGCGTATTCTAATCTGATCGGGCGCTTGCGCCGAGTATTAGACCAACCGATTGTTGTAGTTGTTCGTGTAGCATGCCAGATCAAAAGATCAGAATCAGGAAAGTTATACTCATACGGTGTAAGGCATTGATGATTTGTGATGAGAAAAGTTTGGGTGTCACTGGGTGAAATTCCAGGCATCTGGGTTGGTCTAATTCTGAGGACCTCACCATTATATGTATTGTTCAAGGGCATAATCGGGTAGTTTAGCTGGGTTTGTTGAATTTCTGTTGGAGTTAGCCATGGTTGGTTTGTATATCTATCCTTTGTTTCGTAGCGCCATTGCGGGTTTAAAGGAGATGGTATTAAATCTACCCATGAATGAAAACGGGCAAAACCACAACCATAATGGCCACAGAAAGAGCCCATATCATAATGGTTGCCATAGGTATCAGGCCAACCGCAACAATGACCGTATTCGTGAATGTTCATTCCCACATGGCTCGTCATACGCCAAGCATCGTCCCGCAAACACCACATTATTCGCACATAGACTCTATCACCATTGGGGTAATAATCACTTGTAGAAAATCTCCAAGTTCCTAAGGGACACACCCCACCGCCCCCACCTGGAGCAAAGGCAAGAACTACAACAGGAATATCATATCCAGGGACACCGTATTCTGAGTAATCTATCTCTGGATCGGCTGATTCCTTAACTGCTAAACTACAATATGCCCACCATTGGGACGAGTTATGGTACGCGGGAGTAGGGTAATTTACCGAAAAGCAATAATAAAAATTGCCAGTCCAATGCGCTTGGGGATAGGCATGAATTATCTGTTTCCCAAAAGACATCTCTTTATACCATCTCGTAATACTGAATTGTGTTGGACAATTGGGGTCCCAGATGCTTTGCCAGAAATCAGGAACTGGTTGTGGTGCAACATCATTGCCTCGGGTATAGAGAACAACGAGGGTTTCTGGACCTCCTACAGCAAAAGGCGGAAGTTCGCCTACGAGTGTATCACCATACCAGACGAATTCACTGTCTTCCGTTACGAGCATCTCCGCCCCCCTTACCCTATCATAGCCATTCTCAACACTGAATTCAAATTGAGAGAGGTCAAATGATAGGGTGTATGGCCCTTGGGCAAAGAGGATGCTCAAAAGACCGATAGATAGATAGTCCTACCCATTTTTCCTCCTTTAGCTTCTTACCCTACCTAACCGTTTTCTCCAGAATCCAGGGCAAGATTCTGGAGAATTTTGTTTATGTTTCCTTTCCATCACCCCCTTTCTTATTTATTATGGGTTCTCTTTCAAATCACAAACATTTTTGCCATAACACATTTTATACATTATAAAAAAAGGCTCTTAACCATTTAGTGTGGAAGAAAGGCAGAGCCATAGAGCCTTAAAACCACACTCTTTAATTCCACGGTGTCCCTTGACAGTTAATCTCGATTCTTTTTCCTTCCAGGTTCTCAAATCAATCCTGAAACAAGTTC
>Ga0172364_10004750_pt1 | contig 10817 bp, 15 predicted proteins | sample LakKivSesite10cm_FD_114545 | JGI IMG/M metagenome (GOLD analysis project Ga0172364, IMG submission 114545) | Sediment microbial communities from Lake Kivu, Rwanda - Sediment site 10cm | ecosystem: Environmental > Aquatic > Freshwater > Lake > Sediment | place: Rwanda: Western Province, Lake... | reverse complement strand
CTCAGCAGTAAACGCCTTATGCCATGGGATGAACCTTAAGGTTCCTGGTATCGCAAAGCTTAGCACAGAGATCCAGAAAGATGACATTGTCGCAGTGATGACCCTAAAGGACGAGCTTATCGCTGTAGGAACTGCTGATATGATATCTAATGATATAATCAAGAATGAAAAAGGGCTTGCTGTGAAGATCAACAAGGTATTCATGTCTCCTAACACCTATCCTAGGATGGATTGAATATTCCGGATTTCCTGTCTCTGTCCCTCCTGCGCTCATCCTGAACATAAGATAGAAGAAATAACCAAAACATTAAAAGCTTTACTCATTATCTTCTGCAAGCTTTTTCTTCAGCACAAAGAAAGTGATAGTAAGTACAAGGAACACAGCGCCCATGATGGCTGAAAGGATAAATGCTTTGTCAATAGCGACCTTAAGCCAGCCATAGAACACTTCTCCTGTTTTCATTATTATCCTCCTGGTAAGCTCCTGCATCGCAGGATCCTGGCTTGCTTCTTGAGAAGCCATGCTTTGTATAAGCGGATTGTCATATATCTTTCCTGTCATAAAATAAGATTTCATAAAGATCTCAACTACCTTATATGATATTATGCTAAAAACACAGATCAGTGTTGAATTGAACCCAATATCATACCCTATATGATATATACTATGTCCTTCCTTTCTGCTGAACCAGATGCAGGCAAAGCCGGCTAAAAACATCAATGCTCCGATTACTTTCATTGCCAGCGTATACTTCTTCATTCCAGTTATATTTTTTATAGCATCATTAAAGCTATTGTCCCCCATTATCTCTTTCTCGACCTGCTCTTGCGATAGCTTCCCTATCTTTTTCTCAAGCGCTATATCAGTTATCTCTTCTACACTCTTGTCTGCATTCTCTTCTTTATCTATCTCTTCGCACAGGTCATACATACCAAAGCTTCTATCATCCTGGGGCTGGGTCTGGACAGCGCAGCTCCTCCTTATAGTGTCTTTGTTATCAGGTATAGTGAACTTTCCTTCATCCATCTGTCTTTTTACATCTTTCATCTGCTCTTCTACCATCATATTTATTACAGAATCAGAGATATCACCTTGCACTCTGTCTGCCCCTATCGAAGCATATGCTATAAATGTAGAAAGTATAAACAGGCCTATCCCCACACCTATAAACTTATGGCCGACATATCTTCCCCCAGAATCTCCGAATATCCCCAAGATAAGCAGAGTCAGCCCAGCCATCAAAAGTATAAAAGGAAGGAAATATTCAGCTATATTAAACCCAATCTCTAAAGCACCCCTTCCTAAAAACAGAGCCAGAGCAGCTATTATTGCTCCAGCTGCTCCTGATACTATCCTTAATTTTGTTTTTATCTCCATCATTCACAGTTTGTTATCTTTGTAACAGTCAGTTTATCTCCATAAACACATGCCTTGCTTCCCGAAAGCCTTGAAGGCTCCTCTCCCAGTACTTTTGCCGCTCTTCTTATATCTATATCATCATAACCAGTTATCACTAAAGCAGCTTTATCTCCGATATTATAGAAGACTATCATCCCATATCCTTCCCCTAGTCCAGCTTTGCAGTTTGCAGGGTTTCCCATAATCTTTGCTGTAACCTTGTTGTTGCATGCATTTCCGATAGATATTATCTTTTTGGCTGTGATATCGCTTACCTCAGAATCAAGTACAGCTCCTCCTGCTCCGCTCAGCCCATTTATTACATGTGTTGAAGCTACAACATCAGATGCAGAGCCATCTTTTCCTACAACCACTATTCCCTCAAACTTTCCATATTTCATAAACATTGTCGGATAATCTCCAAGATCAAAGATTTTGTCTACAGGAGTTGTTATAGTCTCTTCTTGATAATTAGATTTTTCAGGATATTCTTCCTGCTCTTCAGTAAGATTTACTTGTTCAGGCTCTTCAATAACAGCCTCTTCTTCAATAGTTATATTCTCTTTTTCCTCATTCTGTTCAGTCTTTAATTCATCGCATCCCATCAAAACAATAACAGATAGTATTGCCAGGATCAACATCAACTTTTTCATATAAACCACCTCATCAAAGATATTTTATTATTTGATATATAAATATTTTTAATCGACAGTAAACAGGGTATTATCATGGTCAACATCAAACAACCCCAGTCTTGCTCCAGCATCTAGCCATCCATGTGCATAGTTCAGTGCAGCAAATGCATTTACAATATCCCCCTTTTCCTTGAAATGTTTTGCATCTGAGAAATATCTATTTGCCATATCAAAAAAGTCCTCTGCTGCTTTCTTGAAGTTGATCTTTCCGCTGCTGACTATCTTGACCTTTGCTATAGCTCTTCCTGTGACATCAAAATATTTTGCTAATTTTTCATCAGTTATCTCTCTCATGACAGCGAAGAATGCGCTTCTATATAAAAAAGTTTTTAAAGACTGAAGCAAAAAACAGCTTATGTTCAAAAATCCGCTGTACGAATGGAAAAATATCACAGAAAATCCGAATGTAACTATAAGAAGAGATATATTGAAGTTTGGTGATAAGTATGCAGAGCTTAGAGCGCTTATAGACACCCTCCATTCAAAAGGAAAAAGCCTTGATAAAGTTATAAGCCAGATTGCAGAGCTTGATATTGAGATAAAGAAGAAAGAAAAGCAGCTGAAAAAAGCAAAGGCAAAAAAGACAGAGGAAAAGATAAAAAGGGAAGCAGAGCAGCTTCTGAAGAAAAAGGAATCGCTTGCAAGAAGCCATAAAGGTGTAGAATCTGAGTTCGTAAAAAAAGCAGCAGACAGCTATGTTGATTTTAAGGATCTTATTGATACCATATATTTGCTGAATATACAGCCTCTTACTCTGATGCATAGGCTAAGAAAGCACATCGATGGCCTTATTGATAAGGTCAGGGCGCTTAAGCATGCTGAAGTTGGAGAGCTTGAAAGGCTGAAAGCAGAATCTATATCACATCTTAACAGAGCAAAGCAGCATCTTAAAGAGATAGCAGATGAGCTTTACAGAAGCTCGGAATTCCAGGAGAGAAGCGCGTTCAATCCTGCAGAGCTTGCAAAAGAATGGGATCTTCAGACAACCTTAATTAAGGTAAAAAGGGTAAGAAGATTGACCGTTGCTATAGATATGGTTGAAAATGATATAAATAAAGTTTCAGATAATCTTACGATAAGCTCTCTTCCAGAGTTTGTTGATAAATACATCCTGCTTCAGGCAGAGCATTTTAGGCAGCTGGCTCATCATATCAAGGTTTTTACTCACAGGTTCCACAAGATCTTGTACCACTATCCTGAAAACAAGAAACTGAAAAAGCCTTTCAGAAGGGATCTGCACAGGATAACAAAACAGACAAGATTATTGTGGAATGACATCCATATAAAGCACTATCATGTCATGCTCCCTAAAAAACAAGAAATTGAACAGATAAAGAAAGCGGCTTAATAATTAGGGTTTCTTCTATAATATGTAGATATTATTTCTTTTGCATATCTCTTTGAGCTATCAACCAGCCCAGGTATTGTAGGCATGTAGCTTACTGGCCTGTCCCCTCTCATAGCTATATGTCCGGCAACTCTTGCGACAGCCATAGAAGGTCCCCTTCTATTATATCTCCTGCTTCCTGTTTCTAGTGTCGCTCCATCTCTTGCTCTTTCTTCAAGATTAAGATCGATGACAAATTGTCTCATAAAAGTGATAAGAAATAACACTTATTTAAAACTTATTGAAAAAATAAAAAATAAAATTAAAGAGCTTTTCTCAGCTCTTCGCTTTTCTCTGTAGCTATGTCGACCATCTCCATGATCTCATCTACAGTCAAAGCTTCTTCTCCGCCTTTCTGAAGCGAAACTATTGTTCCGTCATCGTCAAGCGTTACAGTAAGCCTTGAATCTATAGCAGTCTCTTCCTCAGTAGTCGGATCCACTATAAACTTGTTAGCTATCTTTATCACTGTTATCCCTATAGGATGCTTCTTGATAGGAAGCATCTCATCAGTAAGCTCCATGTAAGAGACAGAGCCGTCCTCATTTATCTTAGGAAGCTTTGTATCTTTAAGAGCAGCAAGTGCAGCTAGAGCAGACGCGTCAAAAAGATTTCCTGCATCATTTATAGGGCAGATATCTATAGATACCATCCATACCTTTTCTCCAGGTGTGATGCACAGCTTTTTTGTGTCTATAGCTTTGCTCTCCCTTATCCCTCTATCAACAACTCTTCCTAGTTCTATAGCAAGTATCCCTGGCGGCCCTGATTCAAACTCTGGGTTTGACATAGGCAAAAGCTCTGCTCCCACCATAAGGCATCCTTCATCAGGCGTGTCTGGGTAAGGTGTTCCTATAGAAAGCTTTACTCCTGCCTGCACTATGGTCTCTCCTATCTGTACTTCTGCGCTTCCCTCTGATGTGTCTGCAATCCTGTACTTGACTGTTATCGGCTGCCTGTATTCCAATGGCTTTCTTCCGTCTAATCTTACCTCTTTCTTAAGCAGGTCAGCGACATGGTTTTTTATCTCTTTATTGAGCATTGTAATCACCTTTCATTTCTTCAGATCCTGATTGCTCTGGAACCTCTGGCTCTGAAAATTTTTCATTTTCATCTGCACCAGATTCAAAGCCTGTGTATTTTTCTTTCAGCGTCTGCTTCTGTACCTCATATATCTGTAGACAGACCTTTTTGGCAAGCTCTAAGCATTTCCTTAGGTCTTCTTTTGAGATCTCTCCGTCCATCTGCAGCAGGCTTATCTTGCCGGAATTAGGTATCACTGCTACAGGGATATCAGCAACAGGCCCGTTTTCATAAGCCTCTTCCTGGTAGTCAAGGTCTGCAACGATCTTGTCATCCACTCTTCCTACTGATACTGCAGATACAAGGTCCTTCATAGGTATGCCTGCATCTGCAAGAGCTATGGAAGCTGCGCATATTCCTGCGCATCTTGATCCTGCATCAGTCTGCGGCAGCTCGACAAATACGTCCACCACAGAATTAGGAAACTGTGAAAGATCAACAACAGGCAGCAGAGCCTTTTCCATTACCATGGATATCTCTTTTGCTCTTCTGTTTCCGCCCGGCTTAACCCTCTCTCCTCTTCCTGAATATGGCATCATGTTATAGTTGCATCTAAGTATTCCTGTGCTAGGGTTCTGCAGGAACTTTGGATACAAATCCCTGGGCCCGTATACAGTTGCATACGCCATGGTCCTTCCTATCCTGAACATCGCTGAACCGTCTGCTCTCTTTACAACTCCTGTCTTTGCTTCTATCGGCCTTAGGTCCTCAAAGCTTTTTCTTCCGTCTAATCTTTTGTCATAGCTCATCTTCTCTCACCCTGAAATCTTCTGTTCCCTGAAAATCTTCTTCTGCCAGGAAACTCTCTCCTTTCTCCGCCTGAAAAGCTTCTTTCAGAATCCTGGTATCTGTTATCCTCTTCCTCCTGGAATTCCCTGTTCTCGGTGCTTGCGCTTATCTCTATCTTCTTGCCCGTCTTTCCTTCAAGATATTCTTTTATCCTGTCAGTCAGCCCCGAGATATGAGATTCTTTCTCTATCTTTCTGATAGCATCTACAGCTATAAGCTCTCCGCTAGGCTCTCCCTGTATCCAGATAAGTCCGTTCTGTCCTACAAGTATCCTGCAGTCAGTAGCCTGTTTTATCATGCTTACCATGCTTCCCTGCTTTCCGATTATCCTTGGAACCTTGTTGGTGTTTACCTCAAGTATCCTGCCTGCTCCTAATTTTCTCAGTCCAGGCCCTTTCATAGTAAGGTCGACTAGGATCTGGCTTGTAACATTTGTTATCTTTGCCATTATATAGTCCCCTACATCGAGGTATTTTGTCAGGTCAGCTCCTTTCGGGATGAACTCAGAGGTCGCTTCAACTATTGAAAGCATTGCGCTGTAAGCGCAGTTCATGCTTACCCTCCATCCTGAGAATGCGACATCCTCAACTCTTCCGATTATTGTATCTCCTCTTTTAGGAAGATACTTTCCTGACAAGGAAATAAGCTTTATAGCCCTTCCTTCTATATTTACCAGCCCCATCTTTCCGGCGTGTATGTTCTCTCCCTCTCTGTATGTTCCAGAGCCTGGAAGATAATCCATACCTTTTGCCAGTATCTCTCCTGGGACTGCAATCTTTTTGTTTTCTACTGTTATTTCTCCCATTTTATTCACCTATGTTTCATTGATTTTTAATGTTAATCTCTATTCCTCCATGCGTCATGCTGTTCAGCCTGTCTATCATGTCCTGCACTAGTCCTGCAGGGACTTCCATAAGGCCTCTCCAGCTTCCGTCGCTCTCCCATTGCTGTTTCTTTATCTTTCCAAAACCTTTTGCAACAGGATATGCTTTTGGCGCTTGGTTTGCAGGTATCCTGATCTCGACAAGCTCTTTCTCAAGCCTTATCGGAATTATCGGCTGAAGCTTCTTGATGATATGGTCTATCTGCTCTTCAGCAGTCTTTAGCTCGTCTATCCTGGCCTTTGCCTCTGCCATCGCTGCCTCTATCCTTGCAGCAGGATGCGGAAGTTTTGTCTTGGGGTTGATCGCGTTTCTGCTTATCATGGTTATTATCTGCTTTTTCTTGTCATCCCTCAGCTTCTGCCTGTATTCAGAAGTCAGGCTGATCTCCCCTTCCTTTATTATCTTCTTTGCTATCTCACTGATATTCTCAGTTCCGAAAACCTGCTTTAATCTTTCTTCAGAAGCCAGGAACCCTTTTCTTACATCAAAGAATATCTCTTCTGAGTTCAGCACATCATTGATATTGACATTTTTTCCCTTCTTAAGCTCTATCGCTGGATCAGGTTTTATGCTGACCTCAAAATATTCTCCTCCTTTCTTCAGCCTTGCAAGATTGTGATGCTCTTTTTTCACTGCCCTGCTCACAGTCATCTTTCCTGGCATATTTCTTACCTTATTTCTTCTTCTTGCTCACTTCAGACAGTATCTTCTCGATCTTGCTTTTTGAGAACTTGCTGAATTTTGGATCCTTGTTCTTTATATAAGCTGTATCTATCCTGTCTGCTGTGAAGTTTTCATCAAGTACATTCTTCAGAGCCTTTACACAGAGCTTTAGCCCCTCTTCAAGGTCCATATCCTTTTTGTATTCCTTGTGGAGTATATCCTCTATCTCAGTCTCTCCCTCTCCTATCGCTGCAGCTTTGTACTCAAAATATATCCCTGTCGGATCAGTTACAAATACCCTTGAGCCGCAGTCATCCACTCCTGCAACTATTATACTTACTCCAAAAGGCCTTAAGCCTCCGCTTTGTGTGCATATCTGTTTAAGGTTGCAGATATCCTTCACTATAGACAGAGTGTCTATAGGGCTGTCATATGTTACCTTATGCTGCTGCGCTTTCAGCTGCGCCCTTTCAATCAATACGCGAGCGTCTGAAACGATCCCAGCTGCTGTAGCTCCTATATGCTCATCTATCTGGAACACCTTTTCTACAGACTCAGGAACTATCAAAGGATCTACCATCCTCTTGTCTGTGACCAATAATATTCCGTCAGAGCACACCATTCCTATGGCAGTGCTTCCCTGCCTAACTGTCTTTTTTGCATATTCAACCTGCAATAATCTTCCGTCAGGGCTGAACATAGTTATTGCCCTGTCATATCCCATCATCTGATGGCTCATTGTTGTTTGCATTGTTATCTACCTCCTTGTTTAAACCATAAACTTCTGTTCTGCTTTGTTAAGTATACCTGATGCACCTACACTTCTCATAATCACTTTCTGTTTGTCTATATTGGTTATCATAGTAAATACTGCTTTTATCTTATCAAGATATTTGTTGTTTATTTTTAATATCCCTTTCTGTTTGTTTTCATCCCATTTGTCAGCCAAAAGCCACAATCCAGCTCTGGCTGTCTCGATCTTGCCTAAAAATTCATTGCTCTTCTGCCATATTGCCTGATATACTGCTTTAAAGTCCTTAATCTGCTTGTCTGAGATTATCTCAAACACTACAAATCTCTTCTTTTCTTTCAGGCTTGGCATTAATGTCTTAAGCTTTGCCATTCTTTATTGAGAAAGAATATCATCAATTTTTACCCCTTTAATCGTTCTTCTTTTCTCTCTCCAGGGCTTAGGAATACGCATTCATTTATAAAGTTTTTGCTTATCCAAGATATATGTTACCACCAAAAAGAAACTATAAATTCCCTTATCAAAATCTGTATATTTAGAGTCAGCCCTCTACAAAAACCTTGTGCTTTTCCATTCCCTTAAGTTCATTCATTATTCTTTTTATTATCGCTTTCTCAGGGTCAGGCATAAGCTTCACTCTTGTCTTTATGTCATTAAAGTTATCAAATGGCTTCTCTTTTCTCGCTTCTATTATCTCCCACATATGCTTCTTGCCAAGTCCTGGAAGCAGTTCCAGCTGGTGCATCCTTGTAGATAGAGGCTGCGCTTTATTGAAGAAATCTACAAACCTTTTCTCATCTTTCTCAACCCTGTCTTTTATTATGAACTCAAGTTCCTGCATAGCTGTCTGTGTAAGCTTGTCAAAAGGTATTTTTCCTACAATATGATGTATCTTGTCCCTTTTTCCCTCACCTATATACACCTCTTCGTTCGGCTGCAGGTTAACTTCTTTCTTAGGGACAAGCTCAAGAAGAGAGAAATGCTCCTTTCCTACAGCTTGCGCTATGGCAGTCTTCCTGTACATTGGCCTGTCGTCAAACGGATATCCATTTGGCAAAAAATCCAATATGATTGCACTTTCCTCCTTCTGTCTTTCCATTATCATATTTATTCATTGATAGCATTTATTATCTTTTTTATATTATCCTGCGTGACGCTTAATGTATAGCCCTGCAGTATCCCTTTCATCTCTTCTGCTGTCTTAGGCATAAGATCAAGTATCTTGACTATATGCTCATCTTTCAGCCTTGGTACCTTAAGGTCCTTCAGCTTTTTGACAAGCTCCTCTGCCTTCTTCTCGTTTGGAAGCTCAAACTGCGAAAGATACTCTTCAGTTTTGTTTGCTCTGAAATTAAGCTCTCCGTCCCTCTTCTTTATCTTTTCAAGCTCTGCTTTCATAGCAGCCATAGTTATCGGCGTTTCATTAAGTGTTTCCAGCTTGCTCATTTTTACACCTTCCTCAAGTGCACTGGGTGCACTATCAAAGTCTTCTCTTTTCCACCGTCTTTTATCGAGATGTTGTAGCATTTCCCTGCTTTTGACTTTACGATCCCAACTTTTGAATGGTATTTTGGATTATACATCCCGTTATGTACAGCAGGCTCAGCGCTAAGCAGTACCCTATCTCCTTTGTTGAACTCCTGAAAATACTTTGTTATGCTTATCTTTCCTTTATCTCTGACATTCTTCTGCAGCTTATGCCTGGTTTTTCTTCTGGTTCCTCCAATTCTCTGTGCCATTTAAATTCCCCCTTGCTACTTATCTTATATTTTTACTCTTTTAACTACCTAAATTATATACTTAAACAACCGTAAAATTAAATAACACTATTTAAAGCTTTTCATTTTTTATGCTTATCTTTAAATCATTTTTTTCATTCTCATCTATTAAAATGAAGCTTGAGGATATGGTTGTGACAGATAAGGAAGGCAATGTACTGGATCCGAAAACACTTAAAGAGATGGTAACAAGAGATGATATTGCAGCAGAACAAGGGATACATTATATGACAGTACAGCATTGGATGAAGAAAGGCCTGCCTTATGAACAATATAGTGTTAAAGGACGCTGGAGAGTCCTTGTCAAAAGATCAGACCTGGAAATTTTCTTAAGAAGCGGAAGGATAAAAAGAAGAAAAAGAAGGTTCTACAGCCTTGCTGAGTTATCTGATGAAGAGCTGGAAGATATCCGTTTGGATTATGAGAAGACAGGAAATCCAAGGAAATCAATGGTGTCTATAGCTAAAGAGCACAATACAACAATATTCACGATAAACAAGCTTGTACGTGTGTATGGATGGGATCCTAGGTCTCAGATGACCTATATAACAAGAGATAAATTATTGCAGAGGGTAAACCTTCCTAAAGAAATACCAGAAGGTACGATAAAGAACGTCTTTGGTTATACAGTAAAGTTAGCATTGGAAGAAACATATGGAAAAAATGAAAAGCTGCCGCCAAGTTACGTAATCCCCAAATTTTACAGGATTTTAAGGAGATGTATTGGGGAAAGGATGGTAAAATGCGGAGATATTGCAGATGAGATTGGCATAACAAGAGAAGCATTTAATCATCACATATGGAATAAGCATTTAAGAACTATGATGGCTTTTTATACATACTACACATCAAGAGACGAGTCCAACAGATTCATAAAAAGATATAAGGGCAGGGGCTGGCGGAGATGATCATTTGGTCTTCTGGTATTCTTTTATCGCTCTTAATATGTCTGTCCTGCTGATCTCAGGAAACATCTTTCCTGAAAAATAAAGAGATGCATGCGCAGAATCCCAAAGAAGCAGGCTGCTCTGCTCCTTTCTTCTCCCGTTCTTGATGATTATGTCAGGAGGTATAAAATATGATGAGTAAAGGTTCTCTTTTACAGTCAGCTTTGTTATGGACTCAGGGTCAAGCTTTTTTGCCTGCACCTGCCTTGCTATCATCTTGCATGCATCAACTATCTCCTCTCTTCCGTCATAATTTATGCAGAAGTTCAGGAAAAAGCTGTCATAATCTTTTGTCTCTTCGATGATGGATTTTATATGCTCTACAACCCTTCCAGGCAGGTCATACCATTTTCCCAGCACAGTTACCTTTATCTTGTTCTTGTTTATGATCTCCCCAAAGCTTACCTTATCAAGGAACTGCACAAAACCGTCAAGAAGGCT
>Ga0172364_10004746_pt1 | contig 10819 bp, 9 predicted proteins | sample LakKivSesite10cm_FD_114545 | JGI IMG/M metagenome (GOLD analysis project Ga0172364, IMG submission 114545) | Sediment microbial communities from Lake Kivu, Rwanda - Sediment site 10cm | ecosystem: Environmental > Aquatic > Freshwater > Lake > Sediment | place: Rwanda: Western Province, Lake Kivu... | reverse complement strand
TTCTTTTCTATTTGTTGTGGATTATAGTTATCTGCCATTTTGCCTGCCCCGTAGGAAGCTCTGCTTTCCTTCGAGGGTTCAATTTTTTGAGGATTGTATTGTTCCATTTTTAAAAATTGAATAATTTTTTGGCGTTTTTAGTGGTAATCTCAGCTATTTCTTCATAACTTAAATTTTTAATTTTAGCAATTTTTTCAGCTATATATTTTAGATAAAGCGGTTCGTTCCTCACCGCCGCTGATTTGCGCTGACTTATACGCTGATTTTCGCCGATAGGAGGAGTTAAATAAGGACAATCGGTTTCAATTAAAATTTTATCTAAAGGAGTCTTTTTTATTATTTCATCTAAATTTAACTTGAATATTATCCCATTAAATCCGAGGTAAAACCCCATTTTTAAAAATTCTTCTGCCTGTTCCCAATTTCCTGTAAAACAATGTATCACGCCTTTTAATTGTTCGCGGTTCGCTGTTTTTTGTTCATTAAGGATTTCTATTAAATCCTGGTGAGCCATTCGGCAGTGAAAAATCACTGGTAAATTTAATTCCTTAGCTAATTGAAGTTGCTGACAGAGGCCCGTCCTCTGTTTTTCTTTAAAAAGTTCTAGCTTTCTTTTGGTTTTCGGCCTGTAATAATAATCCAAACCAATTTCGCCAATGGCTACCACTTTGTTAGATTTGGCCAATTCTTTGTATTTTTCATAATCGAAATTTTCATTTTTGGTTTGAAATGCTTGTTCTTCTGTATCTAATTTTACTTTGAAAATTCCTTCAGCCAAATGTATCGGGTGAACCCCAATAGCGGCATAAACGCCCTCTGGATATCTTTTAGCAATTTCTACTGCTTTTTTGCTTGTTTCATATTGAGAACCCACATTTATCATCCAGATATTATTATTTAAAGAGCGTTTAACGACTTCATCAATATCGTCTTTATAGGCATTAAAATTTAAATGGGCGTGGGTATCAATGAGTGGCATTGTTTTTTATCCAGTAGAGCAACTTCGACTCGCCCAGTAGAAGAGCATAGCTCTCTACTGGACTAGTCCTGTAGACAGCTTTGCTGTTCTATGGGGCTTCGCGAAATTACCCTACCCTCTATTTTATTTTAAAAATGGAATAATAATTTAAGAGTAGGAATAAGTAAAATTATTAAGTCGGGGTATTATAATTTAGAGGACGGGGTTGTTGAAGTTGTCATACTGGGTTTTAGAAATTTATGTGATTGCCAAAAGGCGAGGCCGACAAGCAAAATGGTAATCAAAGTAGGTATAAATTTTGGGATAACTACTCCGAAACTTTCAACAATAATCATCAAGCCTAAAAGACCGATTGACGTCATTGCTCCATTTTTTAAAAATCGATATTTTGCTACTTTATCAATGCTTTTAATTGTTAAATTTCTAACAACTAAAGCGCCTATACCATTTCCAATTAAAATTAAAGGGACGCTGGTTGTGAAAGCAAAGGCACCCATTATTCCATCAAAACTAAAAGAGGCGTCCAAAACTTCCAAATACATTAACTTTGAAAAATCGCTGATTTGAGATATGCCTTCTTTTAATTTTTCTTTTTGTTTTTCAGACTGTTCGCGGAATCCGTACATAATAAAGAAAATGGCATTTCCGACAGCGGCAGATAACATCAAAAATGGGGAGTGTCTGGCGAGATAAAGCAGAACAACTAAAATTATTGCTGCACAGGCAAAAAACCAAACTCCATAATTGGGCTTAATAAATCTGTCCATTACAAAAAGTGGACTTTTATCCTCTAAAAATAACCAATGTAAGTATAAAAGTAAAAGAAACACACCAGCACCAATTAAAATTATTCCTTTTCTAGCTTCCATTAATTCAGCTATTTCTGGCTTCGACTGAAACATCGCCTGTAAGGTTCCTAAAGGTCCAATTTCAGGCACCGACAGCCAAACAACTAAAAAAGGCAGTAATCCCCTCATAATGAAAACAGCAGTTAAAATGCCCCAGAAAAGGAAAATTCTCCGCCATTTCTCACTCATATCTCTTAAAACATGAGCATTAACAATGGCATTATCAACACTATTTACAATCTCAAAAACAACTAATCCTAGAATAATAATTAAAGCTGTAATCATACCCAGTATATTAACTTCCAGTGCCAAACGTCTTTTTTTGACGTTGGTACTGGACTAATCTTAAGCCCAGCAATCTTCTTCCTTGGGTACTTTTTAGATATTCTTCTCGACGTTTGGCATCGTCTTGATTCAAACAACCTTCAAAATAGATTAACTTGAAAGGTAAACCAGGATTGGTAGAAAAAGATAACCCTTTCTTGTGTTCTTCTGTCCTCTTTTTTAAATTGTCGGTATATCCTATATATCTTTTACCATCTTTCAAACTCTCTAATACATAAACATAGAAGAACACACTGGAAGTTGTATTACTGGGCATAATTTAAGTTAGACGAGGAAATAAAGGTTTACTTTTTTTTGTTTTTAATTGTTTAATTATTTTCTCTGAAGTTTCCGGTAAAAATGGCTTTAACATCTCGGCGATATTTTTAATTGCAAATTGCAGATTGCAGATTGTAGATTGTTTTTTTTCTATATTCTCCCAGGGCCGAGTTTTTTCAATAAGCTTATCACAAAAACCAATCAATCCCCAAATTGTTTTTAGCGCCTCATTAAACCTGAATTCATCTAGGGCTTTTTTGTAGTTCTGCCAAGTTTTATTTATCTCGGTTTTGAGTTTTGAATTTTTAATTGTAATTTTGACTTTTGAGTTTTGAATTTTTAATTTGCGCGCCAATGTAATGACTCTTGCCACAAGATTACCAAGACCGGAAGCAAGATCAGCATTATAACGTGCTTCAAATTTCTGGCGCGTATAGTCTCCGTCTTCAGTTGGAGGAATTTCCCGTAAAAGAAAGTATCTCACCGGGTCGGTTCCATATTTTTTAACCAATTCAAATGGATCAATAATGTTCCCTAATGACTTTGATATTTTCTGCCCGCCGACCGTGATAAAACCGTGAACGAATATTGTTTTAGGCAGGGGCAACCCGAGAGATAAAAGCATCCCTGGCCAAATTGCGGTATGAAATTTTTGAATGTCTTTTCCAAGACAGTGAATGTCTGCTGGCCAATATTTTTTGAACTCTGGACTACCGTAATTGATGGCTGAAATATAATTTACAAGAGCATCGGCCCAGACATAAATAGTTTGAGAATTATCATTGGGCACTGGAATTCCCCATTTTAAATCTTTTCGAGGCCGAGAAAAACTAATATCTTCTAATCCCTGTTTTACAAAGTTCAACATTTCGTTTTTTCGGCTCTTGGGGATTATTTTAATCTTATCTCTCGCAATTATTTTCCCAATTTCTTTTGAATATTTTGATAATCTAAAAAAGTAGTTTTCTTCTTCGACTAGCTCTGGTTCTTTCTGATGAATTGCGCATTTCCCCTTTTTCAAGTCTTTTTTTGTTATAAAAGCCTCGCAACCAGTGCAATAAAACCCTCTATATTTCTTTTTATAAATATCGCCATTTTCTTTTAATTTTAACCAAATTTTTTTAACTACCGGCCAGTGTCTTTTTCTATCAGTAGTACGGATAAAATCGTCGTTAGATAAGTTTAAAACTTTTTTTAATGCTTTAAATTTCGCCGAGATCTTATTCACAAATTCTTTTGGTTTCTCCCTCTTTTCTTCGGCTGCTTTTAAAACCTTTTTCCCATGCTCATCTGTCCCTGTTAAAAAGAAAACGTCTTCACCTAAAGCCCTATGATATCGAGCAATAACATCAGCCTGGACAAGCTCCAAAGCAAAGCCGTAGTGGGGTGGAGTATTAGTATAAGCGATACTAGTAGAGATGTAAAATTTTTTAGTTACCATAACTTTAAAAGGAGCTTGGCTCCTTTTACCTAAAAGGTGGATATCTAAAGGAGCTACCAGATTATAGCTTTTTTAGAGCTGGCTGGTGGCGGCGCTGGGGCAGGGGGCGGAGTACAGCTTTCTTTTCTCTTTTTTAAATAGTCTCTGGTAAATTCAAAAACAATACCGGCTAAAGGAATAGCTAAAATTGCTCCCAGAACCCCCCAGAGTTTTCCGCCAATCAGTAAAGAAATTAAAACAAGGGCTGGGGGCAAACCAATAAATTTTTTGGTCAAAATCGGGGTTAAAATATTGCCTTCAATCTGCTGAATAAGAATGAAGACAATCAAAATCAAGAAGGCTTTTAACCAGGAATCTAAGGCGGCAATTAGGGCAATCATCACACCGGCTAATATTGGACCAACAATTGGAATAATATTAGTGATGCCGGCAAACAAAGCCAGGGCAAAAGGATAGTTTATCTTAAAGAGCCAGAGGGCGATATAGGAAAGGATACTGACAAAAAGACAGGCTAAAATTTTCGCTCCAAACCAACCAGAAACCTTAGCTTGACAGGACTTCCAAAGATTTAGAACTTCCTGTTCCTGTTTTTTAGCTGAAAAAACTCTAATCACCCTTTCTATTCCTTTTTCTTCTAAAGAAAGGAAAATGGCCAGGATAAAAATGGTCAGAGTAGCAAAAATTCCGCCAAAAATGGCAGATAAGGCAGCGAAAATGCTAGTTGAGGCGCTAATTAACCACTCCTGGAAATTTTTGGTAAAAATTTCAAAACTCTCAAAAACCTCCAATCCCAATTCTTTCAAGGGTGGAGCGAACTTTTCGAAATATTGAGGGAAAAGCTTGGTAAATTGCTGAATTTCAGAAACAAAGACCGGAGTGATTAAGTAAATTAAAAATCCCAAGATTCCGAAAATAAAAATAAAGATAAAAATGGTAGCTATTGCTTGGGGTATTTTTCTTCTTTGTAAAAAATCAATTGCCGGATTAAACAAAATCGAAATGATTAGAGCAAAAATAAACCAGATTAAAATATCTCTGATTAAATAAAGGATATAAAAACCGAAAAAAGCAATACCAATTTTCAAAATCGTTCCCCAAGAAATATCTAAAACCTTGTCTTGGTTCATTGCTGAATATCAGCATAAATCAGCTATTATCCGCGCCGTATCAGCGTTTTTCATGGCTTAACGCAGATTTATGCCGATTTTGGCTGATTAACGCTGATTAAATCTTTAATAACTTCTGGAACCTACTTTTGTCTTTAAATGGCCCAATTAGAGCCAAATTTAGCTTTTCTGGCTTGAAAATGTCTCTGGCTACTTTTAGAATATCATTTTCAGTAATTTTATCAATTTTTTTATAGATTTCCTCAGGGATCAAAATCTCTTTTTTCAGAAGCTCTTGGAGTCCATAGAAGGAGGTTTGAGCGTCAGAGGTTTCCAGAATTAAAGCGAGCTTCCCTTTTGTATAATCTTTGGCTTTTTTAAATTCTTCTTCAGAAATTTTCTTTTGCGAAGTTTTTTTGTACTCTTTTAAAATGGTGGCAATCGCTTTCTCAACATTTTTGTTATCAATGCCGGCCTGGGTAACCAAGTAGCCAGTGTCGGTATCCGATTCAACACTGGTTGAAATATAATAAGCGATTCCCAGCTTTCCTCGGATGATTAGAGAAAGCCGGGAGCTAAACATTCCGCCAAGAATTGTCCCCAAGAGCTCCAGGGCATATTTTTGAGGATGGAAAAGGTCGAAAGCTCTAACTCCCAAACAAAGATGGGTCTGATCAGTTTCTCTGGTTTGTAAAATCAAATTAGGTTTTGATTGTTTCTCAAAAACTTTTATTTTCCCGCTAGCTTTGGAATTACTAATTTGAGAAAAATATTTTTTTACTTTTTCAATCGCCTGATTTTCTTTAAATTTTCCAACTAAACAAATTAAGGTATTTGAAGCAACATATTGACTACTTAAGTAGTTAATTAAATCTTGGCGCTGAATTTTAACTACACTTTCTTTCGTCCCGGCTACTGGCCATCCGGCTGGCTGATCGCCATAAAGTAATTTGGGCCACAAAATTTGAACATAACTCATCGGGGCATCTAAATACATATTTATTTCCTCAATTATTACCCCTCTTTCTTTCTCAATCTCTTTTTCCGGTAAAGTGGAGTTTAAAAAAATGTCAGAAACCCAGTCTAAGGCCAAGTCAAAATGAGAAACTTCAACTTTGGCAAAGTAGCCAGTGTATTCCTCTGAGGTAAAGGCATTGTAAATTCCGCCGATTTTATCTAAGGTTTCAGAAACCGCCTGGAGATTTGGCCTTTTTTTTGTTCCCTTAAAAAACATGTGCTCAATAAAATGAGAAATGCCATTAATTTCTTTTTTCTCATATTTTGAGCCTGTCCCAACCAAAACCAAAACCGTCAAGGACTGAGTATTTTCTTGGGGAACAGTAATAATCCTCAAACCGTTTTTTAGAATAGTTTTGCGAAACATAATCCTAATCTACGAATAATATCCGAATGCTACGAATTTACGAATTAGAAAGAGGGCATTTATCATCTCCCTAAATTTCTCTGGCTGTTTTTAATAATTCTTTAATTTGCACTTTAAAATGCTAAAAATTTTACCACCAAACGACCTTTTTGATTTTTTCATTCAACGTAATATTTCTGCTATAGCAATGGTTTTACGTTAATTAATTTTCTAATTTTTCTTTTAAATTATTGACTAAACCCCGCACATAAGTTTTGTTATGTGCGTGGGTAAATCTTTTATTTTTATCCTTTCTTGCTTCATTGTATCGCGGTCACGAACAGTTAAATCATCTTGCTTTAAGCTTTCGAAATCTACGGTTAAACAGAAAATAGTGCCAATCTCATCCTGACGGCGATATCTTCGGCCAATTGAACCTAATTCGTCATACTGGCAAGCAAAATGAGGTTTTAATAGTTGATAAACTTCTTTGGCTTTTTTTACTAATTCTGGTTTGTTTCTAACCAAAGGTAAAACGGCTATTTTTATTGGGGCAATTTTTTTATCTAACTTAAGTAAAACCTCTATTTCCTTTGTCGCCTTAGTTGTTTTTGTTCTGCCACCCTTAATTTCTGTATAAGCATTACATAATAAAGCTAAAACTATTCTTTCTATTCCCACGGTGGGTTCTATTACATAGGGATAATATTTCTTTTTGGAATCTTCGTCGTAGTAACTCAAATCTTGGCCAGAAAATTGAGAATGCCTTTTTAAATCATGGTCAGTCCGATTAGCAATCCCAGCCAATTCTGACCAGCCAAAGGGAAATTTGTATTCAATATCAATCGTTTTCTTTGAATAGTGAGATAGAGCCTCTTTGGGATGTTCATACCTTCTCAGATTTTCTTTCTTTAATCCCAAATCCAAAAAGAAATTCTCCCACTCCTTAACCCAGAAATCAAACCATTTTTCGTCATCGCCTGGTTTAACAAAATACTCAATTTCAGCAATATCAAACTCTCGAGAACGAAAAGTATAATTGCCGGTAGTGATTTCGTTCCTAAAACATCTTCCAATTTGGGCAATGCCAAAAGGAAGTTTCAATCTCATTGATTCTTGAATAATGTCGAAATTGGTAAACATTGACTGAGCGGTTTCGGGTCGGAGATAAGTTAAATGAGCTTCATCTTCAACTGGTCCTAAAAAAGTTTTGAACATTAAATTGAACTGTTTGGGAGAAGTAAAATCTTTACCACCACACTGAGGACATTGATTTTTTGTCTTGGCCTTACCTTCACCAATAAATCTTCCAGTGGCCATATGGTCAGCGCGAAAACGGAAATGGCAGCTCTTACATTCAACTAAGGGATCAGTAAAGTGTTCCAAATGGCCAGAAGCTTGCCAAACATTGGAATGCATTAAGCAGGCACCATCAATCAAGACTATATCATCCTTGGTTTGAACAAATTTTTTCAGCCACTCCGCTTTAATATTATTTTTTAAAAGCGAACCCAAGGGTCCGTAATCCCAAAGGGCTTCTACCCCGCCATAAATTTCTGAAGATTGAAAAATAAAACCTCTTCTTTTGCAAAGTGAAATAATTTTTTCCATTAAGTCCTTCATATTATTTTGAATTCCCCGTAGGATTTCATTGAACTCGACCCATTCCTTCAGTGATGGTTGGGTCGTCAGGTAAAGTAGTATTAATAGACGAGGCCACAGATTGTAAGGTCATTTCTGTCCAACTATCTAAACTTTCAACTTTAGCCTGTCCAATGATTTCCGGAGTCTGGCCAATTTGAGAGGTGTTGGGTAAAAATTCAACTTGGAAAGCGATATTGGGAGGGGGGCTTGAAACACCTTTTCCTCTTTCCAAATCTCCCACCGACCAAACAATTTCCCGGCTCTCAGAATCAAAAGAAAATTTTGATACTGCTTCCTCAGGAAAAATTTTTTCAGTCAAATTAACCTGAGGTGGTAAAACTGCTTTTACTTTTACATCCTTAACATCTGAATAATAATTCTTCACCTGCCAGATTATAGTATAGGAAGTTTTTTCCCCCACTTTGGGCGGAATGGGACCCGAATTGCCAAAAACCTCATCTTCATAATATCCTTTTTGAACTATTTCCAATTTTGAACTAATTTTAGTTACGAATTCTTCTTTCACCTGAGAAATAAAAACTTTATTCCTTAAAATCGGATTCTTCGCCACGCCTAAATCATCTTTTAACTTTACCCAGAAATCAACCCTTCCTTCTTCCATCGGCGCTAAATATTGAAGTTTAGAAACTCGCCGCCAATCAAAAACAACTGAATTGTCTCCGGGCTCAAAATTCCCTAAATCCGACTTCAGGGTCTGGAAATCAAATGCCTCTCCTTCAAGATTACAAATCATAAATAAATTATTTAAAGCGTCATCGCCAATATTTTTAAAATAAATTTCGTAATGAAGCCAATCTTCAGGTGAGGCAATATATTGGGGATTTCCATTGATTTCTTGGCGAAGATAAATTAATGGCTTTATAATTTCTACTCCTTTTTCTGTTTCCTTCAATGAAATAAATTCTCCTTCTCTCCAAATTCCCAGTTTTGCCCGAAAAATTCTTGCTTCACCGATTTCACCTGAAAGCCTCCCAGAAACTTCAATCCTTCCTCCCTGTGACTTATTTAAAACCGGAATTACCCACTCATTTTTTTCAAGGGAGCGTGGCGAAGATTCAATAAATTCAAAGCCAAAAGGATAGTCCACCTGAATTCTTAAATCGGTTAGGAGTTCAGTTACATTTGAAAAATAATTTACTCTGAATCTAAAATCTTTTCCCGATTCAATTTTGCCTGGCAAATCGAATTCAAATGTGAGAGGGACGGATTTAATGGTTGTGGTAAAAGTGGTGGCCGATTCGTATCTGGCTTTTAGATTTTTTGGACGATAACTCAACCAAGTTTTAGCTAATCTTACCTCTCCTTCCCTTCCTAATAGTTTTGCTTTAAAAGAGATAGTCTTTTCTTCCCCAGGATAAATGTCATCTAAAGACTTCTCTATTCTCGAGACATTTCCTTCAACAATTGAATATTTTGGATATTCAAAAATAAGTCTTGGTTCTTCCAGACGAATATCGCCATTATTTTTATATTTCACTAAGTATTCAATTTCTTCAGCCAGAGCTGCTTCACTGGGAGCTAAAATTTCCAATTTTAAAACTTCTTTTGAATAGATGTTCGATTTCCAATTCCAGAAACCGGCCAAACCCGCTCCCCCGGCTAAAATAATTAAGAAGATGATAAATTTTCTTCGCATGGTTTCCTACGAATTACGAATGATATTTTTCTAAAATAGATGATAAATAGTAAGTTGAGATATCTTTTATTAATTTTAAATGATTTGGCTCAATTTTCAACTTTGATAAGGTTTGCCAGTTCTTTTCAAGAATAATCCTTAAAATTTTTACTGTCTCTGGCTTAATCTCTTTAGGAGATTTTACTTTTTTAAAACAGTTTTGACAAATGAGCCCTCCTTCTTTTGAATTGAAATAAAGTTTTTCTGGTGTTAGTCCAGAGCACAAATAATTTTGTGCTCGGTCGAGCCCATATTTTAATTTAAAATATGTGCTCAGATTTTTTTGGCAAATGACGCAATTATAAAGTTCGGCTTTGTAACCCAGAATTGAGAGGAGGTTCCAAAGAAAATAATAGTAAATAATTTTCAATTTATAATTTTCCCGCCCGCCTTGCTTCGCAAGGCGAAGAGGGCGGGCAATTTTCAAATTATCTAATTTATCAAATGTTTCTTTTAGTAAATGCCAGATTTTTTCATCTGGTTCCTGGCCCTTAACTAGGTATCCAAAACATCGGAGATTTTATAGGCAATTTGTAATCTTTTTAAGTCTTTTCTTAGATTTGCAAATTTCTCAATCGAAATCGCGTCGGTTAAGGTTTTGTGAGCTTTTCCCTGAATAAATTCGATTTCTGACAAATAAAAAAGTTCCGCTCCTGACCTTAATTTTGAAGAAATTTTTCTAATCGCCCTTCCTAAAATCTCCAGTCTCCCAAAATCTTTAGTATAAAAAGTAAATAATTGGTTGGCCTCACCTCGATCTTCTTTTTTCAAAATAAAGCCCTGGGTTCGATAGTGGACGAACATTTCTAATAATTAACTAATGAGTTAATCCGGTATTTAGAAGCCGGCTCTTTTCTTTGCTTCCCCTAAGCGAGCTATCATTGCACTAATTGCTTTTTTCTCTGCCCCAGTTTTTGCCCTCATCCGTTCTAACTCTAATCTCCTTCTTTCTCTTTCCATTTCAGACCCTGAAATCTCAGCACCATATGTGCTCCGAGGAAATCGTGTGTCTAATATCTTCTTTCCCAGTGCTTTTCGTTGCATAGGGGTCGTCTGTCTACTTCCGAAAATGGAAGAAGGCCCCCCCCTAAAAAACGTTCCCCACTTTCCTCTCGGAATGCTTCCTCTTCCCTCCCAGG
>Ga0172364_10004745_pt1 | contig 10821 bp, 10 predicted proteins | sample LakKivSesite10cm_FD_114545 | JGI IMG/M metagenome (GOLD analysis project Ga0172364, IMG submission 114545) | Sediment microbial communities from Lake Kivu, Rwanda - Sediment site 10cm | ecosystem: Environmental > Aquatic > Freshwater > Lake > Sediment | place: Rwanda: Western Province, Lake... | reverse complement strand
GCAGGTATGGGAAAAACACAGGAAGAAGAGAAACGTGCTGTTGAAGCTGGATACTGGCCATTGTATAGATACGACCCACGGCTCGCAGCAGAAGGAAAAAATCCGTTTCAACTTGACTATCAACCACCAAATGGGACTATCCATGATTTCTTAATGGGTGAGGTTCGGTATGCTGCATTGACTAAGACTTTCCCAGAGGAAGCAAAAAAACTACACAAAGAACTAGAAGAGAGTGTCACTGCTCGCTATAAAAGTTATAAGGCGATGGCTGAAAAACAATAGAAGATTGTCTGATAGACCAAAAGACTAATCTTCTCATTCTACATTCTTTTTTGGTGGTGCACTTATTTGTTTAAAAGAGCAGGTGAATTAGCAGATATTATACGAAAATCAGATGAGATTCATATTGTTACACATATTGACGCAGATGGTATAGCAGCTGGTGCTATTGCATCTCAAACACTGAAAAGATTAAGTAAAGAGTATTCAATTGAGTTTGTTAAACAGCTTGACAAAAATGTTGTAGAACGGCTTAAAAACGAAAACCATGATCTTGTTTGGTTTACTGATCTTGGGAGCAACATTGATTTTGAATCAACTAATATCAACAAAATTATTACTGATCATCATGTATGCCCAAAGGATTCGAATTTTTCTTTTCATTTAAACCCGCATCTTTTTGGTGTCGATGGTGCTTATCAGATAAGCGGTGCTGGTACTACTTATCTTGCTTCTAGGTCTGTGGATAAAAGAAACATGGATCTGTCTTCCTTAGCTGTCGTCGGCGCCTGTGGAGATATACAGGATAGGAAAAACTGTAAACTTGTTGGTTTAAACCGAGATATTATTGATGATGGTAAAAAAGCAGGTGTGTTAGAAACAAAATTGGATATTCGTTATTTTGGTAGAGAGACACGTCCGATTTACAAAATGTTACAGTACTCTAATGATCCAATTATACCTGGTTTAAGTGGAAGAGAGGAGGCATGCATATCTTTTCTGCAGGAACTAGAAATAAAAATGAAAGATAGAGATAGTTGGAGAAGATGGATTGACCTTGATAAAAATGAGAGGCGTAAAATTATTTCCAATCTTATTGATCTGCTTCTAACCAGAGGTTTTGGTCATAAAAATGCGAAGAGACTGATTGGAGAAGTGTATTTACTGGAAAAAGAGCCGTTGGGTAGTGAGGTTCATGATGCGAAAGAATTTGCTACATTGTTGAATGCCACAGCACGTTATGGTAAACCTGATGTTGGTATAAACGTCTGTCTTGGTGATAGAGAGGAATGGCTCAAAAAAGCACAAAATCTACTTCAAGGGCATAGACACAATCTTGTGGAGGGTTTGCAGTTTGCAAAAGAGGAGGGTATTGTAAAAAGAGATTATTTGCAGTTTTTCCACGCTGGTACAGGTATAAGAGATACAATTGTTGGTATTGTTACTAATATGTTGCTTAATTCAGATGATGTAAGCAGTGAGTTACCGTTGATTGGTTTTGCAGAGACAGAGAATGGGGATGTGAAGGTTTCTGCGAGAGGCACACAAGAGTTATTAGATAGAGGCCTTGATTTATCTTTTGCCCTACGTAAAACATCTGAAAAACTTGGTGGCGTTGGTGGTGGGCATAAAATAGCTGCTGGTGCAACTATACCAAAAGGAAAAGAAGAAGAGTTCCTCGATTTATTAGAGGAAGAGATAAAAAATCAGTTGAATTTATAAACTTTTTCAACTTTTACCTCAAAGATTAATTCTTCCCCCGAAAGCTTGTTTAGACTTAGCCCGGCATTATGAAGATCTTCTTCGATTATATACTGTGCGAACATCATTGGAATTACATAGATTCGACGCATCAAGTAAGTTCGATTAAATTCTATTGTTCGGTTGATTTCATAGGGTTCGATTTGCCCTTGAAATTCAACATTTACGTTGATATTAGTTTCAGTAACATTTTCTATAGTTATGTTTAACAACATCCCCACATAGTCCAATGTATATTTTGATCCAGGTAACGGAGAACTACTGATAATTATCTTGGTCTCATTCCACTCTGCTGTTGTTGCGTCAGGAAAAATAAATCCGAATTTATCTCCAACAGCAAAGGGTGAAATTTGATCGACGAGGTTTTGGGTTTTTGTTGGCGTTGTTTTTATCAGGACGTTAGTATCAGTTATGTTGATTATCATCGAAGAATTTTCCCAGATATAATATGGCGGCAGAGTATCATATATCATGCCGGTATAGTATGCTTGTTCAAGATCCTCAAATAAAATATATTCTGGTAGGGTAAAGTTTCCAAGATCTTTCACATTTAACCATTTTAATGTTATATTCTCATCATTTAAGTCAATGACCTCCAATGTTTGATTCAGAGTATGATTAAATAAACTTTCAGTCAGATGTGTTGTACTGAAATTATCGCCTATCGCAATCTTTTTTTCTATACCATATGCCTTTTCTGGTGGGATAGTTAGGTTCCTTGTTTCACCTTCTTTTAAACCAACAAGTCCTTCTATCAAACCTTCTATATAACCTTGTGAATAATATTCATATCCTTCTGGCGGATAAATAGTTTTATTTAGAGTAACATATATTTGCAAAGGTACCCCGTCGGTTTTATTTATAATGTCGCTATATGAAGAATCAAAAATAGTACCATTTGAAGCATATCTACCAATATAATTTATATCAACGCAATCTCCTAACGCTATTTCTCCAGGCAAATTTACCTGAAGAGTTACAGTAGCTTGAGATTTTTGTCCGTTTTCGTCAATTATTTCATAAACAAATGAATCGTTTCCTGAAAAATTAGTATATGGGATATATAAAATTTGATTATCAGCAGTGATATTAACTATTCCATTAGATGACTGTGATAATATTTGAACTTGTGTTTGGTATGAAGTTATATTTGAGTATTTATCGTTGTTAAGAATCCCGTTAATAATATTAGTTGAGTCTTGATATAGTATTAGAGAATCATCTTTTGCTAAAACTTGCTGTTTTTTACTTCCAAATAAATTGTTCATAATGTCTTCGCCGTATTCTAAAACTAAGAATCCAGATATTGCACACACTACAATAATAGTTAAAGCCACAATAGCTAATTTTTCTTTTTGCATGGCTGAGTCGAATGAAGTTATTGTATATTAAGTTAAGCCTTGCGATCCGTCCATGTTCTATCTATAACATATCGAATAAGTTTAGCAGCAAGTAGAGCAGTCTCGCCTTTGTCAAATGGTGGGCATACTTCTACAACATCGAAACCAATAAGCTGCGATGAAAAGCCATCTATGCATTCGATGATATCATAAGGTGTAAGACCAAAAGGCTCAGGTGTGCTAGTACCAGGAGCATATGCTGGGTCTAAAACATCGATATCAAGTGTTAGATAAATTTTTTTGTTTTTAAGATATTTTTTTGTGTTGCTTATTGCTTTTTTAATTCCATTTTCTTTTATAAAAAATGAATCTCTATAAAAAAGTTTTTTGTTTTTTGCTTCTTCAAATTCTTCTTTTTCAACTGATCTTATACCAAGAACAGCAATATTCTCTATATTTATAAGATCAGCAATTCGTCTTATTACACAAGCATGGTTATATGGTTCGTTTTCATATTGTTGTCTGAAATCAATATGTGCATCAAGTGACAAAACAGCTATGTCTTTTGGAAAAGCCTGTATAACACCTGGTGTTATTGAATGTTCTCCACCGATTGCTATTGGGAATTTGTTTTTTTTCAACAAATTAGAGGTGAATTCTCTAACTTTTTTAACCATAACCTCTGGAGCATCGTTTTTAACATCTAGGTCGCCGTAATCATGAAACTTTATGTCTCTTAGATCAACGCCTGTTTTTATGTTGTATGTCTCAAAATTCCAGCCGGCTTGTCTTATCTCGTTAGGCGCCTGGTCTGCACCATGTCTAAAAGAAGAAGTTTTATCATATGGTACCCCAAATATAACAAAATCTGCATCGTTAAAACTTGATTCAGCGTCAGCGAAATAATTTGGAAAAACCATATATCATCATTACTTCATTAATTTCGTATAAACAAAGCAATGGCTAGAAGTTAGGCTCTTGTTATCTTCTTTTTACCGAGTGCTTCTAGGTATTGTATTTCTTTGCCTGGTTCTAGCTGTCCTTTGAACTCCTCTGGTATAGGCATCTCAAAAGTCTGGTAAGTTTCCATGTCCATCAGCTGAACTTGGTCTCCCATCAATGCAAGCACCTGAGCTGTTCTTTTGTCTATCATTGGGACCTGCACCTTATGTTTTACTGGGTGGACAATGCTTCTTTTTTGTTCATCGAAAATACCTATAGCCTCAATTCTTGCTTTTGCTTCTCCATGCTTCCCAGGTTTAGAAGTGGAAATACTCATTATTTTACAGGGTTCCTCATCAATGATTATATATCTGTTTACTTTTAATTCTCTAACTTCAGCCAACTCTTTCATGTCTTTATTCTCCTTCTGGCACCTTATAAACTATGTCGTGTTCTCTGACTTTGTCATTTAGTTTTATGCCGACATCATCACCTTTTTTTACAGATTGAACAGGGTTCTTGTTTATCTGCATACTCTCAATTTTTTGTTTGAAATCGGTATGAGAGCCGACAATGTGAATGGTGTCACCTATTTTAAGATTGCCATCTGTTATTTTTATGGCTGCTACACTAATATGCCCAAAGAAATGTTCAACCACACCTATCTTCTCTTCAACCATAACCTATTTCACCCAACCAATAATACAATTTCTTATACTTATATAATGTGTCAAATTCTAAAAGTTTTATTCAACTATTTCGTAGATGGCCTTTTTACCATGTTTATTGCAGACAAAAGCCTCCCAGGACCTATCCCACTCCATCGGATTACCGCATATTGGGCATGCTAGATTTTCTATGATTTCTCTGTGTTGTTTTGTTCGAGTTTTTAGGACTTGGGCTTTTATTTTTTTTGTTGGATCAAGAGAATCCATAACGTAGACTTCTCCCTCAACTGGTAGAAAAGGCGTAGCCTCAGATTTCATCCTCTTCTTACGATAAGCCTTCATTTGCTGTTTGTATTTCTCCATCATTGTTTGTCTTCGGCCCATAGTATCAACCAGGTATTCAGTATACCATGAATAAGGTTTTTGTTTTATAACCTCTTTCATGATACGAATGAAACAATGAAATTGAACGATCTTCCAATCGAAAAACAAATCATAGAAATTCTAAAAGAACAGGATATTTTAGAGTTGTATCCACCACAGGCTGAGGCTTTACCATATGCTTTAAAAGGAGAAAACCTAGTTTTGTCTATACCAACTGCTAGTGGTAAAAGTCTTGTTGCATACCTGGCGATTGTACATAAACTGATTTCTATGGGTGGTAAAGCAATATATGTTGTACCTTTGAAAGCTTTGGCGCGTGAGAAATACGAGGATCTCAAGGTTTTTGAAAAACTTGGTTTAAAGATTGCTCTCTCTACAGGTGATTTAGATGAGTCTGATCAAAGGCTTTCCAGATATGATATTATTGTTTGTACTTCTGAGAAAGCTGATTCTATTTTAAGACATGGTATAAAATGGGTCGACAAAGTACGTGTTCTTGTTGTTGACGAGATTCATTTGATTCATGATCCTGGTCGTGGTCCTACTCTTGAGGTTATTATTTCTCGTTTTAAAGCTCTAAATCCTAAAACACAGATTATTGCGCTTTCTGCGACTATTAAGAATGCTAGGGAGCTCGCTGATTGGCTCGGTGGTAAGCTTATACAGTCTGATTGGAGACCTGTACCGCTTAGAGAGGGTGTGTTTCACAAAGATGAGATTAAATTTGATGATGGGAAGATAACAAAGATTGATAAACTAGGTGACAAAGCACTTGATACATTGGTTTTGGATTCCATAAAAAAGGGTGGTCAGGTTTTGGTTTTTGTTAACACCAGGAAATCAACTGTTTCTGTAGCAAATAAATTAGGGGGTATAGTGGAAAAAAATTTATCAGATAACGAAAAAAAGGATCTTAAAAAGTTAATTAGTTCTATGAAACGTGATGCCTCTGAGTTTACCTCTTTTGATGTGAATTTATCATCATGTGTTGAGAATGGTGTTGCTTTTCACAATGCTGGTTTGTCTAGTGTTCAAAGACGGATTGTTGAACAGGGTTTTAAGAATCGTTTGATTAAATGCATTGTTGCTACGCCAACGTTGGCTGCTGGTGTTAATATTCCTGCTCAGCGTGTTATAATCCGTGATTTATGGAGGTACGACCCCAATTTTGGTATGCATTCTATTCCTATTTTGGAGTATAAACAACAGGCTGGTAGAGCAGGTAGACCCAGATACGATAATCAGGGTGAGGCTATTACCATTGCAAAAAACGAGGAACAAAAAGAACGTATTTTTAATGATTATATTTTAGCTGATACGGAGCCTATTTTTTCAAAGCTTGGCAACCAGATGGCTCTTAGGACTCATTTGTTGTCAGCTATTGCGACAAATTTTGTTGACAGCCTTGAGGGGATTTATAAGTTTATAGACAGCACGTTTTATGCGTATCAATCAGATGTTTCTACTCTAAGGGATGATATAGATGAGGTAATCGAGTTTTTGTTAGAAAACGGTTTCATAGAGCGTATAAATAATGATAGGTTTATGTCAACTTTGTTTGGTAATAAAACCTCGTCTTTGTATATAGATCCACTGTCAGCAGTTTTAATTAAAAAAGCTCTTGAGAGTTCTTGCGATAAAGACACATCTGCTTTATCATTTATTCATGTGGTTTGTTCTACACCTGATGTTAGGTCGTTGTATCTTGGTAGTAGTGATGATTGGGTTGAGGATAAGCTTGAGAAGCATCGTGGTGGTTTTTTAATTGAGCCGCCAACTCAGTCTAGCGATGAATATGAGTGGTTTTTGAGTGGTTTGAAAACAGCGTCGTTAATTGAGGATTGGATAAATGAGATACCTGAGGATAAAATTGTTTCTAAATACAATGTTGGTCCAGGTGATATTTATAGTCTTATAGAAACATCTGAGTGGCTCTTGCATGCTACTAGGGAGTTTGCTAGGATGTACAACTTTGATTGTGTGTCAGAGGTGAATGATCTGGTTCTGAGAGTTCATAATGGATGTAAGAAGGAACTACTAAATCTGATATCGCTAAAAGGCATAGGTAGGGTTAGGGCACGGGCTTTATACAAAGAGGGTTTCAAAACAGTAAATGATTTACGTGGTGTACCTGTTAAAAGACTTGCTATGATTAAAGCTATAGGTGAAGGTGTAGCTGCGGGTATCAAAAATCAAATAGGAGAAAGTGTTAAGGGTGGAGAAAAAGATTTGTCTGAATTCCACAAACATAGGGGAAAATCTAAATGATAGCTGTATTTGGTGCAAGAGGTAAAATAAAAGATGTTGATATTTTTTTAAAACAGATACAGGGTTTTTCTAAAAAAAATAATTTTGTAGTCCAGGTTTTTGATGCCGATGTTATTTATGGTAAAAATCATTTGATTTCTGCTGCCGAGCATGCAATTAGAGCATTTGAAAGAAAAACTAATACTACGAATTCTTTGGATAAAGAAATTTTGTTATATGCATCTGGTGAGAGACAACTTAAACTTGCTATTCCAAAGATGGGAGTTAAAAAAAATAGTAGTAATGTTGCAATTGTTTTTATAAGCAACAAAAAATCCTATGATAATTTGATTGTTGAGTTTTTGAAAATTCTTTCTTTGAAGATAGATGATAAGGTTTTAAATGGTAGCAAAGAGAAGCTTAGAAAATTTGGTGTCACTGAAAAAGAGTTGGAGACTGTCACGAAAGCTAAATATGGGGATCTTATTCTGGAAAAGGTAGCAATGGTTGATGTTATAAAATAGAGCCCGCATGAGGTAGTCTGGATATCCTGGAGGCCTGCGGAGCCTCCTACTCGGGTTCGAATCCCGATGCGGGCATTGAAATATAAAAATAACTAAATAATAATGATTTTTCTACTTATAAGATAGAAAAAATTGTGTTGTAAATTTGTTTTATATTAATATGGATATGGTATTTATTGTGCGTTAAAAGAAAATAAAAATTTATGGACACTCTCAGGGTTCATATCCCTTCCCCCTGCACTAATTTTATGATAAAATATAAATTACTTCGATTGTTTGTCTTTTTGTGATGATAAGATGAAAAAAGGATTTTTAATTATCTTATTTTGTTTATTAATTGGTTCTTTATTTACTGTTGCGAGTGGGAAGACTATTTATGTCGATGATGATGGTGGAAAAGACTACACTAATATCCAAGATGCAATAAACGCAGCATCTGACGGAGATACAATATATGTTTATGGTGGTACATATTATGAGAACATTACGATAGATAAATCAATAACTCTCAAAGGCGAGGATAAAGCAACCACAATTATTAATAGTGGAGATAAAGGTCATGCACTTTATGTTCATGATACAACAAATGTAATTATAGAAAGTCTATCTATTACAGCAGGTCGGAAAGATCTTGGTGGAGGTGCAGGGAGTCCATATAGTGGCATTAGATTTACTGCTGTTACAGAATCAACAATCAACAATTGTATCATTTCCAACTGTGCATCAAAAGGAATTTACATATCTTATTCCGATTCTTATAATAACATAATTTCAAATAACATTTGTTCAAATAATCATGGTGGCATAGTCCTTAGTGGATCATTTAATAATTTAATTATCAATAATAATTGCTCAAACAATGAATGGACCGGAATCGAAATCGATTCAAGTAATAATACAATAGTTAACAACACAATTTTTTCAAACGGATTTACTGGTGTTTTGATCATTTCTAATAATCAAAATTATATAGAGGTACCTTCAGGCGAAACCGGGACAACTTATTCAACTAAAAATAATATACTCTACCATAACAGATTTAAAAATAATAACAAAAATGCTAGAGATAATGGTTTAAATATATGGTGTAGTAAAGAGTTGAAAGAGGGAAATTATTGGGATGACTACAAAGGTACTGACAGTAATGGTGATGGAATAGGAGATATACCTTATAACATACCTGGTGGCAATAATAAAGATGAATATCCATTAGGATATTTCAGAGAAAACTACAAACCTCCTAATGCAACCTTTTACTATTCTCCTCTAGAGTCGTACACAAATCAAACAATTTCTTTTTATTTGCCTATTAATTTTGATCCATATAAAGAAATTACTAATTTCCGATGGAGTTTTGGCGATGGGGGAATTGCATTTGGAAGCGACATGAACAATATATCTCATATATATGAAAAAGCGGGAAATTATACTGTCACATTAACAATTAGTGATGATTCAAATTATAACGATACTTTTTCCAGAAATATAATTATAACATCACTTTCAGAGGAAAAAAATGGGACCCCTGGGTTTGAACTAATCTTTGCGTTAATTGCAGTTGTATTAGTCTTATTTTGGCAACGAAGAAGAATGATTTAAGACCAACAGTAGAAAACATCATTTTTTATGACTACTTTCGTGTTCAAACCCCTTTACAATATTAATAAATGTGATTCGAAGAATTAAAAAATAATTTCTATCCAACAGATATAAAAAAATAAAATGTGACGTCATTTACGCGTTCAAATCCCGATGCAGGCGTAACATTATCTATCATGGTTATTTAACAGAAGAAAAAACGGATTGATTTTAACGTCCATTTTTCCCTTCCGTGCACTAAATTTTATTCATTTATGACCCTAAAGTATATGTTCTAGTAAATTATTCTATATCATGATAAGGATGGGATAATAGGTGACATATTGCGATACATGTGGTACGCAGATAGATCCATCTGAGGCCTATGAAATATTTAGTCAAGACGGCCGGCCATTGAAAGTATGTAAAGATTGCAAAAAGATGTCTGAGTGGATGGGCAAGCCAATTTTAAATTTTTCAGAAGATAAATTGAGCGATAAATCTTTAGATGAATTAATGCATCAGCGACCTTTGGGAGTCACAATTTTAGCTGCCTTACAAATAATAGGGGCAGTCATTTCGTTCATTCTTATTTTTTTATTACCTAGTCTTTTTGAACAATATCGAGTAAATGAATTATTTGGTATGCCACTTCTTGAATTAGTTATGACAATCGCAATTATTTCAATACCGATATCAATATTGTTGGGAATTGGTCTGCTACGAGGAGAAAAATGGACCAAAACAACAACAATTTTTTTGCAATTTTCTAACGTAATAACATCTTTAATAAACTTCAATTTTTTAGGAATTTTCATACCAATAATTATAATATATTATTTGAAAACTCCCGATGTAGATAAATTTTTCAATAAAGAACCAAGATTTAATACAACAATAAAAAATATAATAATCATTGGCGTAATATTTGAAATAATTATCAACATATTGTTATCTCTTCTTATTTTAAGTCTCAAATTTAAATTATTAAGTAACTTCTAGTTTCATTCAAAAGCTAATTCTCTATTCCATCACCCTATTGTATATCTTCTTGAAATCTTTCCATCTGCTTTTTTTCTTGCGGGCTTTAAAGTCTACCACATAAGCCCCCTCCAGCGGCTCTTATAGTATAGGTTAAAAGCGGCTAGTACTTGAAATTGAAAACTATTATTTTTCAAATCACTTCTCCTGCAATATTAATAAATATAATTCGAAGAATTAAAAAATAATTTCTATCCAACAGATATAAAAAAGTAAAATGTGACGTCATTTACGCGCTCAAATCCCGATGCGGGCGTTAATTTTATCCAAAAATTTTTAGTTAATCTTTTTAGGATAAAAAGGGTTTTAAATGAATAATTTTATAATTACCATTTC
>Ga0172364_10004744_pt1 | contig 10822 bp, 6 predicted proteins | sample LakKivSesite10cm_FD_114545 | JGI IMG/M metagenome (GOLD analysis project Ga0172364, IMG submission 114545) | Sediment microbial communities from Lake Kivu, Rwanda - Sediment site 10cm | ecosystem: Environmental > Aquatic > Freshwater > Lake > Sediment | place: Rwanda: Western Province, Lake Kivu... | reverse complement strand
TAAAGATATTGCCTTTTCAATTTGGAACTTCTCTAATGGTTTAAAATGCTTTTTCTTATGTATCGGCTCATCCACTTTGCGCTCTCCTTTTAGAAAAGTAAAAATATTCAATTTAACCTTTGGAAAATATGACATTAAGGTATGTGTAGGCTTACTGCCAAATGATACTTGCTTTAGATCACTGTAATCTCCACCAAGTTGACTTTCAAGTTGAAATAAATAACAACTAATGTCTGGAAAAATTGTTTTCAATAAACTAAAATCTACAAGGATTCTTTTTATCATTGCATTTTCCGTATATGCCTTGCATTCTATTCCGATAACAAGTTTATTATCAACATATACCTGTTTATCAACGCTTAATCCAAAGAAATAGTTTGAAATATTTGAAAGTATATATTGTTTAACCTCCTTATCCTCAATATGCATGATATAATTTTTTTGTATGGGAATCTTTTGTTTTTTAGAATCAATAGCAAGTCGATCATTTTTACCACCAAGGCTCTCCCATGCAATATTTATTATTTCTTCTGTTATATGTTCCTGTAATTTCCCTTTTACGCTCCTAACAATACCTCCATAAGCTCTATCCTCTTCCTCATTAGCGTTTTTGTCAACAACTTTAACAACATTGTTATAGGTCGTTATAAGTTTGTCTATTCTTCTTGTCAAATTAGATTTCATCTATAAACCCCATTTTATCTTTTAAATCTTCAATTCTTTTTTCCGCCACTTTGCAGTATTCATCAGATATATCTATTCCAATATATTTTCTTTTTAACCTTTTCGCCACAACTGTAGTTGTTCCAACCCCGTTAAATGGGTCTAACACAATATCCTCTCTATAACTAAAAAGTTTAAGAACACGCTCAACTAATTCTTCAGGAAACATCGCAGGATGTCCATAGTCTTTCATATTTCTTTCTGGTGCAATTGACCATTTTGCTACAACCCACTTTTTAAACTCATCTGCCAAAATATCTATATTTTCGTTATTCCCAGTTTTTTTTAAGCCTCCTTTACAGAATATTTCTATAAATTCCCATGTATATTTTAAGTACGGATTGCTTGGACTTTTCCAGCTTCCCCATGCAGTGTATTTACAGTTATAGTTATTTTTTTCCCATAGGATTTCACCTTTCCAAATCAATTTTTTGGATATAAAGAAATTACTAATCATATGATGACTTGGAATGTAATCAGAAAATAGAGGTTGTATATTAACTGCAATTCTACCGCCGTATTTTAGAATACGGATACATTCATTAAAAATTCTAAATAACTTCTCAAAATAGATTTCCCAATAATGAGCATCTTCATTAGATTCATAATCAAGACCAAAATTGTATGGAGGTGATGTAAATACTAAATCAACAGAATTATCAGGAATATTTTTTAATATAAGTTCGCTATCACCAACTATAATTTTATTTACAAATTCTTCTGGACAATTACTACTTTCTTTTCTGAAAGTATTTCCTTGAGCATAATAATATTGGCTTCTGTTAACTTCTTTCTTTTCCCTATCTTTTACTTTTCTCTCTTGATTATAATCTACATAATTTCTTTTATTCCCTTTGATTCCGTAACTCTTTATCTGTTCTATTGAACGAACCAAATCTTGGAAAATTGTTTTTTTTGTATAAGAAGAGAAACGAGAAGATGCCTCTCTCAACTTTTCAATATCAATCTCTCTTAATAATATGACTACTCTATTACTGTCATGTTCTAATTTTATTTCATTTTCTCCGAATTTTTCATTAAATAGTCTGATTGCAAATAAATCTCTATCATCTAATTTTTTATCATATTTTAAAATGATTTCCCTATACATTATCTCACCTCTAAATTAACATAAAGAGTCAAGCGACATTATCAACTGCTGTATATTCTGTATCAACGATAATAGCTACGGGGAACACAATAAGTTGAATCAACTTGTTAGGCTACTTTCTACAACTTCCGTTTTTCTCCTTAGACTTACACTCATTGCAGAGCTCGCCGGATGTTGGTTTGGTGTAGCTGGTGTCGTAGTTTGATGTCGGCCATCTTGAGCAGTTTTTGCACCAATGCCATGTGTCACTACCTTTAACTTTTCTAAACTCAGTCATTGTGACTCTCCTTTCTTTGCCTCTTATTATTTTTCTCGTTAGGAACAGAGACTATATAATATTATCTAATAGCAATTAACCTAGTCTATATAGTAAATTTTCATACAGCAATTTTAAGTTTATATAATTCCAACATTCTTTAATAGATTTTTTTATAATTGGTTTATTCTTCATGTCAATGGGGAAATTAATAATGAAGATTCACCACAGAGGTTCACAGAGGTATATGCAGAGTCGCACGGAGGATTTTTAATATTTGATTCCTCTTTACTCCTCGGAAATCCCGTCGTCAAATCCTCCCACCTCGGCGAGTGATGAAATCACGTTTTTATGCACTCTTCGTTTGCAAAGCAATGGAAAGCGGCTTCTTTCCTTTAAGAGAGCTTACCTTCAAAATGGAAAAAACAATCACGTTTCCTTTTGTATCAACCTTCTCCATAACCGCATCGGAATCAGTTTCTCGGAAGTAGCCCTTTCTTTTCGCAAACAAAACCTCAAGGTAATCAGCCTCTCTATCGAACCATACTGTCACTTTATTTCCCATAGGATTTCTCCTTTCTTGACTGTATCTGTATAAAAGGCTGTAATAGATGAAATGGTTCACTGCGAGACAAGACTGGTCTATATAAAACCAACATATTCTTGGTGTTTCTTATATAAGGAGTTTATTTTGCATGTCAATGGGGAAAAATTTGGAAGAGACTTAACCACAGAGGTTCATAGAGGTTTTCGCAGAGGGACACGGAGTGTTTTTAACTTTGTGAGTCCTATGTGCTATCTTGTGTCCTCTGTGGTAAAATGTATTGTCCTGTGGATTAAAAATAAGTTGAACTTGGTTTTACGCCATAGATAGAGTTGCACCCGCATTGCTGAAAATTTAAGCGAAAAAAGATTTGGACAACCTTTTTGGGGATAATACGTCTTAAATAAAGACGATGCGTTAAAATAAAAGGGATTTTTTGTGCCATAAGCCCCATGCGGGAAGAAAAATATCGGTGGGATTTTATATAAAAGGGAGGTTTATGAAAAATAACTCAAAATTTCCCGAAACAGTAGGATTGACCTCTCAATTCCAATCCCTTCTTCTCTTTCTATGCCTCCTGATTTTTGCATCTTCCTGCGCAAGACTTGGTAATTATGCAAGGGAACACGCCGATAAAGAGGCGTATAAAGTCATCGCCGCAAAGCAACGCGAAGCACTCGGCAGGGCGGATGAATTTTCCATCGCTCCAACGAACGATGAAATTACAAGCAGGGTCCTCTCCGAGTCACCGCGGCTGAACCTTGCAAATGACACCTTCACAACACCGGCATACACGCTCTCCCTTGCCGATGCCATGGCAATCGCCATCGCCAATAACCGCGATTACAAAAGCCGGCGGGAGTCATTTTACAATCAGGCGCTCTCACTGATTGAAACCCGCCGCAATTATCAGTTTCTTTATACTGCCTCCGCAAACGAGTCACTCACACGCACCGAGGAAGGAGACACGGTAGAACGTTACGGCTCGCGCGGATTCTCCGCCGGCGTTTCAAAAGTTCTTGCAACGGGCGCAAACATCACTCTGGATTTCTCCCACAGTTTTGTCCGTTACTTCACCCATGACCCTCGCCCCTCTGCATCCAACAGCATGTCATTTTCAATCGTTCAGCCACTCCTGCGCGGCGCCGGCTCACTCGTCGCACTTGAAAGTTTGCGCCAGGCTGAGCGGAGCATGATTTACTCGGCACGGGACTTCCGCCGATACCAGCAGGAGTTCATAATTACTGTGGCGGATGGATATTATGGTCTTTTGAGTGCGCGGGACTATCTGGTCAATGCCGAGAAGAATTATAAAAGCACAACCGACAACCTGCGCTACCTGCAGGAACTTGCCTCCGCAGGACGCAAATCCGGCATCGAGGTTGACCAGGCGCGTCAGAAGGTCCTTGAGGCGGAAAGCAGTCTCTCAAGCACCCAGAAGGCATACGGGCAACAGCTTGACCAATTCAAAATCTTCCTTGGCATCCCAATGACACTTGACGTCGGTCCCGACCCGGTGGAACTTAACCGTATCGCCGAACGCGGTCTCCTCCGTCCGGATATGACCCTCTCACAAGCCATAGACATCGCTCTGAAAGACCGCCTCGACCTGAAAAACGCACAGGACGCCGTGGAAGACAGTGAACGCGCCGTCAAAATCGCTCTCCAGAATTTCCTCCCAAACCTCAACGCCAGTTATAATTATTCAACATCCACAGGAGATGATAAGGACCGTGTCAGACTGGACTTCCGTGACAATACGAATGTCTTCTCTCTCGACCTCGGACTCCCCTTTGACTGGACGCCGCGACGCAATGATTATCGTCGCTCCCTCATCAGCGCCAATCAGGCAAAACGCTCACTTGAACAGTTCCGCGAAAATCTCATCCTTGAAGTCCGGAACAACTGGCGGGAACTTGAAGATTCACGCACGGAATACAGAATCCAGGTAGAGAGTGTGCGTCTTGCGGAGCGCCGAGTGAAAAGCACATCGCTATTCCTCCAGAGTGGGCGCGCCACAGCGCGTGACCTCCTTGATGCGCAGGATGCCCTCCTGTCATCGCGCAACGCCCTCACCAATGCCCTCGTCAGGCACACCATCCAGCGCCTCAGGTTCTGGAACTCCATTGAACGATTAATTATTGATGAAAAAGGAATGTGGCAGGAAAAATGAGTTTGGTGAATCATCATAACCATAAATATAAAAATGGGAGATAACCTCATGAGGAAACAATGTGCTCTTGTCTTGCTTCTGGGAATGGCTCTCATGTTCAGCCCATTAAGCTGCAGAAAAAAGCCCGCCCTCAGAAAACCGGCAGGCACAGGTGTCAATAAAAACGCCTCACTGCGTGAGCAGATTGAAAATCTGCGCGGTCTCTCCGGGCGGATTGAGGTCCCCACCATAAAAGCAACAACGGATACAATCAGCTCCGAACTCTCCATCACAGGGGAACTGACGCCCATCAAATCCATCATCGTAAAACCGCTTATGGACGGCACCATCACATTTGTGCGCCCCATCAAGGTGGGAGACATGGTAAAAGAGGGCGAAGTTATCGCAAAAATAGATGACCGGGACATAGAAGATGAAATCGAACAGCAGAATCGCCAGATAGCCATCAGTAAGGAAACCCTCCAGCTCGACGAGAGCGAACAAGTCCGTAAACAGAAAGACCTCCAGTTTGACCGCACGCTTGTTAACGAAGGTTTCATGAATGAGAACGAACTGCAAAAATCCGAGCAGGAGCTCAAGCGCGCCGAAATTGAACTCCGCCAGAGCCGACTCCGCCTTGAACAGGAGGAAAGTAAACTCCAGAAATCCCTTCGCAAGCGGGAAAAGGTGCCCATCAAGGCGCCCATCAGCGGCATGGTCGTCCTTGCAAGCCATCTCACCAGCAGAGCCAGCGAATCCGACCTCCTCAATGAGGAAATCATGGCGCAGGATGGGACTATGGTTGGAACGGGGACCGAGCTATTCGGCATCGTCAATCAGGATGGATTCATCGCCCTCTGCCAGGTCAACAGCAAAGACAAGGCACATATCAAGGTGGGACAGAAAGCATTTGTCACTGTCATCTCAGACAAGGCGGTCGTCGTCCCGGGTGAGGTTGCCAAGATAGCCCAGCTCCAGGAACCCAAATCCCACTCATACAAGGTCTGGCTTAAAATAGAGAAAATGGACAAATCATTCACCAGTGGTCTCTTCGTTCGAGCTAATATCGAGCTGGAGCGAAGCGTGGGTAATGTCGTTATTCCCAAGGAATACGTGAAGGAACGTGACAATAATCAGTTTGTCCAGGTGGTGAAAAAAGACGTCATAACCGATGTGATTGTCACAACGGGCATCACCAGCGGGGGAAATATTGAGGTCAAAACCGGTCTTGCCCCGGGAGACCTTATTGTCGCCTCTGATAAGGTTCTCAACCGCGACCAGGCGGTAAAACCGGTTGAATTGAAGAAAGAAAAGCCCGAAGAAGTTACACAGTAATCAAATCCCGTTTTCGGCGTTCTCTGCGAACTCTGCGAGAAATTACCCGATACGCCGGGTTAAATGCCCCTGATTTCTTTAAAACGAAAAGCGTAACTGAAAGATGCATCTCTCAATCCAGAATCTCGGTAAGGTCTATCAGGACGGCAAGACTGCCCTTAACGGCTTTAACTGGGAGCTGGAAAGGGGCATTTATGGTTTGCTTGGACCCAATGGCGCGGGAAAATCAACACTCCTTGAAATCCTCTCACTCGGTCTGATGCCCACGTCCGGTAAGGTCCTCTGGGACGGCTGGGACATCCAGAAAAAACCAAATGCCTTTCGCCGCATCCTCGGCTACCTGCCACAGAATTACGGCTTCTATCCCGAGCTGAAAGCATGGCAGATTCTGGATTACATGGGACGTCTGAACGGTCTTCATGGTCGCCGGCTGAAAAGGCGCATCGGAGAGGTGCTGGAGATTATGGGACTTGGCAATGATGCAAAACGAAAAGTCAGGACTTTCTCCGGCGGGATGCGCCAGCGCCTTGCCATCGCCCAGAGTCTCCTCCACTCGCCTCAAATCCTCGTGATTGACGAGCCCACAACCGGTCTTGACCCGGGTGAGCGCGTCGCATTCCGCAACATGCTCTTTGACCTCGGTCGCTCCTGCGTGGTTCTGCTCTCAACACATATCGTCAAGGATGTGGAATATTCATGCCACCAGATGTCACTCCTCTACGATGGCATCCAGCGCTTCACGGGAGAACCTTCTGAGTTCATGAAACGCGTGGAGGGTCGGGTCTTTGAGACACTTATCCCATTCGAGGAATTCCCAAAATTTTCAAAGGAGCAATGCGTCATCGCAATTCAGGAACGGGGAAAAGTGGTCACCGTCCGATTCATCGCCTCAAATGGCGTGCACGAAATCCCGGGCGCTCAGCCGGTGCGCGCCAATGTAGAAGATGCTTATGTGGACTTCATGCGCCAGTGCGGGGAGGAGGAACTCATCGATGAAGAAGTCGTCTGAAAAAGTCGTCATGTCGAGCATCATCCCGCGCGGGCTCGCGAAAAAGGTGCACCGTCTCCTTGAAAGACACCTGCCCCCGAAGGTGATGGACTGGCTTTCGCAGTTCTGGATACAGACGCGGATTCTTTTTTCACGCACGCTCATCCTGATGGTTGTTGCCATGTTCGCCGTCTTCACCTGGGCAACTATCAAAGAAGAAATTTATAAAGAAAGCGATGCCTTCAGTTTTCTCATCCTACAGTCGCTCGCCCTTGCCATCCTCCTGCACATGAATTTATGGGAGACGGAGCGTGAAGGGAGAACATTTGAACTACTCATCATGCGCATACCCGGTGTGAACCGGCTTATATGGTTCAAGATGCGGGTGAGTCTGCTTTGGAATTTTCTACTGCTTCTCCCTTTTTCACTCGGATTCATGTGGTTCCTCACCATCCCCTTGTGAAGAGAACTCCTGTATCTTTTCTTCCTTATGACAGTGTCAGTCTTTGTAGCCCTCCTCACCTGTGTGGTTTCATCCTTTGTGAAACGCGGTCTGCCCACGGCAATAATCGTCGCAATCATTCTGACGATGGCGTCCTCATTCACGAGCGCGGGAGAGTTGCCGGCGAAGGAATATTTCCAGTTTTTCATCTTTCCAATGAATGAATGGCTCTTCGAGAACTGGTCGCATAAACGCCTCGCCATAATGCTCATTGTCAACCGGCTGTTCTTTCTGTCCGTTGCCGGGCTTCTTTACTGGTGGTTTTATCGCAGACTCCAGAAAACGGAGAAATGGATTGTATGAAACTATTATTCAAGGAGTTCATCCGCCTCAGGCGGATACAGAGTATAATGAAACAAAGACAACATTGGAAACTCTCTGTGTTCTCTGTGACTCTGTGGTGAATTGATTTTTTTGAATTTCTTGTATCTCATCTCAAACAGGGGTGTGTGAATGAACTTTAAAAGCTTTGTGAATAATCCAATCAAGGTCAGCATGTTATTTCTGGCAATGACGCTTATGGGATATCTTTCCCTGCGCAGACTCCCGCTGAACCTGTTCCCAAACATCCAGACACCCCGCATCACCGTCGTGGCAACCACTAAGGGCATGACGCCGGAGGAAACGGAACGGCGCCTCACCATTGATTTCGAAAGGCAACTCACCTCTATCAAGGGCGTGGCAAACATCACAAGCTACTCACGTGAAGGGAGCATTGTCATCCATGTGGACTTCCACTGGGACCAGGACATGGAATTCGCCTATCTTGATGTGAAAAAAAATGTTGGAACGCTCGAAACCAATGAAAATGTCAAGAGTGTGGAGGTCTATCGCTTTGACCCCAATGCGGCTCCTCTTATGACGCTTGCCTTTACCCCCGTGCCCAACCCGAATGCGGGAACGCTATCCTCCAATGACTACATAACCACATCAGTGGACAGGGTGCAGATCACAAACCTTGTTGAAAACACCTTAAAGCCGCGACTCGAGACCATCAAGGGGGTGGCTTATGTGAAGGCAGGCGGCATCAGCCGCCAGGAGGTCGAAATCCTCGTCAACGGGGACATCATGACCCAATACAACCTCACAACGGATAATATCATCCAGGCGATTCGGTCACAGAATGTAACCGTCCCCGGCGGCGTCATCATCGAAGGCAATGAGCAGGTGACCCTGAAATTTGTGGCTCGCTTCCGCGATGTGAATGATATCCGCCACTGCGTCGTCACCACAATTGATGACCATCCCATCCATCTTGAGGACATCGGAGTGCTGAAAATCAGACCGTCCCGCGATGAAGTCATCATACGCCAGGACGGCATCGAGACCGTCACGCTTGACATCTTCCGCGAACCCGACGCCAACACCATCCAGACAGCCCAGCGGGTGCGAGACCTTGTCGACCGCCTGAACAGCCAGAACGATTACGGTCTGAAAATCGCCATGGACCGCTCAGTAGAGGTGAAAACCGCCATCGGGGAAGTCGTGGGGAACGTCATCGCCGGCATGGCACTGGCAATAATCATCCTGTGGCTCTTTCTTCGCAATATCATGGCAACCATCGTCACAGGCATCTCCATCCCCATCTCCATCATTGCCACATTCAGTCTCATGTATTTCCAGGGACTATCCCTCAACATCATGACGCTGGGCGGTCTTGCCCTCGGAGCGGGCATGCTTGTGGATAACAGTATCGTGGTCATTGAGAATATCTTCCGGCACCGGAAGACAAATCACGTCCCCGCCTCTGCCGCCATCATCGGCACGCGCGAGGTGGCAATGGCAATCACCGCCTCCACACTGACCACCATCGTCGTCTTTGTCCCACTTGTGTATGTCCACGGAATTGCGGGGATTTTATTCAAAGACCAGGCGCTCACAGTGGTATATTCCCTGACAATTTCACTCCTTGTGGCTCTTGTTCTGCTTCCAATGCTCGCCTCGCGCATAGCCAGATGTCCCGCATCCACAAGGGAGGGTCTTATGGACAGACTCTACGGTCAGTTCCTTGCAGACTCGCTTAAAAGACGCTGGCTCCTTCTCATCCTGTTTCTCCTCATGATGGCATTCACATGGCTGAAGGCGAGGGACATCCCGAGCCGTTTCTTCCCAGAGGCGGTCGGGGGGCAGATTTCTCTCCTTATGGAGATGCCATCGGGGACATCGTTAGAAGAGACTGAGCGCGTGACTCGCCGTCTTGAGGAACCACTCCTTAAACTCCGCTACCGAGACAAAACCCTCGTCCCACTTCTGCATGCTTATGAGGTCTGGAAGATGTCCGGCGACCTGAAGCGTTTCCTGATAATGGCATCCTCAGCGCTCCGTGACATCGAAAAAAATCACCCCAAACACCCCCTCCTGCCAGAGCTGAAAAAAAATCTCTTCCCCCGCGACTGGAACCAACCCATGGACAAATTCCTCCAGTCCGATGAGGCGGAAAAAGCACGCACCCATTTCATGAAACGCATCTCGAAGATACTTGAACCGCAGATTGTCCTCCAGTCCATCACGACCACGGTGGGCATGGAATCCGATAGTCTCCTGACGGCTGGGGAGCGGATTCAGGGACCAAACGCGGCACGCATGGAGATTGTCATAAATCCCATACTCCTGCGTGAACTCTCCGTCGATGACGTCATCCGTCTCCTGCGCTCAGAAGCGGCAAAAATCCCCAATCTGAAATATAACTTTGAATCACGCAATGAATTCATTCAGCAGATTGTGGGACGCGACAGGGGAGATGTGGTGATAGAGGTTCATGCGGAAAAATTAAAAGACCTGCGCGATTCCGCCGGCGCAGTCGCCAATGCCCTTAACAGGATTCCCGGTCTTGCAAATATCCGGACGAATCTCATCCTCGGCGAGGAGGAATATCTCCTTATCCCTGACCGTGATGCCCTTCTCCGCAGTCAGTATAAGGTCTCCGACTTATCCGCCCAGATTCAGGCATATCTGCGAGGTGAACGCTCCGAACAGGTGAAACTTGACCAGGGAGAGATGGGCATCCTTGTCAAAAATCCCCGCTCGGAACGCGAGGGACTTGAGGGGCTTTTAAACCTGGAAATCATCTCGCCACAGGGCGGACGCGAAAAATTGAAAAACCTCGTTACGCTGAAAAGGGAACGTGGCGTGCGGGAAATCATGCGCGTAAATCAGGAACGGTCGCTCATCGCCATGGCAGACCTCGATGGCATAAGCTACCAGGAAGCCG
>Ga0172364_10004743_pt1 | contig 10823 bp, 12 predicted proteins | sample LakKivSesite10cm_FD_114545 | JGI IMG/M metagenome (GOLD analysis project Ga0172364, IMG submission 114545) | Sediment microbial communities from Lake Kivu, Rwanda - Sediment site 10cm | ecosystem: Environmental > Aquatic > Freshwater > Lake > Sediment | place: Rwanda: Western Province, Lake... | reverse complement strand
TTGGCTCCTTAGAATCCTCATTTCTTCTGGAGTAAGATCGCTGTAGGTTTTTCCCTTGGGTAGAAATTCCGATTCGCTTTTGTAGAAAATATCAAAATCTTTGGGAATCTCCTGATTGGTATCAACACCTTCTTGTTTTGGTTCAGGGGGCGTTACTGGTTCAAAAGGCAACATATTATTCTCCTAGCCATTCAAAACAACATCTAAAAATATTGTAGATATTATTCCTAATGATAGACCCTAAATCCTCATTAATTCTAGGGTCTTTTGAAGTTTATTTGTGTCTATAACCATGTCAGCACAAACGCTTCTTGAAAGGTCTTCAGTCGTCTTTGGAAAATCCCCTCCCCAAAAAGACTGTAATATTGAAATCCAAGATTATTACATAGCTTCCAATAACACGAACCAAAATATTTCGGACTTCTTAATTCCAGTATTTTAGAATTAGGATGAACAAAGATGGAATTGGTCAGACCAGCTCCATGTGGCGCAACAACAATATCGGCACAAGAAAATGCCTTAACCTGCTCTTCAAACGACATATTCTCGCAATGAACTACTTGAAAACCCAATGGACTAAGTAACGAAACAACATCACTTTCATTGAGTATTCTTCTTCTTCCTCTCCTCGATATATATAGTCTATTTTTGAATAGATTACCATGTCTAAACTTATCCCTTAAGAATAAAGTCCCAACCGAATCATTATCTCGCAATGGAGAAGGAAGCATTAGATTTTTGCAATAGATATTCTTGTGTTTATATGTCTCAATACATAACGATGGATTAATTCCCAACTTAGTTAATGAATCAAGAACAAAATTGCAGTTTAGAGAGTTAACAATATAGCGAACATCTTTCGTCATCTCTGGAACAAATACCATTTTGGCAAGTGCGGTCGTCATCCAATGCCAGTAATTTTCTCCTGCATCAACATCAACAAGATGAACGGCGTTTTGGAGTTCACAAGTCCGTTCTGTCATTGTCATAGATCCACAAGTAGAAAATTCAGCCATCTCTTTGCTCAAAGTTTGGTCAAAAACCCTTCCATCTATGACATGAACATTATGAACTTCTGCACAAAAACAACGACTAAGATTACATTCCTTTCTAACTATGGGTTGAAACAGTTCTTCAATAGGGTCAATGGTTATGGGCATATGAAATTTAATCGTATTCTCGGGCTTGCGATCATAAATGAAACGACCACCACTTGTCTTAATCCATTCATCTATAGTACGTAAAATCATAGCTCGCCAATTAGTTTGACAAAATCCTCTGCCCTCGCATCTATATGATGATACCTGAGAAATGTATCTCGCCCATTTCGAATGATATTTTGAAGCTCGTTTTCGTGGTTAAGATAGTAAAGAATTTTCTCTCTTAAATTGGACGCCGTAACAGCTATGTAGTTTTCACCATCCTTCATATGCAATTCCGCTTCACCATACGGCTTTTCTCCAACATAAGCAGTTCCACATCCCATAGCTTCGAATATCTTGTTATAGGCGACATGATATCTGCCTCCACAACTAGCCATCATTTTTGCCTCATTAATGGCCTTTGCATATTTATCTCTGACAAAATCGTTGTGCGAAAAATCAATTCCGCAATGAGGGTAATTGTGATAGGTAATTCCCATGCCCTGATAATTATGGCTCAGATAGCTATGAACAAAAACCCTGAAAGCATAAAAATGCCACATAGCTCCAAGGGTAATGACATCAAACTTCTTAGGTAGTCCATAATCTTTGAAACATTCTTTATCTACGCATCTTGGATAACCTATGAACTTCATTTGCTTCCTTATATTTTCATCAAAAAAGGCAAAGAAATCTTTCGGATTAGAATAGGGAGGGGCAAAACAGGAAAAACAGTATTGGTATCCAGAGTTATTCAGATCATGAGAGAATTGATGGGGGTTCCTAGCCCAAAAATCACTCAGGGCAAATATTTTCAGTATTCCTTTTGCCGCCTGCATATTGGTGTAAAAAATTCTCAGATTCTCTGGTATGCGATACTGCTGAATATAGCAATCTCTTACTCTTTCTCCCTCTGTGAAATAGCTATAGATGATATCGGGCTTGCCATCGCCATAAAGTTGGTTGATAATTTTTCCCATGTCGTTATAGATGTAATCTGGCCATCCCGGACCATAGAATTTGACATCACATGCTCTTTTTACTGCCTCCATATCATAAATCATGTTGCCACTATGCCATCCATCCCTATTGACATTAAGCAATAATACTTTAGTGTTACTTAGAGGCATGACTGTTACCCATTTTATTAACTATCTCTACTAATTCCTCTGCCCTAGCCGACCAAGTATGTTTCTTCGCAAACTCAGTCTGAGCCTTTGTTGAAATCGACTCCCAATTCTGTAGGGCATAATAGAGCCTATCCCTGAAATCAGACAAATCATTCTTGAATTCTACACAGTTATCTCCATCTCTAAAAATATCTTGATAGGAAACAGGAATAGCACTGCATAATAAAACTGTTCCTGACATGGGAATCTCAAAATATCTAGGCGTAATATCTCCAAAAGCAGCGGGTGTAGCAAACCAAGCTCTAGATTCAGACATCAAATTGGCATATTGGTCGTAATTCTTTATTCTCGGGGCAACAGAATCACTTCCGTTCAGTATAGTACTAAGACTATTCTCTTGTGACAAAATTTTTTGTATTCTGGAGCGTATATTGAATGTAGAAAAGGCATCCTTTTGATATAGCTGATTGTCATGAAGTGCCCCACTGAAACCAATATCATAAATCTTTTTTCCTCTGGGGAAAAACATATGCTCATCTACGGCATAACAAAATTTTCTGGTTTCAATTCCGGTTTTCCTCTCATAGTCTGAATAATCTGGAATAGAAGACAAAAGAAGTCGAATCTTGTGTTTGACGCAAAAGCCAAGTTTGTCTTCCAGATTAACCTGGGGTTTGAAAACAAAGAAGATAGTTGGGGTCTGAATATCCGAAAGACCCTCTATTTCTGAAAACGAATTCCACCCTAGTCCAAAAACAATCACATCTGGTTTAAAAGGGCAAAGACTCAAAACCTCACGAATGGATCTAATCGTCTTGCCATACAAAAAGCAGTTGTTATCCCTATTCAATGCGTCATAAAGACCATTGTAATACCGATATGTCTCTGCCGTTGGTGTTTTGGCGATAGAGTCTAGATACAAAACGTTCATGCTATGCGTCTAGGTTACGAATATTGGGGGCTATATCCTGTATTCCCCTAAGTCCACTTTGGTTATGATATCCTTGGTCAACCGTTTTCAAATCATAAACATGGTGGTCATAATGTATCAAATAGCCCAAGGTATTGATGTCGCAATCACCCCAACGATACTTGTATACCCCTCCGAAGTCATTGACTGTCTTGACCCAATTCTTCCAAAACGGCTGTGTAAACATCTTGAGCTTAATAACATATGAGTCAGCGATAGGAAATTGGTGAAATTCCCATTCTGCTTCCTTGGAGTTGATGTCCATATTGTTGTATATATTGGAAAGGAATGGACATTTTGGTGTTATATTGTTCTGGGCAATATATGATTTTACCAAATTCCATAATTCAACTCGGGTGTCCAAATGACCCTGATGTATCTTTTTGATTTTCCTATCCGTTATTTTCAATGCTCCCATATCTTCAGGTCTTCCCGCCATAACCTCAAAGAAATCGTAATCCATTTCTTTTACAAAATTGGATTCATCATCTAGGCTCATCGCATAATCGTGCTGAATGAATCTTGTATTGGGGTAGCCGTAAAAGTTAATCATGAAATTGCACATATGCAAATAGCCCTTCCTCTTTATAGGAAAGCTCTTGCGTACATATTCCAAATTCGTCCTGTTGTAAAACAATTCCTTCTCTGGTATATGGGAAGGAGTCTTATAGGGTATACTGATGAAAGTTATATGAGGGCTAACCGTCTTGGCTATATCTTCTCTAAACTTCTCGTCATCATAGATTGAGTCAAAATAGTGGACATAGATCGGATAATCATACTTTCTGTTATAGCAATCATATATAGACTGCAAACAGAGCTTTATACACTTACTTCTAGACGATATGATATGTATACAGGCATTATGTTTCATTTTACTCTCCCCCCTTTTTGTGAAATTCCAATACATGTCTATCTTTCTCTGACATCCCCAATACCTTATTCAGTTTAAACCCATCAAACATCTCTTCCAAATATCCTACTAGCGAATTAACACTGCCGAAACTCCATTTATTCACTTCTTTCCACGAGCCATCGATAAATTGTTTGCCAGTTTCATTAAGTCTTGTTTCAAAAAGAATCCTATTGCACGATTTAACAACTTTAGATGCATTGGATTTAATGTTTCTAGTATGATGCAATACGGAGAACAATACAATCGTGTCATAGGGTTCGAGTTTTTCGGCAGCATCAAGATCTACACACTTATAATCAATGTTCCTACCGAAAATGTTTGAAACCATTTTTGCCGCTCTGATTATAGAGGCATCGTTGTCAATTCCAGTAACGCAACACCCTCTATCAGACAAGTAACAACTTAGCATACCCAAGTTGCATCCTACATCCAATACCCTTTCTCCACCAATGAATGATACTTCTTCGTTTAGTATCTTAATCCTCTGGTCTACTGTTCGAGGTCCATTGGCATAAAGGTTCTTGGAGCAAATATTTTGATAGATGCCATTGGGAGTATTGGTTGTCCTTTGCGACTTAAACACAGACGTATTTCCCAAATCTAATGCACCATTAACAAACAGCCCATTCATATCACCGTTACCCGTAATTCTGGACAAGAAATGATTTGGAGATCCATTACAATACTTCTTACTGTAATGAGAGGAACAAAAGTCCATAAAATCCTTAGTATTATAAAATGAAGTCTCTTGGTCTAACAACAAAGATTGGTCATAGTCTATAAAGTAGCATATATGGTCACAAAATCGTATATTGTCGGGCTTAATGTCGGCGTGATAAACTCCAAGAGATTGTTGTTCTAGGAGCGTAAACATAACGTCTGACAGATTATAGCCGCCTTTCGATGAGACGAATTGCTCCATAATATATCCGAAATCGTTACCACGAATTTGATCCAATACAGTTTTTTCATCGCATAGTTTATATACGTAGTCCCTATTGACTGTTCCGTACTCAAACACCCTTGGGCATGTAACGCAACCCTTGTCATTCAGGTGTTTCATGATTTGATATTCTTCGGCAATATCATTGGTTTTGTTTGGATTCCTAATAATCTGTATTTTTAGAAAATAAGTGCCAGTGGAATCAACTCCGAATAGCACTTGTTTCCTTGAATTGAATTTCAGCAAATCAAAATGCAATGAACTAATCGATATCATACAAGTCATCCTTATTCAAAAACTATAAATCATACAAGTCATCCTTATTCAAAAACTATAATCGTCTAAAGTGTACTATGGGGCTTGTAATATTCAATAGATCAATAGTCACATCATTATTTATTATGTTAAAACCATTTTTGTTTAAAATCGAGGTAAACCTTTCCATTCCTATAAAATGAAACCTCCTTGGGTTCGTCGATATTCTTTCGTCCGGCAACGACATTGAACGCATAATCTTTTCTCTTGCTATTGGTCTTTCCCACGCCGAACTCTTCTGGTATCTCTCCCTATCTGCAATCATAACAAAACAATCTGATCCAGATCTTATTTTGGTCTTTAATCCAGCCATATATGCATTAATTCCATAAAAAGATATATGGCAGAAAACGTCATAAGAGAACAAATAATCTATACTATTATCCTCAACTTCGTCACAACCAAAGTTATTTATTTGATAATACCGAACTATATTCTGATTATGTACGCCTACATATTCCCAAAAACAATTGTGTTTTACAGAGAGCGCATCTAAACATAATATGTTTTGAGGAGAATACTGGAGTATCTTTTTAGTCCAAAATCCTCTACCGGGTCCAATCTCTAATACAGACTTATTGCCAACGTAATGTTTAATACATCGACTAACAATCTCGGAATTTTCCAAGTTCTCTTGTTGGCAGAACCCACCCTCCCATAGATTCTCTGTCTCAAATAAACTAATCTCTTTAGATAAATGATCTTTTATCTCTTGCATCTATTTTTCCCCATTGAAACCATCCCTGAAAATTCACTTGACCAAGATTTTTGTTTTTTTCCTTTTTAATGGGTCTCCAAGAACCAAATACTCCAACCTTTGATGCATGACTCAAGGCGGCCGCCCACCATGCCAAGGTATTATGCTGAAGAAGTATCTGATCAAAAGACCTCATGGTTTCAAAATGAATTTTAGGAGGTTGATTATGATATAAAACCAACTCAAACCGACTCAATCCTTCCACTAATGAATTGAAATAATCTGACGCTATCCTCGGGTCAACTCTTTCCGACACCGGAACATCAACGTGAAATTTCATCTTTGTAATTTCCTCTGGAGTAACGATCTTCCAAACCTTCATATCAGTAATTATATGTAGTTTTTCAAAATGAAATTTTTTAATTACATCAAGATACTCGTCAATGGATATTCTCATGCAAGGCTCATGATCTCTTTTAGAAAGCAACCTATCGCCCAATCTTAAACTAAAAGCTAGATCTTTTGTATTGGTTTTTGGAATGTCTTTAAACCACGTTCTTATTCTTTCTATATTAGGCTTGTATAGAGTATAATCCTCGGCATAAGTGTGAACAATGTAATTACACTTATTATTATGGTTTAGATATTGATGAAAATCCACTTCGTCTAGTCCAATGCGAACGGTTGGATAATCCATATTAATTGGGTATATCATTTTTGGAACATCAATAATGTCTAATTCATCAGTCGAGAGATTACAATCATGTTTTTCGGCCAAGAGTCTTGAGTAAATATATTGAAATATGTTATTTCCCAAGCCATTAGTATATACAACTTGAACTGTCGGTTTTTTATTATTCATTTTTTCCAAACAAAATATTTTCTCTTTCTACCACTATGGGGCTAAACCCCATAGAGGAGAAAAAAATTATTGTTTCAGACTTATCCATCGCTCCATTATATGTCATTTCGCCATATTCTGTCCATATATAAGAAGAGGATGCGAGAAATTTTCTTCCGCCCTCTATAACATCTCTTTCTGCTCCCTGAACATCCATCCAAATAAAATCCGCACCAACAATATTTGTCTTTTGACCCCACGTGTCTAGCTTATTCGTTTTGACTCTAATTTTATCTGCGTTGACAATATGTTCATTTCTTTCTCCATATCTCAAAGAGGAACTACCAGAATCATTGATCCTTAAGTTTACATAATCTTCTTTGGATATCCATTTATACTTATCGGGAACTTGATCTTTCGATGTAAAATTCCTATAGCTTAAATAAAAATCTGCTTCTCCGTCGTTATTACTCAAGGCAATCTCATGAAGAAAAACACTCTTGCCAAGATACTCCAACATATATCGCTTGATTAGATCAATATTGCGTGGATCGGGTTCAAAACAATGGATAATAGGGCAATCAAAAACCATTAACATGTCTGTCGTGTCTTCACAATAATGGGCTCCTATTTCCACAATTAAAGTTCTTTTCTTATAATTCAATTGTCTGTTAACAAAGCGTTTTATCTCAGTATTCATAGGCCAAGTTATACCTTGGAAAAATAATACTCAAACATTATCCTGAAATCCCCAATTCTAACTTTCCAAGTCCAATTTTTCATGATTTCTTCATAAAACTTGTTGCCCATAGATATTCTAAGGTTATCATCTTTGATTTTGTCTATGGCTTCCGTTAGTTTATCCACATTGCGATCCACTATTAGGCCATTAACGCCATTTATAATCATTTCCTCGGCAGCTCCGGCAGACGTAGATATTACAGGAAGTCCCATTGCACCTGCTTCCATGATAGGATTATTTAGGCCTTCCGTTTGGGACATACAAATATGGAAATTGGCTTCGTTATAAAACAGTGGCATTTGATCTTTCGTAAGTTTACCTCTACCATACTGAGCAGCAATGCATTTAATTCCACATCTATTACATGCCTCTACCATTATTTCAAAACCCTTATTAGAAGAACCTCTGCCCGAAATACTGGCAACCAATCCGTCATGAGGTTTCTTAACATACTTGTTCTTATCAAATATTTCTTCATCTACTCCATGTTGAGCCAAAAAAAGAGGCTTATCGGTCACAATATTTTTGAAGATATTTAGCTGCCGTCTATTTACAACATGAAAAATACAACACCTATCCTTAATAGAAACACATCGTCCCGGCCAACCCTGCTCATATAATCCCCTTGCGCCGTTCGGATGATCATGTATTAGAAATTCACATCGAAGACCCATAATGGTTTTTTCTGGAGGAGGATAATGCATGAGTATTGGATCTAGCACGTAAATCAGGTCGTAGTTTTTAGCCATTTCAGGAATATTTTGTCTATGATAAGCAATGTCAATGAGATATTCGGGAAGCCTCTTTTTAATCTCCTGACAGTGCCTCTCAAAGATCCATCCGGGCTCATCAGCAACCAACAAAATCTTCTTCATAATATGCTTTTCTCTCTCAAAAACCGACTCACAGTATCATTGCTGGTTTTGGCAAATTCCTCGGTATAACTCGCATTGAAGTTCTGGCTGATAGGATGTCCCAAAAACAGATGAAGAGCATAACTCTCGTCTGTCAACTGAAGACTCCCATTGTAGATTGAAGGAACAAGATCGGAGTGAAGAGCGGGATAGAAGTAAATAGATGGAGCATTAAATGTATTGCTCATATCGGATTTTCGAATAACATCTAAAAACATAAACGGTCCTATGCAGTTATAAAGATTGGGGTTGAAATAATTCATGATATTAGACATGACATAATCCACAATTTTTGAATCCTTGTTTACACCTATAACTCCAACGGGGGCATAAATACCGCATTGTGGATTAGGATACAGAGAATAAATCAAATCATGTTTAAGAGGTAGAGTATGAAACGACTTCAGAATAATTTGATCGGTATCCATATAAAACCCGCCAAAATTCTTAAGATACCACCACCTGAAAAAATCGGCTTGGAAATTGGGAGCGTATTGAGGGAAAAATTGATCGCCAAAATTTATTACTTCAACATTAAGTTCAGGCAATTTATCAATGTAGTCAAAATCGGAATTATACGTTTCAAAATCCTGCTTTTCCCTGTTCCAACAATGTCCACTCGTCTTAGATACTCCAGTAGTAAACAATTGTATTCTTGCAGTTGGATGAAAATGCCTCAAACTTTTGAAACTCAAATATCGTAAATAAGACATTTTGCATCCAGAATGAAAAAGACCAAAATTCAAAGTAATCATGATGCTCCCTTATTTTCCGGCGTCAACATTGGAAGTCCACACCTTTTTCTTACGGCATCCCATATCAAGGCGTTATGAATAGCTGCCCTACTGTCAATAGTCCAAATTCTGTCATGATAGGGATGATATAATGACCTTTCTAGAGCATAGTTCTGACAATCCTTCTGTATGGTCGCATTATAACAAGTATCCCATTCTGTCTCACCTAATACAATCTTACTTGGAAACAACCCACGATGAGACTTCCACCACTTTGTATTGAAAAAAACTGCGTCAACGCCATAAGGATTTTCATTCACAATTTTTATATTGCCATTAAGAAAGTCCGTAAGACCAACCTTCTCAATATCCTTTTTTAAGAATACGAAGGCATCATGTGGATGTTTGAAAACACTAAAAAAATCCTTAGACAGCAATATATCTGAATTCATATAGCCAAAAACATCGCAATTTAGTCCCGAACATAAATCCAAAATTTCTCGGACATATGGCATTCTACGGTTATTACCAAGATCCTTTTGGGCATCACCCTGAAGCATTTTGAAAACACTAAAAACAGGAGGGACATCTACTTGGTCTTCTGGAAAATTAAAGGAGGCTAATATGGAATTCTTGGGTCTGTTTTTGACTAACACAGAAATAGCCACATTTTGCCGTTCTTTTTTATCGGCATTTGTATAGTCTACATAGTTGATAGCTATGGCTAATTTCACAAGGGTATTATACAAAAAAGAGGCAAAAGAAGGTCAGAACTATCTTGAGATTTATTCTGACAGAAAGGTGCTAAAATCCGAATCTCCCTCAAGCCTTCGATGTAATATACTTGATACCCAATCTGCGAGCTATGTTTTTTACCTGCTCCCTTGTCTTGCCACGCTTAATCTGCCGGTAGCCCTTATTGTTATGGTGACGCCTATGTTTTATTCTTTTATTATATAAAATTCCGAAAATGAATCAAGAAAAAAGAAGGGATCTAATTGGTGCTTATAGAATTATATAGATAAATAAAGGAGTATATAGAATATGAAAAATAATAAAAATAGATATCAATTTAATGCAATGTTGAATGAAGAAGATTACACTATTATTCAAAAACTACGCAACAAATACAGTATTAATATTTCAAAATGTATAAAAACATATCTCAGACAATATTTAAGTCAACTTGAAAATCGGGCAGAAAAATGAAAAAATGCTTAATATGCCAAAAAGAATTTAATAATAATCAAGCATTGAGCGGACACATTAAAGAACACCATATTTCATCTCGCCAATATAAAGAAAAATTTGGACTTCTAAATCTATGCAAAAAATGTGGAAAAGAAATATGCAAAAGGGGTTCTCTATCTGGGTTCTGTAATAAATGTAGAGATAGAACGGGAATTAAAAATTCATTTTACGGCAAAAAACAAAACAGAAAAACAATAGAAGATACAAAACATAAGCTCAGCATTATAA
>Ga0172364_10004741_pt1 | contig 10824 bp, 9 predicted proteins | sample LakKivSesite10cm_FD_114545 | JGI IMG/M metagenome (GOLD analysis project Ga0172364, IMG submission 114545) | Sediment microbial communities from Lake Kivu, Rwanda - Sediment site 10cm | ecosystem: Environmental > Aquatic > Freshwater > Lake > Sediment | place: Rwanda: Western Province, Lake Kivu... | reverse complement strand
TCATAAGCTTTTTTAGTAAGAGTTTCTAAGGTTTCTGGGTTCGATATTTCTTTGATAATTTCTTTTTTTTCTTCAGATAAAATATCCCCTAAAAGTAAATAAGGAGTGTCGTATTTTTCACAAATAGTATAAAATTTTTTCCCTAAATGATTAGTCAGATCTTTTTCAACATCTTTCCATATTTTATATATATTTTTAGCTGTTTCGGGGAACCGTTCTTTTGTTTGGCTGGTCCAGTAAGGAAATTTATATTTTAAGAGGTTATAACTTATAATCGGGTGGTCTAATTTAAAAAGTGCTTGTTGGACGGCAATGTAAATTTGAATATTTTTTTCTTCTTCTTTAAGGATGTCAGTTTTAAAGACGCCTTCGTTCACTCGGATTCTTTTTTTCATCAATTCAAACATATAGTTAATCAGCCCTTTTTCTTTTACCAGAGGAGAAATTGTTTCTTCTATTTCGCAAGCAGCGATTTCTAAAATCCAATTATAGAATTGCAGTTGTTCTCTTTTATTTTTTATCTCCGGAACATCTTTTAAAATAAAAACATATTTATTAATTATTTTCTGCACCTCCAATATTTTTATTTCTTCAATTCTGTCATTTGGAAAATGTCCTCCGCGAATTAATTCTAAAATTAAAGACTCGGCAACTTCTTTTTGAATTTCTGGCAATTCTTTTTCACCGTTTAACTCTAAATTTAGAAATTTTCTTTTTAGTTTTCTGATAATTGCCGACCTTCTCATTAAATGTTCTTCTTTCCAGTCAACTATTGTTCTTATTTTTTCATAAAAAGCCGCTACTTTAGAAGCGACTTCATCTACGTGAATTGTTGTTATCTCTTCTTTGGGTCGGAGAGATTGATGCCAATTTTGGTAATAAGATATTAATTTTTCTGTTGATTCAGAGATTTGAGGCATAAGCAGTTAGAGGATTGAAGACTTGGCTCCCGGTTGACTTTATTTTATTTTTTCTATAAATTTTTCCAGCAGCATTTCTCCGATATCGCCCCTTCCGCGTTTGCGCACCCTGACTGTTTTTTTCTTGATTTCTTGGTTTCCGACAACTAAAATATAAGGGATTTTTTGAATTTCTCCCGCCCTTATTTTTTTAGAAACAGTTTCATTTTCGTCTTTTATCTCTATTCTAAAATTCAAAGAAGTTAGCTTTTGAGCTAACAACTGAGCGTATTTAACATGCTGGGAACCGATTGGGATTATTGAAATTTGAACCGGGGCAAGCCATAAAGGAAAAGCGCCCTTATAATGCTCTATTAAAACCCCGAAGAACCTTTCTAAAGAGCCCAATAAAGCCCGGTGAATCATATATGGTTCAGCTTGTTTGCCTTTTTCGTTTATATATTTCATTTTGAATCTTTCCGGCAGGTTAAAATCAAACTGAATAGTGGTGCATTGCCATTCCCTGGTTAAAGAATCTTTTATTTTAAGATCAATTTTGGGTCCGTAAAATACGCCTCCGCCCGGATCGGTTTCGTAATTAAGTTTTAATCCCCTAAGAACAGATTGTAAGGTATTAATTGCTTTTTCCCATCCTTGTTTAGTTCCGGCATATTTTTCCGGCCGGGTAGAAAGATAAATAGTATAATCTTTAAAACCGAAATCAGCCAATATTTCCAGGGCCTGTTTGACAAGTTTTTCTAATTCTTTCGGCATTTGTTCAGGCGTGCAGATAAGATGAGCATCATCTTGGGTAAAACCTCGGACTCTGGTTAAACCATGAAGAGTTCCAGATTTTTCATAGCGGTAAACTGTTCCCAGCTCGGCGAATTTAAGAGGCAATTCTTTATAGCTTCTTATTTTAGAATTATAGACTTTGGCATGGAAGGGGCAATTCATCGGTTTTAAGAGATATTTTTCTTTATCGATGTCAATAGGGGAATAGAGGTTTTCTTTATAAAAATTCCAATGGCCTGATTTTTTCCAAAGATTTAAATTCCCAATATGAGGGGTATAAAGCCATTGATAACCTTGCGAACTAAGTTCTTGATAGAGGTAATCTTCTATTATTTTTCTTATTAAAGCTCCTTTAGGTAACCAAATAGGCAGTCCTTGGCCAACTTCTTCATCCAGTAAAAATAATTCTAACTGCTGGCCGAGTTTTCTATGGTCTCTTTTTTCTGCCTCTGTTTGGATTTTTAGATAATTTTTTAATTCTTCTTTGGTTTCAAAAGATAACCCATAAATACGCGTAAGCATAGGATTTTTTTCGCTTCCTTTCCAATAAGCGCCCGCTGTTTTAGTTAGCTTAAAAGCGTCTGGATTTATTTCTTTACTTGATTTAACGTGAGGTCCTGCGCATAAATCAGTAAAATCCCCTGATTCGTAAATAGTTATTTTTTTTAATTCTTCAATAATGTCTAATTTATACGGTTCATCTTTAAAAAGCTTTTTTGCCCCTGCTTTGGTAAGGTTTTTTTTCTTAAACTTAACATCTCGGCTAATAATTTTTTTCATTTCTTCTTCTATTTTAACTAAATCAAAGTCAGATATTTTTAAGTCTCCAAAGTCGTAATAAAACCCGTTTTCTATTGCCGGCCCAATGCCTAATTTAACCTTAGGGTAAAGGTTTTTAACTGCGCTAGCCAATATATGAGCTAATGAATGTTTTATTTTATCAATATTTTCAACATTTTCCATATTCTTTAATTATATCCAATTTTCTAAAATGATCAACAGTAAAATAAAAAAACCTGCCAATTCATAATAGCATGTGTAACACTACGTGTGCAACACCGAGTGTTGCACATTTATCTACGGGTGTGATAAAATAAATATATGAGGAAAGAAAAAATTATTCAAGGCGAGTATTATCACGTGTTCAATCGAGGTAATAATAAACAAAATATCTTTAAAGACCAAAAAGATTGGATTAGATTGTTGTTTCTAATTATTTATTTTCAATCCCCGCTGAATTTACGCAATATTTCCCGTCAGGTATATTATTTTGCTAAGAATGAAATATTTAGTTTGCCAGAAAAAACAATAAAAGAAATAATAGATGGTCGTTATGTTGAATTAATAGCTTTTACTCTTATGCCCAATCATTTTCATTTAATCTTAAAAGAATTAAAAGTGAATGGTATTTCTAGGTATATGCAGAGGATTTTAAATAGTTATACTAAATATTTTAATACTAAAAACGAAACATCAGGTCATCTTTTTCAAGGACCATTTAAGATAATTCATATTGAGGATGATCCGCAGCTTCTTTATCTTTCTGCTTATATTCATCGTAATATAAGAGAAATAAAAAATTGGACAGGGAAAGAGCATATTTTTTCTTATTCTAGCTTTAAAGATTATATAGGAGAGAATCGTTGGGGAGAATTACTGAAAACGGATATAATTAAAAATCAGTTTTCAGATAGAAAAAAGTACAAGTTATTTGTTGATAGTAGCGGGGCCAAGGATGTGCAACACTCGGTGTTGCACATTGATTAGGATTCTTTGGGGATGATTTCTTCAATTTGGTCGGCAATAACTTTCGGGATATTATCCCGGTGGTCCACTCGACCGGAAACAAAAATAATTTTATTTTCTTGCAAAGCAGTGGGGTTTCTTTCAATTATGCTAGGAAAGACAATCACTTCGGTTCGATCGGTCAAGTCTTCCAATTTAACAAAAAGCATTGGCTGCCCCTTTTTAGTAATAATTTTTTTAATTGCGGAGATAATTCCTCCAACTCTGATTTTTTGCCGACCAAAAACATCCTTAAGTTTGGCTAAAGCCAGAGTTTTTTGTTCTAAAAGCCGCCTGAAGTCTTCTAGGGGATGAGAAGTGACATAAAGGCCTAAAAGTTCTTTTTCCCAGCTTAATTTTTGAAAATTGGTGGCTGCCGCCGAGGGTTCTAAAATTATATTATTAGAAAAACCTATAGTTTCAAAAAGGCCTTTTTGTCCGTTTGTCTTATTTTTTTGATACTCTTTTGAATATTCCAGCAGTTTTTCTAAGTTGGTTATTAGCTTATTTCTTTCTTCGAACTCGTCGAAAGCGCCAGCTTTAATTAAACTTTCCAAAGATTTCTTATTTAAGTCTTTAGAATTAACCCTTTTAAGAAAATCTCCAATTGAACTAAAACGGCCTTTGTTTTTTCTTTCTTCAGCAATAATATCAATCACGTTTTCTCCGACATTTTTAATTGCTAACAATCCAAATCTTATCTTGTCATTTTTTTCACCCACCACAGTAAAGTTTTTTAGACTTTCATTAATATTAGGAGGAAGAACTTCAATTTTCATTCTTTTACATTCTTCAATCAAAAGAGCAATTCTTTCAATATCGGTTTTTTCCGAAGTTAAGACCGCGGCCATAAATTCAACCGGATAATGAGCTTTAAGATAGGCGGTTTGATAAGCAATGGTGGCGTAAGCAGCGGAATGGCTGCGGTTAAAACCATACTGGGCAAAAGGCAGAACCCATTGCCACAATTTAACCGCAACATTTTTATCAATTCCATTATTAATCATTCCTTTAATAAATTTTTCTTCCTGTTCGTCAAACAAAGACTTTATCTTTTTTCCAATTGCTTTTCTTAAAACATCGGCTTGAGCCAAAGAAAAACCGGCTAAGTCCCGAGCAATCTGCATCAGTTGTTCTTGATAAATGCAGATGCCTTGGGTTTTTTCCAGAATGGGCTTTAATTTTGGATGGAGATATTGGATATTTTTTCTTTTATGTTTTCTTTCAATATATTCAGGGATAAACTGAATTGGACCGGGTCGGTAAAGAGCAACCATAGCAACGATATCTTCAAATTCGCTCGGTTTCAATTGTTTTAAATATCTTTTCATGCCGTCGCTTTCTAATTGGAAAACCGAAGTAGTGAAGGCTTTTTGGAGAAGTTTAAATGTTTTTTCATCATTCAAAGGAATATTTTCCAGGTCTATTTTTAATTTATTTCTAAGCACGTATATTCTTGTTAAAGTATCTTCAATAATGGTTAAATTTTTTAATCCCAGGAAATCCATTTTTAACAAGCCTAAGCTCTCAATCGAATGCATTTCGTATTGAGTGATAATATTTTCATCGTCTTGGGTGGGATGTTGGAGCGGGATTAGATCGGTAAGGGGATGATCGGAAATAACCACCCCGCAGGCGTGAGTTGAGGCGTGACGGGCTACGCCTTCTAATTTTTTCGCTAAATCAATTAATCTTTTAGCCTGTTCATCGGTTTCATAAACATTTCTAAATTCAGCCACTTTTTTTAAAGTATCATTAAGATTAAAACCAAAAGGAATCATTTTAGCAATCTGGTCGCAATAACTGTAAGTATAACCTAAAGCTCGGCCCACATCCCTGATTACGGCTCGGGCCGCCATAGTTCCAAAAGTAATAATTTGAGCCACTTTATCTTTTCCGTATTTTTGAGACACATAATTAATCACTTCATCTCGTCTTCGGTCAGTAAAGTCAAGATCAATATCGGGCATTGAAACTCTTTCTGGGTTAAGAAAACGTTCAAAAAGAAGATTATTTTTCAAAGGATCAACATTGGTAATATTTAACAGATAAGAAACTAAAGAACCAGCCGCCGAACCTCGGCCCGGACCGACCACGATTCTTTGTTTTTTGGCCCAGTTGACAAAATCCTGAACAATTAAAAAATAAGAAGCAAATCCAGTTTGTTTAATTACGGAAAGTTCGTAATTTAATCTCTCTGAAATTTCTTTGTTTGGACTTTTTCCAAATCTATTTTTTAAGCCCTGTTGGCAAAGTTCTTCTAAATATTGATCGGGTGTTTTTTCCCCTGGGACCTGATAACTGGGGAGTTTTGTTTTTTCTAATTCAAACCCAAGATTGCAAACTTCGACTATTCTTTGAGTATTTTCAATCGCTTGGGGATAATCTCTGAATGAATCAATCATTTCCCGGCTTGTTTTTATTGAAAAATCATCTGCTTTTATAGTTATTCTTTCCGGATCATTAGGATTAGCCCCGGTATTTATTAGCATCAAAATATCCTGGGCTTCGGCGTCTTCGGATTTTAAATAATGGCTGTCATTGGTTGCCACCAAAGGAATTCCGTATTTTTGAGAAATATTAATCAGGCCTTGATTTGCTGTTTTTTGTTCCGGGAGATTCGGGTGGTGCTGGAGCTCTAAATAAAAATTGTCTTTGCCGAATATTTTTTGATATTTCAGGGCCAATTCTATTGCTTCATCAAATTTTTTAGCCACTATTAACCGAGGAATTCTGCCGGCCAAGCAGGCGCTTAAGCCGATTAACCCTTCCGAGTGTTTAATTAGCAGACTATCATCTATTCTTGGTTTATAGTAAAAGCCCTCTAAATGGGCTTTGGTAATAAGTTTAACCAAATTTTTATAACCGATTTCGTTTTTAGCCAATAAAACAAGATGATATCTTTTATCATCTATATTAGGCCTTTTGTCTTCTATTTTTTCAAAAGCAGAGTAGACCTCGCAACCGATAATCGGTTTGATTCCTCTTGCCTTAGCTTTTTTATAAAACTCTATTGCGCCGTAAAGAACTCCGTGGTCAGTTAAAGCAATTGAATCCATACCCAATTCTTTGACATAATCTAAGAGTTGGTCAATTTTCGGCAGGCCGTCTAAAAGCGAGTAATGGGAATGCACGTGCAAATGAGTGAATTTACTTTGCGTCATAATATCTTATTCTACATTAACATATTTTCTAATGCAAACAAATTCGGGTGGGCGTTTTCGCGTATAATAGAAAAGCTCTGTTGTTATACAGGGCTTTTATGCGTTTGTCCTTTGAGAGGACTTACGCGTCCACAGCGGACGGTCCTTTAGTTCTTTAGACTATGATGGACCAGGCTTCTTCGGTGCCGGTGGAAAATGATCGAAAGTTAGCTCCCAATTCTTACAGGTGGTGTTGGCAGCAGGACCAGCTCGAGTTCTCTTTTTCATGGCGATTTTCCTTTCTGCGGAGTTTTAGGTTCCGCTTTCAATAATAAAACGTATTTTGAAAACGTAAAACACAGATCCAAAGTACTATAAAGTACTATTTTAATGTTAGCATATCAATTTATTTTATCAATAGCGCTGGTTCGTTTGGTTCGCTTTGCTTTGGAGCTTCCCAGGTTGTTGTTTCATAGTTTTGCCAATATAGAGTAGAATGAAAGAATGAGGCATCCGAATTTTAAAGAAGAAAAAATATTATGGAAGAGAGGATATAAGATAGTGGTTGGAATTGACGAGGTCGGAAGAGGTCCGCTCGCCGGACCGGTGGTGGCAGCTGCGTTTTGTTTTAAAATTGACGGAGACCCGGGTCTCCGTAGAATCAGAGATTCTAAGCAACTTACCGCTAAACAAAGAGAAAAGATTTACGAGACTTTAAAAAATAATTCTGATGCGGAGTGGGGGATTGGCCGGGTTTCGGAAAAAGTAATTGATAAGATAAATATTCTTCAAGCGACAAAATTGGCGATGCAAAAAGCCGTTAAGGACTTAGAAAAAAACTTAAAAAAATGGTTAGTGCAAAAAAAATGCGATCGCATAAATTTTGCACCCAACTCTTTTTTAATTATTGATGGTAATTTTGGCCTAGATATTAATATTCCCCAGAAATCAATTATTAAAGCGGACGAAAAGGTTTTTTCTGTAGCCGCGGCTTCTATTGTAGCTAAAGTTACCAGAGACAGGATGATGATGAATTACCATAAAAAATATCCTGATTATGGATTTGACAAACATAAAGGATATGGTACAAAGCTCCATCGCGAATTGATAAAAAAATACAGTTTTTGTAAGATTCACAGAAAAAGTTTCAGAATAAGTTAAGACGCTTGCAAAAAATAAAAAACTTTGCTATTATTAAAAAATCAACTTTTAATTTTTAATTTATCATTTTGCATTTTGAATTTTTTATATGGCAGTGCCAAAACAACATCGTTCAAAATCGCGCCAAGGCCAAAGACGAATGCATTTATTTATTAAAAGCCCCGGATTGGCGGTTTGCCCCAAATGCGGCCGGTCGGTTTTGGCGCATACCGTTTGCTATAATTGCGGATTTTATAAAGGAGAAGAAGTTATTGATGTGATGAAAAAATTAACTAAAAAAGAAAGAAAGAAAAAAGAAAAGGAAATAGCAGAAACAGAAAAACAAGAAATTAAAACAAAACCATTAAGTATGGAGGAATTATCTAAAAAATAAATTTATGGCTAGTAGACATTTGTCGCGTTCCATAGCGATGCAAAGTTTATATGAGTGGGATTTTTCCGGGAAAAAGAAAGAGAATTTAGAAAAAATTGTTGAAAAAAACATTCGGGAATTTGGACCCGGTTTGGATAACAAAGATTTTATTTGGGAATTAGTTAAAGGAGTCATCGCAAAAATTTCTGATATCGATAAAGTTATTGAAAAAGCAGCTCCGGAATGGCCCTTAAATCAAATAACAATTATTGATCGGAATGTTTTAAGGATCGGGCTTTATGAACTTTTGTACGGCAATAAAAAGAACGTCCCTCCCAAAGTTGCCATTAATGAAGCGATTGAATTAGCTAAAACGTTCGGGGGAGAGAGCTCCGGAAAGTTTATTAATGGTGTTTTGGGAACGGTATTTAAAGAAATTGAGAAAAAATAAAAATAATATGAATTTAGAGGAAAAATTTGCTAAATTAGAGAAAAAATTAGACCTAAAATTTAAGGATAAAAATTTGCTTATTCAGGCTTTTGTCCACCGTTCTTTTTTAAACGAAAGTCCGAATTTCAGTATTTTTCATAATGAAAGATTGGAATTTTTAGGAGATTCGATTTTAGAGCAGGTTGTTACTGAATATCTTTTTTTAAATTATCCGGAAAAAATGGAAGGGGAATTAACCAGCTGGAGAGCGGCTTTGGTGAATGCTAAAATCCTTTCCCGGATTGCCAAAGAAATCGGATTTGATGATTTTCTATTGCTTTCCCGGGGAGAAATAAAAGAAACCGGCAAAGCCAGGCAGTATATTTTAGCTAATACCTTTGAGGCTTTTATCGGTAGTCTCTATCTCGACCAGGGAATAGAAAAATGTAAGTATTTTATTAAAAAATACTTAATAAAAGAATTAGATCAAATTATTAAGGGTCGTCTTTTTGAAGATGATAAATCCGAATTTCAGAAAATTGCCCAAGAAAAAAAAGGCATTACTCCTAATTACAATGTTTTGAAAGAATCTGGGCCCGATCATGATAAGCGTTTTGTTGTCGGAGTTTTTTTGGAGAAAGAATTAATTGCAAAAGGCAAAGGATTTTCAAAACAAGAGGCCGAAGAAGCGGCAGCTAAAAAAGCGTTAGAAATAAAAAATTGGAAGAAATAATATTTATATGTTAGTTATTCGTTTTTTAAGAATAGGGAAGAAAAACCAACCAAGTTTTAAAATTATCGTCAATGATAAAAGAAGAGCGTCAAAGGGCGGCCGTTTTGTAGAACAGGTTGGTTTTTGGAACCCTTTAACCAAAAAGAAATCATTAGAAATAGAACGGATTAAGTATTGGATTTCTAAGGGCGCCAAACCTTCTGATACGGTTTATAATTTATTAATAAGCGAAAGGATTATCCGGGCTGAAAAAATAGCCGTTCATAAAAAATCAAAAAAGAAATCCGTCTCCGTCGAAAACCCTAATGAGGCAAAGCTTACCCCTGCCGGAAGCTCCGGCGAGGCGAGCGGGGTAAAAAAAGAACCTGCGCCGGAAGCAAAAGTTTGACAGAAAAGATTAAAAGAGTATAACAAAAAATATAGAAATATAAAAGGTCGAGGTATTGATTATAAAGTTTAATGTGAATTTACTGAACGATTTATGGCTAAAGCAAGCACCGATCAAGATTTTCTTGAGTTTATTGTCAAAGCTTTGGTTGACCACCCAGAAGATGTCAAAGTTGACAGAAAAGTTGACGAAATGGGGGTATTACTTTCTTTGAAAGTAAATCCTGAAGACATGGGTCAAATTATTGGTCGATCAGGTTCTACTGCTAGAAGCATTAGATCTTTGGTTCGAATTATCGGCTTGAAAAATCACGCCCGAGTGAACTTAAAGATTGAGGAGCCGGAAGGCGGTAAGCCAAGAACTCATGATAAAAAAGCTTCGGAAGAACTCGATGATTTGAAGCTTTAATCTTAGTTTACTTTTTAAAAAAACAGCGCTATCATATAATAATGATAGCGCTGTTTTCTTTTACTAAGCTGTCCGGTAAGTTTCATGATAAAATTTGATATTATTACAATTTTTCCAGATATTTTCAATTCTTATTTTTCTGAGAGTTTAATTTCCCGCGCCCGAAAAAATAAATTAATAAAAATTAAGGTCAATAATTTAAGAAAGTGGGCCGAAGATAAACACAAAACAGTTGACGATAAGCCGTTTGGAGGGGGGTCGGGGATGGTGATGAAAGTGGGGCCTATTTTTAAGGCAGTTAAAAAACTAAAGGAACCGAGTTCCTTTAAAAAAAGGAACTCGGTTCCTTTAAGATCAAAAGTAATTCTTTTTACGCCGAGGGGAAAGAAATTCAATCAGAAAATCGCTTATCAACTTTCAAAATTAAACCAAATAATAATGATTTGCGGAAGATACGAAGGGATTGATGAAAGAGTAGCGAAACATATCGCCGATTTGGAAATATCAGTAGGGGATTACGATTTAATGGGCGGAGAGCTGCCGGCAATGATTGTTATTGAAACCGTTTCCAGGTTGGTCCCAGGGGTTTTGGGCAAAAAGGAATTATTAAAACAAAGAATAACCAAAGAAAAAGGATTTGTTGAATATGCGCAATATACTCGGCCAGAGGTTTTTAATAACTGGCGGGTGCCTAAAGTTTTGCTTTCCGGAAATCATAAAAAAATAGAAG
>Ga0172364_10004737_pt1 | contig 10829 bp, 11 predicted proteins | sample LakKivSesite10cm_FD_114545 | JGI IMG/M metagenome (GOLD analysis project Ga0172364, IMG submission 114545) | Sediment microbial communities from Lake Kivu, Rwanda - Sediment site 10cm | ecosystem: Environmental > Aquatic > Freshwater > Lake > Sediment | place: Rwanda: Western Province, Lake... | reverse complement strand
TTTATTGAATTGAAGCTGATAATATTGCCAAAATTGCGACTTCAGACGTTCTTAAAAATTCGATTCCGATCGGGGCAAAACAAAAACGGCGATTGCGGGCGTCGATTTTATTTTTGGAAAGTGCGGAGGTTGAGATACATCGGTAACAAATCTGGTATGATAGTTTGTTCAAACCAGATTAATAAAAGCGAGGTTACCGATGAAAGTATTTAGTGTTTCTCCTCCAAATATCACTCAACCGATAGTTCCATTTCTCCCAACATTCAGAAGAAAACCGGTTGTCTTGGATGATAAAGTCTCCAGATGGCGCGGAGTTGCTGGTCTGATTAAACTATCACCGGAAGGCAGGCTAAGACTAGAGTGGATGATCTTCTACGAAACAGCTGGAAATCATAATGCCTATGCCACGGCCAAACATTTTGCCATTACACCGAAAACCTTTTACAAATGGAAGAAGCGATTTGCAAACGGTTTAGTTAAAGAACTCGAAGATGATTCAAGGCGGCCAAAGAACTTAAGAAAGTGGCAGGTTAGCGCCATCGAAGAGTGTCGGATTATGAAGCTTCGAAAAGCTCATATGCGCTGGGGCAAAATGAAGATTAAAAGGGAATACAAAAAGAAATACGGCATAGAGATTTCCGATTGGAAAGTTCTGCGGGTGATCCAAAAACACAACCTTTATCCGGATAAAGTTAAGGCCGAAAAACAAAAAAACAAACTTAAAAACTCTTCGAAAAAGAACCGAATTCAAAACTTAGAGATTAAGCCGGAACACTGGTTTTTAATTCACTTGGATACTATCGTTATCTATTGGGGCAACCTTAAAAGATACATTCTTACTGCCATTGATCATCATGGAAAGATCGGCTATGCCAGAATGTACACAACTAAATCATCAAGAAGCGCTAAAGATTTTCTCTTTCGGCTTCACTATCTGATTGACGCCGATATCTTAAATGCCCAAACCGATAATGGAAGTGAATTTTTTGCCGAATTTGAAGAAGCATTAAGCCAACTCGAAATTACTCACTGGTTTTCGAGGCCGAGAACACCAGAGGACAATTCGGTTTGTGAAAGATTCAATCAGACACTGGAGTATGAATGGTTAAATGATAGCAACTTTACTCCGAATATTTCAGAGTTTAATCGAAACCTAACTGTTTGGTTGGAGGATTACAATTTCCAGAGACCACATCAGGCACTTGACTATCAGACGCCATTTCAATATCTTGAAGATACATTAGAAAAACAACAAAAGTTGTTACCGATGTACTCTACCAGTGCAAAGTATTGACATATTTTTGATTTTTTGGTAAGTTAAAAACACCGCTATGATTACTTTAATTGAATTTAATTTAATACATCATCACAATTCTTTTCCTTTCGGGAAAGGGTTGTTTTGATCGTTGATTTAATGTAGTTCTCAAAATAACCCCTTCTCGAAAGAGAAGGGGTTATTTATTGACCCAACATGTGCAGAGGTGATCCAGATGTGTCAACAGTCACAAACCCCAAAAAGCTTGCCGTTAGTGGTACATGCTATTAGCTCAAAAAGAGTTACGCATGATGGATGGATGGTTTTTACGTGGATGTGTCCTGTTTGTATGTATAGAAACCAAGGTCATAGTTATACGTCGGACTCTGATTGCACCTGTCGAGGATACAACGGCTGTAAACAAAAAGTGAAAGTCATCGGTATCGTCTAAGTAGCACCTCGCAAGCACCAAACCGATCGGGGGGCAGAGTATATTCTGCCCCCATCCAAAACTTCTGGTTAACCACACAACCCACACCTCGTAGGTGTAAGTTATTGGGTTAATCTGATATTATTAGTTTATGGCACAATATCGGAAAAATCCTCTTGTGACAAATCAGTATTATCATATTTTTAGTCGTAGTATTGCGGATTTTATTATTTTTAACAGCTCCCAAGAATATGAAAGAATGTTACGATTAATAAATCTTTTCCGCTTTCAAAATTTCAATTATAAATTTGCCGAGTTTAATGATCTGAATTTAAAAACACAAAAAATAATTGTAGAAAAATTAATTAACACAAACAATACTTTAGTCGAAATTGCTGCTTTTTGTTTTATGCCATCCCACATTCATTTAATACTTAAGCAACTAGTCGATATGGGGATTGCAAAATATATAAGCAGGGTGCTTAATAGTTACTCAAGATATTTCAATGTCAAACACAGACGGACGGGCCCACTATGGGCAAGTCGTTTTAAAAGTGTATTAATTTCTAATGATACTCAACTGCTACATCTTACACGCTATATCCATTTGAACCCAACATCTGCCGGATTAGTAAACAAACCGGAAGATTGGAAATTCTCTTCCTATGATGAGTATATAAACGCAATAAGTAATAATTACGGCATATGTAAATTTCATAATATTATCGACAAAAAACCAAAAGATTATAGAAAATTTGTCGAAGACAGAAAATCTTACCAACGAGAACTTTCAATAATCAAAAATGCTTTAATTGATGATTATTCCAGTTAACCAAATATCCCACACCTACGAGGTGTGGGATAAAAATTGGTTATCGATAGTTGATTTCTTTCTTCAAATTTGATAAGTTTTAGTTAATAAGAAAACAATACTAGAAAACAATATGAGTGAAAATCCGTTTCAAAAACCGCGAGGGACTCGAGATATTTTGCCGGCTAATCAGCCGTATTGGCGATATTTCCAAAGCACTGCGGAAAAGGTTTTGGATGGTCTCGGGTTTGCAAAAATCGATACTCCGCTTTTTGAAGACAAGCGGATTTTTGAACGTGGAGTTGGAACCTCGACTGACATAATTGAAAAAGAAATCTATCTTTTGGAATCAACTGCTGACAACGAGGATCCTCAATTTGCCCTCCGTCCTGAAGGAACTGCTGGTGTAGCCCGTGCCTATATTGAGAACGGCATGATCTCTTGGCCGCAACCGGTTCGACTATATTACTACGGTCCAATGTATCGCCGCGAACGACCGCAAAAGGGCCGATATCGAGAGCATCGACAAGTCGGATTAGAAATTCTTGGCGATCCCTCGGCCGAATCGGATTATCTGGCAATAATGTCCGCGTACGAAATTCTCGAAAAACTTGGATTTACGAATTTAGTCGTGTCAATAAATTCCATTGGTTGCCTAAGCTGTCGGCCAAAATATCTTATTAAATTAAAAAAATATTACTCGGACTTTCTGGATAAAGTCTGCGAGGACTGCCGCCGACGTTACGATACTAATCCTTTGCGGCTTCTGGACTGTAAAAATAACCAATGCCAGCCAATAAAAAATAAAGCGCCGCAAATTCTCGATAAACTCTGTGAGCAATGTCGTGATCATTTTCAGGAAACTTTAGAATATCTAGATGATTTTGGAATTAAATTCGACCTCGATCCAACTTTGGTTCGTGGAATTGATTATTATACTCAGACAGTTTTTGAAATTGCCTTATCATCCGACAAAAAAAGAGAATCCACCCTTTGTGCTGGCGGCCGCTATAATGAATTAATTTCAATTCTTGGCGGTCCGAAAACGCCAGCAGTTGGTTGGGGCATGGGTGCTGATCGGGTCGTTGAAGAGATGAAATCTAGAGGTACAAAACCACCAAAATCCCGCGGCGTCGAAGTTGTAATTTTGGAACTCGGTGCAACAGCAAAAAGGGTCTGCAAACGAATCTTCGCTGCTTTTGAAAAGGAAGAAATCAACGTTTTTTATATTCCATCAAGAAACTCCCTCCGTAACCAACTGAAGACAGCCTCGAAACTAAATGCTGACTTCGCAATCATTATCGGCCAAAAAGAGGCTCTGTCTGACTCTGTAATTGTTCGCGATCTACGTTCGAGCACTCAAGAAGATCTGCCGGTAAAAAAAGCGGTTGAGGTAATAAAAGAAAAGTATAACAAAGAAAATATCGATAACTGTATTTGCTGCTAGGATTTGGACTTTATTTGTGATAATCTGCCTGCCCGCCACAATGCCCTGATTGTAATGTTTTGTATAGTAATGCAGGTAGGAGGCATGGCAGGCAGGTAACGAAGATTTGTGAAAATACGCTACAATATATTATGCAAGTTGTAATAGAAAAATTGGTCTTTGGGGGAGACGGGTTTGCCAAAATTGATGGTAAGCCCATTTTTGTCTCAAAAGCCGTTCCGGGTGATGAATTAGAAGTGGAAGTCACTGAAGAAAAGAAAAATTATTACCGCGCTAGGATTAGCAAAATTATTAAACCGTCGCCGGATCGCATCCAACCCGCCTGCCCATATTTTGAAAATTGCGGCGGCTGCGATCATCAAAATATCAGTTATCAAAATCAATTAAAATATAAAGATGAAATTTTTCAAGAAGTACTCGATCGCGCCGGGGTAAGAACAAAATTGGAAAAAATTATCCCGAGCTCCAATCATCCGTTTTTCTACCGCAATTCGATTCGTTTCTTTTTCATCCTTGACAAAAACAAAAATATCTCCTTTGCCCGTCACTCTAATCAAGACGATTTTCTGATTGTTGATTCTTGTATGTTGCAATCAGAGACGGCCAATAAAATTCTGGTGACACTAAAAAGTTTTATCAATAAAAATGTTCTCTACAAGTCATCTTTTTGGCAGTTGAAAATTCGCGAAGGCAAGCGGACTGGTGATGTAATGATTGAGATTATCACAACTGATAAGGAGTTGCCGGGGCAAGAGGGGATTCTTAAAACGCTAAAAACAATCAAGGGGGTGCGCTCGATTTACCACACAATTGCGCCAGGCAAATCACTATTAAACTTGAAACGACGATTAATTTTTGGCTCACCGATAATTTATGAAAAAATCGGCGGTTTTGCCTTCCAGATCTCACCCGAAAGTTTTTTCCAGACAAATTCAGAGGGCGTGAAAACTCTCTATGATAAAATCAAAGAGTTTGCCAATGTTAAATTCGGCGACAAGGTTGTTGATCTATTTTGCGGTACCGGCACAATTGGTATATATCTCTCAACTTTGGCAAAACAGGTGACTGGCATTGAAATCGAACCAGTTGCTGTCCGTGACGCAATTGATAACGCCAGAATTAACAAAGTCCAAAATTGCAAATTTATCTGTTGCGACGTCAGCAATTTAGCAATTGGACAATTTAGCAATTGTATTTGGATTCTTGACCCTCCTCGCGCCGGCCTTTCAAAAAAAATAATTTCTGACATTAGTCATTCGAATTTCGACGTTTTAATCTATGTTTCCTGCGATCCCTCGACTTTTGCCCGCGACTTAAAGAGGTTCGAAAGTAGGGGAGTTGTCACCGAAAAAATCCAGCCAATTGATATGTTTCCGCAAAGCCATCATATTGAATCTATTGGTCTTTTATTAAAGAAATAATTATCTGGATTAAATATTTTTCACCTTGGTCTAAAATCCCTTGACAATGTTTGGTCTTTGTTTGGTATAATTAAGGCAAGACAATGGAACAAAAATCATACAAACCAGAAACAAAGGTCGAACCATTTAATGGCGGATGGATCGAATACCCCATTGCTAAATTGCTGTATTGCTAAATTATTTTTTGCTTGAAAATTGGAAATTGAAAATTAATAATTTTTTAAGGAGTAAATATGGAGCCACTAACGCGGCGACAAAAAGAGATTCTTGATTATATTCGCAACTTTATTGAAGAAAACGGCTATGCGCCTTCTTTTCGCGAAATCGCTTATTATTTTGAGCTCTCATCGGTCTCGACAGTGGCCGAATATATATCAATTTTAGAAGAAAAGGGCTATTTGACAAAAGAGGCGATGGAGGCCCGCTCAATCCAGCTGACCCCGGTCTTTACTTCCGGCATCGACACTTTCGAAATACCCCTCTCGGGAGTGATCGATGCCGGAAAACCGATTGAGGCGATACGAACAAATGAAACGATTGACATTCCAAAAGATATGATGGGGCGAAAAACTTTTGCTCTCCGAGTTCGTGGCCAGTCAATGATTGACGATGGAATCTTGGATGGTGACTATGTGATTATCGAGCAGATCCTTGCCCCCAAAAACGGTGATATTGTCGTCGCTTTGATTGATAATGAAAATGCAACGCTTAAGCGCTACTACAACGAAAAAAACCGCATTCGCTTGCAGCCGGCAAATAGTGCAATGGCGCCGATGCACTTTGCCAAGCGCCGCGTGACTATTCAAGGAAAAGTCAAAGGGGTGATTCGCAAGTTTTGAGGTATCAGGGATGTCTCCTCACTAAATTACAAATAACTGTCACGAAAGCACCAAAGTACGAATTTTTGTATTTTTGTATTTTTGTTAGATTTGCCCTGCTTGCCGGCAGGCAGGGTGGGCAGGCGACAGGTAATTTCGTTAGGGGATTTGCAAATAAAAAATACTAGATATATACTATATTCTAGTATTATTTATTTTTAAGTAAGGGAGGTGTGTATGGGTGAGGAAAATCGAAAATTGATAAAGTTTTCAAATTACAGTTTGTGCGTGACATTACCGAAATCGGTAGTCCGCAAACTGAAATGGGAAAGGGGCGACGTTGTTAGAATGGAGGTTAACGAAAACAAAGGTGAAATTCTAATTCGAAAAGGTTTAAGGGTTCCGAAAGAAAAAGAGCTAGTAAAAAAAACGGACGGTACAAAAATATCCTCCAAAAGAAAAGTTAAGTCAAAAGCCAGTAAAGCCAGGTGGTAGAAGTAATTGTTCTATGTTTTATAATCTGCTAAGATCTATTCAGAGGAGGATGTTTTGGGTATTGGTGACGATATTCGACCGAAGAAATATCAGCGGATTATTGACTATCCGCCAGAGGTTAAAATTGTCGCCGCTGAGAAAAAAAATCGCGATGAAATCAGCAAAAAGCTCTTTAGCAAACAAAATGGCGGTGATTTTTTTGCTGATACGCCAATCGAAAAAAACGGGGAACTAAAAGCTAAGAAAAACTCTCATCAGGACGTGATTAAAAAAACCAGTCACCATTGGATATATACCCTAACTGCCAGTATTGTAATACTTGTACTTATCGGAGTGGTAATTTGGCAGAATCTTGATACGATAAAGGGCTACTTTAATGGATCATATAAAAAACAGAATGACCAAAATCTGAATGATATCATTTCATCAACAAATAATTCGTTAAATAACTATAATAGTTCTGAGCAAAACCAAACAAGCCAGCAAAATTCTGGCCAACAAAGTGCTGCTACAACGCCGGCAATTGATAAATCCCGAATCGTAATTTCTGTTCTGAATGGCTGCGGAGTTAAAAATGCCGCCAGAAATGCTGCTGATATTTTAACAACTGCTGGTTTTAATGTTGCGAATACCAGTAATGCCAAATCATTCAGTTATGCATCATCAATAATATATTACAAAAGCGGCAAAGAGGCTGAAGCTAACTTAGTGAAGGAAGCACTAACGGACCGGGTAAGCGAGACAGAGAAAAGTGATACAATTGTTGGAATAAAATATGATATTGTGGTAGTCGTTGGGAAAAAATGAAGTAAAAGTATATGATAAGTTCGATCTTTGCTTATTATGATAAGTTAATAATGGGAATCTCCCCGGGATATTCCGGTTTAATCTCCCTGGCAGTTCTCGCAATTCTTGCCTGGTCACTTTATCGTTTTATTAAAGGCAATTTTGTCTGGATTGTATTGATAATTATCTGTATTCCAGCAACTTGGCCGGCATTAAAAAGCTTGGTGCGAGTAATTTTAATAATTTCCGCATTTTTAATAGCTAGAATCAAATTCTAAGATGAAACAAAATCAAATTTTGCGCTTAAATAGAGGGGATGAAATAATTTCCGGAATTCTGGATTTTTGTAAAAAAAATAATATTTCATCGGCTTGGTTTACTGGTCTGGGTGCAGCCTCAAAAGCAACGCTGGCGCTTTATAATTTAGAGAACAAAAGCTATATAAGAAAAGAGATAGCCGGTCCTTTAGAAATCGTCAATATCATTGGAAATATTGCCATGAAAGATAACGAATTGGCCATCCATTGCCACGTAACTTTTGGCGACAAAAAAATGGACACCTATGCCGGTCATCTTGAGCGAGCAACTGTCGCCGGAACATGTGAAATTGTTTTTCGCTTGCTTGATGTAAAATTAATTCGCAAACACGACCCGGATACCGGGCTTAATCTTTTGGAGATCTGATGGCAAAGATAAATAATCCCTTTGAGGATGCTAAATTACAAATTGATCTTGCGGCAAAAATCGGCGGGGCGGACAGATATTATTTAGAAATTCTGAAAACTCCGCGACGAATAATTGAGACAGCAATTCCAATAAAAACGAGAAGTGGTAAAATTCAGATTTTTCGCGGCTATCGCGTCCAGCATAATAATGCCCGCGGTCCCTATAAAGGTGGTATCAGATTCCATCCAAATGTAAATCTTGATGAAGTAAAAGCCTTAGCAACATGGATGACTATAAAATGCGCTGTGGTTGATGTTCCTTTTGGCGGGGCAAAAGGCGGCATTGAAATCAACCCAAAAGAGTTTTCTGATAATGAACTAGAAAAATTAACCCGTGGATATGTTCGGGCGATTTTTGAAAATGTCGGCCCCGAAAAAGATGTGCCTGCACCTGACGTATATACCACTCCGCAGATTATGGCCTGGTATGCCGACGAATTCTCAAAAATCGCCGGTAGAAAAACGCCTGCTTGTGTGACTGGAAAACCGCTTAAAGCTGGCGGCTCTCTTGGTCGCAATACAGCAACAGCGCGCGGTGGACAATTTGTTTTGGAAAAATTTTTATCAATTTCTAAAATAAAAATTTCTGATAAAAAAACTGTGGCAATCCAAGGTTTTGGTAATGCTGGAGAGAATATTGCCAGATTATTATCTTCTGCTGGTTACAAAATTATCGCTGTTTCTGATTCTACTGGCGGAACTTTTGACCGCGGGGGACTTAATCCAGAAAAAATCTCTGAACTTAAAAAACAGTACATTGGCATTAGAAATATTCCCAACCAAAAACTAATTTCCAACAATCAACTTCTAAAATTGGATGTTGATATTTTAATCCCGGCAGCATTGGAAAATGTCATCAGCAAAAAAAATGCTGGCGAAATTAGATCAAAAATAATTTTGGAAATAGCAAATGGGCCAATAACGCCACAAGGTGACGAAATTTTGAAAAAGAAAAAAATCACTGTCATACCAGATATTTTGTCTAATGCCGGTGGGGTAACTGTCAGTTATTTCGAATGGGATCAGAATCGCAAAAATCAAAAATGGAACGCGGAGAAAGTTGATAAAAAATTAAAAACCATTATGGAAAAATCAATAGTTGACGTTCTTCAGGAGTCTAAAAAACATCGATGCACTTTGCGTCAGGCAGCATATATTTTAGCGATCAAGCGAATAATCGAGACAATGAAGGCAAAAAATAAAGGAGTTGTATGAAACAATATGATGTTGTAATCGTTGGTGGTGGACCGGCTGGAATTACCGCAGCAATATATACTGCTAGACGTTTACTTTCAACTCTTGTCATAACAAAAGAAGTTGGTGGACAGGTCGTCAAAACACCCGATATCGAAAATTATCCTGGTTTTGATTTAATATCCGGGCCAGAATTAGCGCAAAAATTTATCTCGCAGGCAAAAAAATTCGGAGCGGAGATTATTTACGAAGAGGTAGTACATCTAGACGAGAAAAACAATCAATTTGTAGTTAAAACTCATAAAAATACTTATCATGGAAAATCACTGATCCTGGCCTTTGGTAAAGTACCAAGAAAATTAGACATTCCGGGAGAGAAAGAATTTAAAGGCAAGGGAGTTTCTTATTGCGCAACTTGCGATGCGCCATTTTTCAAAAATAAAGTTGTCGCTGTCAATGGTGGCGGCAATTCAGCATTTGATGCCGCACTGCTTTTATCGAAAACGGCAAAAAAAGTATATTTGATTCACCGGCGCAACGAATTCCGGGCAGAGGAAACCTTGATTAAAAAAGTTATGAAAACAAAAAATGTCGAGGTGATAACTTCGGCGACAGTAGAAAAAATTAACGGCGACGTAACTGTTAAATCAATAGATATTCGCCAGTACAGCAAGCATCGAAATATTCCCCTTGACGGAATTTTTATTGAAATTGGCTATATTGTTGAAGACGGTTTAATTAAGGAATTCGTCGAAATGGATGAAATGAATCAAATAAAAGTTAAAAGAGATCACTCAACTTCGCGTGAAGGTGTTTTTGCTGCTGGCGACCTAACAAATTCCTATTATAAACAAATCGTCATTTCTGCTGGCGAAGGCGCCATCGCTGCCCTCTCGGCCGCAAAATATTTAGATGAGAAAAAATGAAAAAGCGGCCGACTATGGCCGCTTAAGATCACAGTAGAGAAGTGTTGCCGAATTGAAAACGACCACAAGGGAAGCGCAAGCGCAGTCACAACCATTAGACACCTGAAAAACCAAAGTATCGCAATGTCGCCTGGATTACGGATTACTACTGTATCCCCAAAACTCTTGATTATCTTTGGAAGAAATTGACTTTGTAGTGTTCCGATGAAAAAGGCAATTCCTGCTAAAAGACCCCAAACCAAACGTAATCGATATAAACGGCAAGGGGCGTTTGTCAATGTCATCGCCTGAGCAATACTACCAATAACCAGCGCATTTGGGACAAAGATAATCGTCACGAGCACTATCCATTCTGTAACCAACCTCATCACCTCTCTGAGTAAAGTAGCTTAATTTTATCAAAATAGTTTATATATATTTTCCAATAATTTTGCAAAGTCACCTAATTAAGTTACTTAACGCATAATTTATGGTCGCTTTCTTTGATAAAAATCTTGATTATTTTATGGTACAAATTGTGC
>Ga0172364_10004735_pt1 | contig 10830 bp, 9 predicted proteins | sample LakKivSesite10cm_FD_114545 | JGI IMG/M metagenome (GOLD analysis project Ga0172364, IMG submission 114545) | Sediment microbial communities from Lake Kivu, Rwanda - Sediment site 10cm | ecosystem: Environmental > Aquatic > Freshwater > Lake > Sediment | place: Rwanda: Western Province, Lake Kivu... | reverse complement strand
GTCTGAAATATCAATAATTTTAGCTTTTACTTTCTGGCCCACTTTAATTATCTCCGAAGGGTCCTCAATCAGCTGCCAATCCAATTCAGAAATATGAATTAATCCTTCCAGTTCATCAAATCTCATAAAAGCCCCGAAATCCACCACTCCGGTAATTTCTCCTTCAACCAAATCGCCCACTTTATATTTTTCTAAAATTTCTTTCAGACGTTTGTTTTCTTTTGCTTTTTCGGAAAGAATAAGCTTCCCTTCTTTCCGATCAAAGTCAAATATTTTTAATTCCATTTCCTGGCCGACAAATTTTTGAAGAGATTTTAAAATTTTTTGAGTATCTCCTCCTTCTATTTTGGGATAATTAACCGGAGATAACTGGGAAACCGGGAGAAAAGCAGGAATACCGGAAATTTCTGTTAAAAGGCCTCCTTTATTAGCTCCGGTTATTTTTACTTTAACGGTTTCGTCATTTTCTTTCTTTCGAGCCAGTTCTTCCCAGGCAATCTCTTTGCCGGCTTTAGTTAAAGAAAGTTCAAAATAGCCTTCTTCGTTTTCTAAATCAACCACTTTGGCGAAAACCTCCTGCCCGGTTTCTAAATTCTTCAATTTATTCCTTGCCTCATAAAACTCTCGGCCGAAAATTATTCCGGTTCCATAAACTCCTAAATCTAAAAATACAGAGGCCCGTCCTCTGCCAATAACCTTTCCCTGAACAATATCGCCTATCTTAGGCGGCTTAACAAGATTATCTTTTTCTTCCATATATCCATATCTATAACATATAATTATATTAAAGGCAATAGACGAATAGTTGAAATAAAAATTGGCTATGGTAAAATAAAATATAAAAATATGATTATCAATTGGCGCGGGCAATCGTGTTTTCAAATAACATCATCCCAGAATAAAAATGATCAAGTTTCAATTGTAATTGATCCTTTCAGCAATGAAATCGGCTTAAGGGCTCTCAAGTTCCAGGCCGATGTTTTATTAATTTCTCACGACCACCCTGACCATAATAATATCAAAGCGGTTTCCGGCGATCCCTTGATTATAGACGGACCGGGAGAATATGACGTTAAGGGAACGGTAATCAACGGAATCCCGGCCTTCCATGATAATTCCCAGGGAGTTGAAAGAGGGAGAATTACAATTTATACTATTGAGACAGAAGAAATTAAATTATGCCATTTGTCCGATCTGGGCCAAAAAGAACTAACTTCCGAACAGCTTGACAGGATAGGCGATGTTGATATTTTAATGATTCCCATCGGAGGGATTTATACGATTAATTCGGCTGAAGCGATAAAAATAATGGCCCAAATCGAACCGAAAATTATAATTCCGATGCACTATAAAATTCCGAAGCTGAATATCAAATTAGACGGAGCGGATAGTTTTTTAAAGGCTTTGGGGATAAAAAAATTGGAGCCCCTGCCCAAGCTATCTATTAAGAAAAAAGATATCTCCAGCGAGGAAGCCAAGATTATTTTGTTAGAGCCTTAATTTTTGGAATTAGCTTTGGGATTATTGGGATTAGCTTAGCTAATCGGTGGGATTAGCTAAGCTAATCCCAAAACCATGGATTTTCTAAACAAATTACGCAATCAGCCCAAATATGTCAGAAAAATAATTGTTTGGTCAATAACAATTATTTTCGGATTGCTTTTAATAGGTTCGTGGTTTTATTTTTCCTTTATCAATGGTTAAAGAAAAAGAAGAAATAAAAAATAAAATAGGGGAAATCAAACCCAGAGAAATAACCGAAGAAATGAAGGATTCGAATATTGACTATGCCATGTCGGTTATCATCTCGCGGGCCCTGCCTGATGTGCGCGACGGATTAAAACCGGTTCACCGCCGGATTTTATACGCTATGCACGAAGACGGCTTAACCCATAATGCCAAGTTTAGAAAATCAGCCACAGTAGTTGGGGCAACTTTGGGCCGTTATCATCCTCACGGCGACATTGCTGTTTATGATTCTCTGGTTAGAATGGCTCAAGATTTCTCTTTAAGATACCCTTTAATTACCGGCCAGGGAAACTTCGGCTCAATTGACAACGATCCGCCGGCAGCCCAAAGGTACACGGAATGCAAGATGTCTAAGATTGGAGAGGAAATGCTTAAAGATATAGGAAAAGAAACGGTTGACTTCCGGCCTAATTACGACGGAACCAGAAAAGAACCGGTTGTTCTTCCTTCTCCCGCGCCCCAGCTTCTTTTAAACGGATCGTTAGGAATCGCCGTCGGGATGGCGACCAATATTCCGCCCCATAATATTTCAGAAGTATCCGACGCCCTGATTTATTTAATTGATAATCCCAAAGCAACGGTTGAAGACGTTTGCCAGTTTATCAAGGGCCCGGATTTTCCAACCAGCGGAGCTATTTACGGAAGAAAAGATATTATCAGCGCCTACTCCCAAGGCAGGGGTCCGATTGTCAACAGAGGAAAAGCAGAAATAAAAGAAGAAGATAACCTGCCTGTCGGCAGACAGGGAAAAAACCAGATAATTATTACGGAAATCCCCTTTCAAACTCAAAAATCAGCTCTGGTGGAACAATTTGCCAATCTAATCCAAGCCAAAAAAATAGACGGAATAAAAGACATTAGAGACGAGTCGGATAAAGAGGGACTGAGAATCGTCCTTGACCTCCAAAAAGGAGCTTATCCCAATAAAATTCTTAACCGGCTTTACAAATTCACCGACCTTCAAAAAACATTCCACTTAAATATGTTAGCCTTAGTGGACGGAATCCAGCCCAAAGTCTTGTCTTTGACTGAAATGCTGAATTATTTTATTGAACACCGGAAAGAAGTAGCGGTCAGAAGAATGAAATACGAATTGGAGAAAGCCAAAGAAAGAGCCCATATTTTAGAGGGACTGCATAAGTGCCTTTCCCAAATTGACGCGGTTATCAAGACGATTAAATCGTCTAAAAACCGGGAAGACGCCCTTCATAACTTAATAAAGAGGTTTAAGCTTACTGAAATCCAGGCTAACGCAATCTTGGAAACAAAACTATCGGCTTTGGCCCAATTGGAAAGGCAGAAAATTGAAGACGAACTTAAAGAAATCAAAGCAAAAATCAATGAACTGATAGCCATTCTTAAAAGCCCGGCAAAAATAAAGGGAGTAATTAAAAAAGAATTAAAAGAAATTAAAGAAACCTTCGGCGATGAAAGAAAAACAAAAGTTTTCAGCCAGAATGTCGGGGAAATCGCCGAAGAGGATTTAATCCCCCAGGAAGAAACAGTTATCACTTTGACTCAGGGAGGTTATATTAAAAGAATCAACCCGGAAACATATAAATTGCAAAGAAGAGGGGGCAAGGGAATTTTAGGAATGAAGACCCTGCAAGAAGATATTGTAGAGCATTTTCTTTCGGCCCAAACCCATGACTCCTTGTTCTTTTTCACTGATTCCGGAAAAGTCTTTCAAACCGTTGTTTATGAAATTCCCGAAGGCAGTCGTGTCGCCAGAGGCCGAGGCCTTTTGAATTTTTTGGAGATTTCTTCCAATGAAAAAGTTTTGTCCTTGCTTACTTTCGGCAAAGAGGATGCGGAATTGGGCCTGAAAGATTTAGTAATGGTTACTCAAAATGGTATAATAAAAAGAACCAAATTAGAGGAGTTTAAAAACGTCAGAAGATCCGGTTTGATTGCCATTAATCTGAGAAAGGGCGACCTTCTGGAAAAAGTTGTCAAAACAACCGGTGAAAACGATATAATTTTAGCCACTAAGAAAGGAATGTCTATCAGGTTCAGGGAAAAAGATATCAGAGAAATGGGACGGCCGGCTTCCGGAGTCAAGGGTATTAATTTAAAAAAAGATGACAAAGTGGTGGGAATGGATGTTATTCAAACTCCCGCCTTCGCTAAAGCTTCGGCGGGCAAGCAAAATTATTTGTTGGTGGTGATGGAGAATGGGTATGGGAAGAGAACGGAAACTAAAGAATATAAAGTGCAAAAAAGAGGCGGAACGGGCGTTAAAACCGCCAATGTTACCGGTAAAACCGGAGGAATCGTGTTTTCCAAAGTGGTAACCGATGATGAAGAAGAAGATTTAATCGTCATTTCTCAGAGAGGCCAGGTAATCAGAACGAAAATTTCTTCCATTGCCAAGATCAGCCGCTCAACCCAGGGAGTAAGAATAATGAAATTGGCCGAAGGCGATAAAGTTGCCTCAGCCGCCTGTATCTGATAAATTAGATTAGGATATGGAAACCTTTATCAATCCAGAAGAAATACTTGACCAATTGCAAATAGAACCGGATATGGTTGCGGCGGAATTCGGCTGCGGTTCCGGCGGTTTTCTTATCCCTCTGGCTAAAAAATTGGAAGACGGCTTAGTTTACGGCATTGATATTTTGCAAGAACCGCTTTCCGCTTTAAAGAGCCGCTCTCTTTTGGAAAATGTAATCAATATCCGGCTGATCCGTTCTGATTTGGAAAAACCGAGAGGTTCTACTTTGCCCGATTTGTCGGTTGACTTGGTATTTATCCCCAACGTGCTTTTCCAAATAACCGATAAAAATGCTACAATAAACGAAGCTTTTCGGATTTTAAAAACCCGGGGCAAACTGATAGTAATTGACTGGCTGCCCCAGGCGGCCCAGGGTCCGGAAACAGGCCGGGTGGCGCCTAAAGAAATAAAAGAAATAGCCAAAGAAAACAAATTCCAATTGGAAAAAGAATTCCAGACCGGCAAATACCATTATTGTCTGGTATTTAAAAAAGTTCAATTATGATATAATAATATAACGCCGATGTCATGCGAATTTTACGCCAAGCCGCGGATATTCGCATCATTGGCATAAGATTCGTAGATTGGCGCTATATCTATGTATAAATATTTAATATCATTAGCCGTTCTTCTTTTCCCTTTAATGGTTCAGGCCCAAAAAGCGGTAGAAATCGGCAACCCCTTGCCTGAATTTAACAGTTTCTGGGAACTATTAGGCGCGGTCATTGACTTTATTTTTTACGTTTCCATCCCTTTGGCCGCTTTATTAATAGTTGTGGCTGCTTATCTCTTCCTTGCTTCCGGCGGAGAACCGGAAAAAGTAAGACAAGCCAGACATATTATAATTTATACTTTAATCGGGCTGGTAGTTATTTTTTTGTCTAAAGCCATTATCAGTCTGCTGGCGCAAATATTTGGCATAAATATCCCGGTATAAAATTTTGAAATAAATAATAAAAATTTAAAAAGGTCGAATAAAAAGAAGAAATTAACCCAATAAAAAAATGAAAAAGATTTTAGCAAGTTTAACTTTAGGAGTGCTTTTACTGCCAATAGCGGTCTCGGCACAATTAGATTGGGGAGAAGGACAAATTGGAGTAGAAAGGGTACTCAACAACGCGATAAACTGGCTTTTCTATATTTTAATCTTTGCCGCGGTAATAGTTATTATTTTAGCCGCTTATACTTTCTTAACAGCTGGTGGCGACCCGGACAAAGTAAAAAAAGCCAGAGATTATATTCTCTACGCCTTAATCGCTTTAGTAGTGGCTTTCTTAGCCCGAGCATTAGTTGATTGGCTTTTAGAGGTAATAGGTGCATAATAAAAAACTATTTTGTTGTAAATTAAATTAATCAACCCGGTTCTTCATTAAGGGCTGGGTTGATTTTTTATTAAAAAATGATATAAATATAAAATAAAAAAGCCCTTGTGGTGGAACTGGAATACACGTAGCGCTTAGGACGCTATCCCGAAAGGGTTGCAGGTTCGAGTCCTGCCAAGGGCACAAAATATGACAAAATCCGAGATTAAATGAGCCGGGCTTATTTAGCCCGGCTCATTTAATTAGTGATTTTAATTTTCTTTTTGGTTTCAGTTCCTGTTTTTGGGATTTTGATGGTTAAAATTCCCTGTTCCATTGAAGCCGCGGCCCGGGAGCTATCCGCTTCCACAGGCAAAATAATCTCCCGATAGAACCGGCCCCAATGACATTCCTGATAAAAATAGTTCTCTTTTTCTTCTTTAAACTTCTTCTCTCTTTTTCCTTTTATTATAACCAAATCATCTTCAATCGTAATATCCAAATCTTCCGGCTCCACTCCGGCGATGGCGGACTGAATAATAATCTCTTTATCGGTCTGATAAAGGTCAACGGTCAGCTGACCAATTTTTTCTTTATTCAACCAGTCATCGTTTTCTAAATCTAAAGATTCAACGGCAATTGCTTTCTTTTTCTTTTTATTTAAAGGTGTTTTCTCCACTTTTATTTTTCCTTCGTCCGCCGTAGCTTTAGCGGAGGCGGGACCGCCCGCCGTAGTCCCGCTCAGCGGGACGAGGGCGGACTTTCTTTTAACTGCTTTCTTTTTTCTTTTTCTTTCAAGTTCCGCTTCTTGTTTCGGCTCTAAAGCCGGAGCCATAACCAAATCAGCCCTCGGCTGCCCTTCCGGCTCTTCCGACTTCGGCTCTGCCGGCAACCCTTCCGGTTTTATATCCATTCCTTTTTTAAGTTTTTCGAAAAAATCTGTCATAAAATTATAATCTTAAAATGTTAGAAACCGGGTGTTGGCCTTCTTCAGCTCCGCTGACTAAATTTATTCCGTTCGCGTGGGTGTTAAACACCCGGTTTCTAACATTATTCGTTGATTTTACACACGCTTGATATTTTTTTAAGCTTTGCGAATCCTTTGGAAACGAAAAAAGCCAGCACCGATAAAAATATTATTAAAAAAGCAACTGTAGAACAAGATAAAATTAGATTTTGGTCTCTCACTCCTCCCTCAAATACTATTATAGAAATATTGAATAAACCGTGCAAGAGAGCGGCCAAACCCAATCCTTTGATTGTTAAATTCAATCTTTTTTGGTGTTTTAAAAAAGACAGGGCTAAAAAATAACCTACTACGCCCGAAGCCAAAGCGTGAAGAAAAGTGGCGCCCAAAAAACGGAGCGAACTGATAAAAATGGCGTCTTTTATGATGTTGTTTATTCCGGCGACAAGAATGCTCTCTGAAGAAAAAAAAGAAGAAAATAAAACTAAAGTATTTTCAAAAGCGGCGAAGCCAAGCGCGACAATAATCATATAAAGCATAGCGTCTATCGGCTCGTCAAATTCCGGATGGCTGATTACTTTCTGCCTGACAATTAAAAATTTAGAACACTCCTCTACCAAAGCAATGACAATAAATTCAGAGAAAAGAAAATAAAGAAAAGTTTTTGCTATCGGCGCGGTTAAAAAAGTTAAAAATATAGAAGCGCCGATTTCCACCAAAGCGGCTATTATTGCCGCCAGCATGCCATAGAAGAAAATCTTTAAAACCATTGCGTTTGATTCGGGATGAACATCTTTCCGGAGATAAAACAAAAGCCAGATTATACTGGGCAGAAGTCCGAAAATGATAAAAATTAGATAAATCATTTAAGTTTAATAGAGGCCCGACCTCTAAGAATGTCAACACTCGGTGTTGCACATTGTTTATATTACTTTTGGCCAAGATTCAATCATTAAGCATTGTTTTTTCTTTTTAACCGGCAGCTGTTGATAAATTTCTTCCGTAATAAATGGAACGAAAGGATGCAAAAGTTTTAGAGAATTTAAAAGTACATAAAGAATAATTTTTTGGTTTTGAGCTGTGGTTTTGAGTTTTGAGTTAGAAACAGAGCTTCCTTTCCAAGTGTGGGTTTTGAATTCTTCAATGTATTTATCGCAGAAATCATGCCAGAAAAAATCATATAAAACATGAGCTGCCTTCCCAAATTTAAATTCTTCCAAATCTTTGTTAACCGATTTTATAGTTTGATTTAATTTTTTCAATATTTTTTTATCAGCCGCAGAAAAAGCAGAAAAGGAACCGAGTTCCTTTTCAAAGGAACTCGGTTCCTTTTCATTTTCATTTGTAATTTTCGATAAAACAAACCGGCTGGCATTCCATATTTTATTACAAAATTTCTTTCCCATAACAATACTATCAATACTGAACCGAACATCCTGATTGCCCATAATTTGATAAATAATTCCGAATCGAGTGGCGTCGGCTCCGTATTCGTCTATCAATTTTAAAGGATCAATGCCGGTGCCTAATGATTTTGACATTCTTTTCCCTTCCTTAGTTAAAATTGTAGCATGAACGTAAACATCTTTAAACGGAATTTTTTTAACAAATTCCATTCCGGAAAAAATCATTCTTGCCACCCAGAGATTGATTATATCCCGCGCAGTAGACAAAACATCGGTTGGATAAAAAACTTTCAAATCCTTGGTTTTTTTAGGCCAACCGAAAATTGCCAAAGGCCAGAGAGCCGAACTGAACCAAGTGTCTAAAACATCGGCTTCGCCCCCAAGAGGGATTTTATGGCCCCACCAAATCTGCCGGGAGATGCACCAATCCTTCACATTTTTCAGCCAGTTTAAATATGATTTCTCAAAATTCTTGGGATGAATTTTTATTTTCCCCTTCCTGACCGGCTCCTCGGCCAATTTAGCTAACTCATCCATTTTCAAAAACCATTGCAAAGAAGGAATTAATTCAACCGCCGTACCGCATCTATAACACCTGGGAATTTGATGAAGATAATCTTCTGTTTTTTCCAAAAGGCCCTGAGCTTCTAAATCTTTAATAATCATTTCTCTGGCTTCTGAAACTTTCAAGCCCTGGTATTTTTGCGGGGCTTTTTTTGTGATTCTGTCTTTCTCGTCAATAATTTTAATGCTTTCCAAATTATGATTTTGGGCTATTTGATAATCAACTAAATCATGAGCCGGAGTAACTTTTACTGCTCCGGTTCCGAATTCAGAATCAACCAATCTGTCAGCAATAATCGGTATTTCCCTATTGGTTAAAGGAAGAACAACTTTCCGGCCAATTAAATCTTTATATTTATTATCTTTCGGACTTACTGCCACCGCCGTATCTCCTAACATTGTTTCCGGTCTGGTCGTCGCTACCACAACCGAACCATACCTGATAAACCACATTTTGCCTTTTTCCTCTTTATATTCTAGTTCCAAATCAGACAAGCTGGTTGCGCATCTCGGACACCAATTGACAACCCGCTCCGCCTGATAAATCCAGCCTTTTTTATAATAATAAAGAAAAGCATAATTTACCGCTTTTGCATAATCTTCATCCATCGTAAATCTGGTTCTGGACCAATCGCAAGAACAACCAATTTTCTTAAGCTGATTTAAAATAATATCTCCGTACTCTTCTTTCCATTTCCAAATCTCCTTAATAAATTCCTCGCGGCCTAAATCAAATCTGGTTTTATTTTCTTTTTTAAGTTTTTTTTCTACTGCATTTTGAGTGGCGATACCGGCGTGGTCTGTACCGGGAAGCCAAAGCGTTTTAAATCCGCTCATTCTTTTCCAGCGGATTAAAACATCTTGAATAGTGGCATTCAAAGTATGACCCATATGAAGACTGCCGGTGACATTTGGAGGAGGAATAACAATAGTATAAGATTTTTTTCTCTGTCTGCCGGCGGACAGGCCCGGCAGTTTGTCCGGGTTAAAAAACCCAGAATCCAGCCAGAATTTATAGGTTTTATCCTCGACTTGTTTTGGATTATACGTTTTATCTAAATTCATAGTTTATTATAGCAAATAATTTCAAATATCCAATATCTATCTAATTTCCAACAAAATTTCTAATTCCTATGGGAATTTCAATTTATTCTCAAATTTGCCTCTGCTCTAATTTTATCTATTTTTCCAGTTTTACCCTGCAAATAGTTATAATATCCCGCTATTCCTGTCATCACCGCGTTATCGGTAGAAAATTTCTCATCCGGAAATAAAAGTTTTAGAGAGACCCGACCTCTCCCGAGAGGTCGGGTCTCTCTTAGAAACCGTTTGCGCAATTCTTGATTGGCCGAAACCCCTCCGCCCAATATTACGCTTTTAACCCGATACTCTTTAGCTGCTCTTATGGTTTTTTTAATCAAAACATCAATAACCGCTTGTTGAGCTTCCCGACACATTTCTTGGATAAACTCTTTTTTCTTTTTTTCTCCGGCTTTAGTATTTCGTACTTTATATAATACCGCTGTTTTTAATCCGGAAAAGCTAAAATCATAGTTTTTCTGATTAATCATGGGCCTCGGCAACTTAATAGAAACAATGTTAGAAACCGAGCTTCTAACATTTCGTTCCGTAGCTAGTTTTGCGATTATCGGACCGCCCGGATATCCTAATCCAAGAATTTTTGCTACTTTGTCAAAACACTCTCCGGCTGCGTCGTCTCTTGTTTCTCCGATAATTTTATACTTGCCGATATCTTTTACTAAAATCAATTGAGTATGACCGCCGCTCACTATCAAGGCCATGGCTGGAAAATTTTGAATTTGGTCAATGAAGTTAACCAAGATATGCGCCTCAATATGGTTAACCGGAACTATCGGCAGATTCCAATTTTTTGCTAATCCTTTGGCAAAATTCACCCCGGCCCAAAGGCAAGGATCTAATCCTGGCCCGACTGTTACTGCAATAGCGTTTACTAAGTCAGCGGAAGCTAAAACTCTTTTTAAAACTTTAGGAAGATTCCTCTCATGCTCTCTTTTTGCCAAGCTCGGATATACTCCTCCGTATTTTTTATGAACTTCTATCTGCGAAGAAACTACGTTAGCCAAAATTTTAAAACGAGGCCGTTTGCGGCCTTTAGCTTCAACAATAGCAATACAAGTATCGTCACAAGATGTTTCAATGGCTAAAATAACCATAGATTATAAATTCCAAATTACAAGCGGTTTTTAATTTTGAAAATTAGAATTTTGGATTTATTTGTGATTTGTAATTTTGAATTTGTAATTTTATATATTGTGGCATAAATCTTGCAAAAATTCAATTTTTATATTAAAATTAAAAATACTCGGT
>Ga0172364_10004734_pt1 | contig 10831 bp, 6 predicted proteins | sample LakKivSesite10cm_FD_114545 | JGI IMG/M metagenome (GOLD analysis project Ga0172364, IMG submission 114545) | Sediment microbial communities from Lake Kivu, Rwanda - Sediment site 10cm | ecosystem: Environmental > Aquatic > Freshwater > Lake > Sediment | place: Rwanda: Western Province, Lake Kivu... | reverse complement strand
TGACTTATGCCTCTTGTATACGCCTCACCAACTGTGTACCCCAGTACAATGTCCCGTGGGATTGACTGGCGCCATATAGCGCCATACCATGATGTGGGCCATGGATCTTGTACTTGAAATACCGAACCATGTCTTATAATCGCAAGATGAAGATAGGTGTTTGATGTTTGACATATACTAGTTATAAATCCGGCGGAATGAAGATTTTCCAAAAGACCATCTATAACAGTTGCGTTTTTCCATGCTAATGGGTATGTAGAATATTGTATTGTTCCTATCAGACCGTCATATAGGTTATCATCCTTTAATCTAAATGGAATTATTTTTATTATATCAAGCAAATCGTTGATTTTCTCCTTAACAGGTTTACGAGCTAATACCCAGTCCATACCAGTTGCAGGTATAACAAGAGACTTATGATTTGTAAACGGTATAAAGCCCTTGATATCCATCGTCATAGTATCTGGTTCTTCAGTGGAACCAAGAAGCCAGTCATAGCCTCTCCAAGGATTTTCTTCTTTCATAGCACCGGCAAAGAATTTTACAAGTCTGTGTTTTTGGAAACCTGTTGGTGGATCCCAGAATAATGTCTTTCCCCCATCTCCTTGTGTACCATGAGAAGCATGTATCCAGAGAATTACGCCGTTGTTAAGGTCGTTAGTAACTGCTTCGAGCTCAGTGGAAAAAACAGTATCAAATCCCCCTTTAGTAAGATAAAATGGAACGACTTCCGTCTCAGTCATATCTGGGAAAAACGATCCATCTTGTCCATAGTATTTTTTGTTTAAACCTTGATCAATGGATTCAACCGTAGCTGTATCTCCAGGGATAAGACCATCTGCACATTGATATTTTGATCCGTAGTATTTACTTGCTCTCTCGTTAAAACGATATTTATGTGTTACAAAAGAGCATAAAACAGGGAATTCAAATTTGTCTTCTTCGGATTTCTGGTTTACGACAAGTGTGTTTAACAATGGTTTTTTTAATAATCCTCGAAGACCTTCCCTAGAACTAGTACTTCCATTAATTAAGGATACTTCTCCCTGAAGTGCAGGGTTTTCGAATATAAGCGCAGGATAAAAGATATTGCGAGAAATCCAGTAAGCAGTATCAACGGGAGTACCACAGAATCTTCCGGAGTTCGCTACACCTGGAAAGATACGATCCCAAGGGACACCTATATCGTATTGATCTGCAACAGTGATAATTGTTTCCATGCCTTCCTTGTCAAAGCCATAAAGTTTAAGGAAATCATATATGCGTTTACCGGTTAATACCATCTCAGCAGTAGAAGGGGTATAATAATAACGTTCAGATGAAAACCGCCTCCAAAATTCGTTGTGCCATACGACCGCTGAAGAAAGCTCTGGATGATTATCAACAATCAATACTGGGCTACCATGGTGAGCGGCAATATATGCAGCGGGACCGATAAACAACGCACCTTCTTTTTCCTCGGCAGGTTCAATTTTTCCTAGATACCACGAAGTCCAGGGATCTATGGTTGTAAAAATTATATCGTTACTCTCGGTCATATCACGGATTGCATCATAGATTTGTTTGAGTTCTACATATTCTTCTCTTATTGTTGCAACATCTTTGATCTCTTCTACAACATTACTAGCAAGACAATCTCCCAGATTTACCAGATATATGTTTTTAACTCCTAATTTGTAAATAGCTTCTTTGGTGACATCAGGCAAATCCGATGGAGAGATATACAATAATGGAGTGTTTAACACGCTAGCAAGGACAGCTCCCTCAGTAGCAGATGTAAGAGAGTTTGCCTCTGTTTTTGAAATACCCTGATTCCAGTCATATGTAAGTTTATAATCTACAGGGACAGATATGTCATTCATGGAGAATATACATACAGAATAACTCTCTCCGGGTAAACATTCACCGAGCGACTCCAAATGTATCTCCTGTGATTCTTTTCTGCTTTCATTTATCGTAGTGAAAATAGCCTCACCACTGGGTCCTATTACTGAGAAACCAAGGTTTACATTTGGATTGCTCCAGGTTAAAGTGAAATCCGCTCCCCTGCAACCAAAAGGTGGATTATCTGGAAGTTTTACATCCACACCAGGATACATCGTAACATCAACATGATATGTTACCTTAGGGCGTAAAGCACCTAATAATGATCCTTGAATTGTAAAAAGTCCTCCAAGGATATTGCGTCTTGGAACATCGCCTTCTGTTGGAAAATCAGTTATGCCTACCCTCCAACGCCCAGATTGATACGCATAGGATTGAGTATATTCATGTCCTGCTGGCGCATATACGTTCCAGAATGAAGCTGCTGCAGCTTGCATCCAGCCATCTCCATTTTTACAATAGAGTTGTATATCTGGATCACCTGTGGGAATCATTGTTTTTCCACCCAAAAGTATACCATCCCACCAAGCCTCTGCTTCAATATATTTATATTTCTCATTGACATTGAATTCATTGTAAACAGGATTCAAAGAATTCGTTTGTTTTACCTCAAATGTAGGCTCTTCATATATCTCACATGTAAAGAGTGCCCCCTTCAATTCATTAGAAATCATGTTATTGGGTACTTCGAAATTTTCATTGATGACAGCAACAACGGCATTATCAGAGTATGACCAGTCATGCAATGCTAATTCACTTGCAATCGTGTAGGGGTCATTTCCCTCAATAGTATCATAGCTCTTTGCCTGCCAGTTAGTATCAAGTTTAGATCGTGGGACATTAATAAGTGTTATTTTGTCTAATCTACCGTTACAATAACTCATCCAATCTTCCATGAAGTAATCTATGCCTTTTCTAGCGTTAAGAGGCAGATTTTTTACATCTTCCGACTCATATTCATCTTGATAGAATAACAATGGATTGGAGAAAATTTTGTTTCCATCGCTAAACACAGCGGTAGGAATAGATGCTAGGTACACGTAATCATCAAGGTAACTTCTTTCATCATAGTTAACAAAGGTAATTTTTTTCATTGGGACAACAGACTGCCAGGAGACGCCCTTAGTAAAACCTGCTTTATCTAATCCTCTGTTAGCTACGGCAATCGGTAAAATAGATGCACTGAGTATTATACATATTATCAAAATTGTCAGATAAACATTTAATTTTATTATTTTTTTCATTGTTATATCCCCCAGATTTCGTCTACTAATGTTATTAATAACCATATCATTATAAATAATTTATGATTTTATTTTTATTATTTATTTTTCATATCTTAACTTAATATTGGTAAAGTAAAGAAAAGTAAATAAAAAACTTTATTGATTAATTGAGATTCGTATCTTAAAAAGATATCTTACTATTAAAGACAAAATTGAAATTTTTGAATAACAAACAATACTATAAAATGAGTAAATGTTCTTCTGTCCTTTGATAGTACCAAGCGCGGGCAAGTTTTTGAGTTCTATCTTTTTCCAGACATTATTGTTTTATTTTTGTTTTGCTCCTGTATAAGCCAGAGAGCTATAGGCATACCTTTATCAGGGTTTTGCATGATGGTTTTTGTCCAGTTCATCAGATCTTCTTCTGAGCGGGTGGCACAGCAATCTTCGCATATAAAGTATTCGTCTTTGAATACTAATCCTAATGGATTTTCATTCGGTGTAATCTTGCGACTACACAAACTACATGTTTTCTCAATCGTTTTAGACACCGCCAATCTTAATTTTTTCTTATAATATACTATATCTATGAAGGGCTTTATAAATGCAACTCAAACCATATTGTATAGCATTATTTGTAATATAGAGAATAGTCTAGTAAAAATTGATTATAACGAAAAATGGATAAACTCCATGAGATATTTTATAAAAGAGAATAAGCATTACCTTGAAACGGTGGATGGAGAGTTGGAGAGCAATGGAAGGATCTCTTAACAAAGATATAGATCAGGAAAAAAACTTTGTCGATATGGCTGGTAAACCAAAGATCGCTTATCTTTCTATGGAGATAGGAATTGATGAACACATACCCACGTATAGTGGCGGATTGGGTATCCTAGCCGGCGATACCATCAAATCATGCGCTGATCTGAATATTCCATTGGTTGGTGTTACTCTGCTCTCTGAGAATGGATATTTCTATCAAAAACTCGATGAAAACGGTAATCAAATCGAACTGCCGATGCAGTTTGCTGTTTCTGATTTTCTTAAATTTCTCCCAAGTAAAACCAATGTGACAATTGAAGATAGGACGGTAAAATTACATGTCTGGTATTACCTAGTTAGAGGTGTAAACGGCTACATTATCCCGGTTTTTTTCCTTGATTCAAATGTAGAGGGAAATAGCGAATGGGATCGGACTATCACAAAACAGCTATACGGGGGCGATAATAAGTATCGTCTTGCTCAAGAAATCGTCCTTGGTATTGGCGGTGTCAGAATGCTACAAGCGCTCGGGTATAAAACAATAGACAAGTACCATATGAACGAGGGACATGCAGCCCTCTTAACCCTTGAACTTTATAAACAGTTAAAAAATGTTGAAGATGTTCGTGAAAAATGTTTGTTTACAACGCATACGCCTGTCGCCGCGGGTCATGATCAATTTGAACTTTCCTATGCCAAATCTATGTTAGGAGAAATGCTTCCAGATTCTGTTATAGGTGATGTCACATTTGAAAATAGGTTAAATATGACTAAATTGGCGTTGTTTTTCAGCCATTATGTTAATGGTGTTGCAAAAAAACATGGTGAGGTATCACGACTAATGTTCCCGGGTTATTCTATAGATTCTATTACAAATGGGGTTCATACGACGACCTGGGTTTCAGAATCATTCCAAGAGTTATTCGATAAACATATGCCGGGTTGGCGTTCTGATCCGTATATTTTGAGATCAGCTTTCAGTATATCAAAACAAGAGGTATGGGACGCCCATATCACGGCGAAGAAAAAACTTATTGATTTTGTTAATGAGAGATATAATGCTGGCATGAATTATAATGATTTCACCATAGGATTTGCCAGGAGACAAACTGCGTATAAACGACCGGATTTGCTGATATCTGATCCAGGGCGATTGATGAGGATCGCTGAAAAAGATGGACCAATTCAGATAATCTATGCAGGAAAAGCGCATCCAAAAGATGGATCTGGTAAAAATACGATAAAAAAGATTTTTGATGTTATGAAGATGTTTCATGGGAATGTAAAAATGGCATACATCCAAAACTATGACATGACCATTGGGAAAATGATCACCGCAGGTGTTGATCTATGGCTAAATACACCTAGAAGACCTTTTGAGGCTTCAGGAACATCAGGAATGAAAGCCGCGCATAACGGCGTCCCACAGTTCAGTACTCTTGACGGCTGGTGGCTTGAAGGCTGTATAGAAAACATCACTGGATGGGCTATAGGTCCAGAAAAGACAAAAGATGAAGCATCTGATGATGAACTAGATAGATGCGACCTCTATAACAAACTGGAAAACTGGATTATGCCTAAATTCTACAACGACAAGGATAACTGGATACGGACCATGAGAAGTTGCATCGCTATCAACGCATCATTTTTCAACACAAACAGAATGGTTCAGCAGTACGTTTTAAACGCGTATTTCATGTGATCTAAAAATATCCGCATATTTTGGTGGTATAGCATCTATATCTTCGACCCATGCGCGTAATATTTCTGCTACGCTCCATGCCTGCGATATACATCCCTGTGGCGCATAAGAGGAGTCGCCATCGAATATCTCATATATAGAACCATCCCATCCTTCGCCAAATACGTCAAACATTGGTTTTAAAAAGTTTTGATATGCGTAATCTCTCCTTATCAATTCATGATTGTTTATTTTTACAAACGCTTTTATAAACGGACCCATGAGCCATGACCATACTATACCATTATGATAAGCCAAGTCTTTGTTAAAGTTTCCGATATAGTTTCCCATATATCTAGAATCATCTGAAGATAATGTTCTCAACCCAAAAACCGTCAACAGTTTATGCTCGATATTTTCTACTATCTTTTTTTGCAATTCTCCATCAATCATAGAAAAATCAAGAGATACAAGAAAGATTTTATTAGGTCTGCACGACAAATCTCTAGTATCGATTACATCGTATTGTTGATCATATTGTCTTTTGAAGTTCTCTTTTACTTTTTCAGCTAGGCTAAGATAAATATCTTCTTTTTTCAATATGTTTGCGAGAGTACTCATTATCATGAGCGCATTATACCATAATGCTTGGATTTCAACTGCTTTTTCTGAACGCGGCGTGGGATAATAGTCACCAATTTTTACATCCATCCATGTAAGTCCTGGTCCATGGCGTATAAGAAAATCCGCATCCATGTGGATCCCGTAATCTGTTCCATTTTTGTAGCTTTCAATAATTGATTGCAACGTACTCCATATCTCTCTAAGAAAATCGAGATCGTTTGTATATTTCAGATATTGATAGACGCGATCTATATACCATAAAGAGGCGTCCACCGTATTGTATACAGCCTTGGATTCTTTATCCGTAAAAGTGTTTGGAATTAAACCATTCTTGCAATATTTACCAAAAGTAAGAAGTATCTGTTTTGCATCATCGAATCTCTTCGTCACCAATGTAATTCCGGGGAGTGATATCAGCGTATCCCGCCCCCAATCACCAAACCAGTGATATCCAGCAACGATCGATTTTCCATCACCTTTTTTTGCAACAAAATTATCGGTTGATAGTACTAGTTTTTCGAATTTTTGTGGGAGATTTGCTTGTTCTAATAAACTCTTTCTCCTTTGAATTTCTTTGGCATATGTACCAAAAGGATTACCATCTACTTCATCTTCGAGTGTAAAGACAAGATAATATTCAGAAAAACTTTTGACAGTTTTACGAAAATCACCGATATGGAAATTGTGGTCTATCCATGAATCATTTCTCTCATGATCCTTTTCATAATAAAACTCTTCCCAATATCCATCTGGTTCGTAGATAAAATCACGGAGTATTATTTTTAATTTTTTTTCTATATTACTCGGTCTGATACAAACTCCATGTTCGAAAACGTCTTGTTGAAAAGAGACATATCCTGGTTTAGTTACATCATAAAAATGCCTAGAATTTAACACAGGGTTATGAATGAGAGAGATTGGTTTATCTGTTATTACTCCGTATTTAACAATCACGGTATTTTTTTCATATTCCATAAAAACTGTTTTTTTGAGTTGTACGTCTTCAACATCATAAAAAACTGATGGAAACATCTCAAAGGTAAATCTACTCTTACAATCCCTCAAATTATACACTCTATCTTCGATCTGGATTCTATCAAAAACATTTGTTACAAATACCCATCGTTTGGTCGGTGGATCCAAACTCGCTACAAGTAATCCATGGAATTTACTCATATTAATATTTGAATGAGCCAAAGATGCATAGCTGCCTAGGCCATTGGTCACGATCCATTCTCTCGTAGACAACTGCCCCCCAGTTGATTATCATTCTCTTTAATACCCATGATATTAGATAAATTCTCTATAGATCTCGAGTGTCCGTTTGGTAACCATCTCCCAACTGAATTCCTGAATCGCTCGCTCTCGTGCATTCCGTCCCCATTCCATACTTGTCTCTTTCGATTTCAACGCTTCTTTGATTCCCCATGCAATGTCATCAGGATTGAATGGGTTGATGTGAATACCACATTGTTTTTCGCCGCTTGGAATAATTTGTTCTCGCATCCCATTGGTTCCCTGTGCACCAACCACAACGGGTTTCGCCATCGACATCGCCTCGGTGCAGACGATTCCAAATGGTTCATAGAGTGATGGAAGTACAACAACGTCGGCTGATGCATAGTGAAGGATACGTTCTGGCTCACTCACAAACTCTGTTCTAAGGATAACCTTGTCTTTTAATCCAAGTTGATCAATAAGTGATCGCAGACTGCCTTCAAGATCTCCAATTCCAAGAATGATGAGTTTCGTGTTTGGAAACTCCTGCATCACATTAGGAAATGCTTTAACCAGGTTATCAACGCCTTTCACTGTTACCAGACGACCAATGAAAAACAACAGGGTTTCATGATCCTGGACGCCGTATCGTCGCCGGAGGTTAAGTACGTCTTCACGAGAAACTTTCTGCGGGTTATATTTTGCAGGATCGACACCATTCCAGCATACGTGTATTTTATTAAGAGGAAAACCGAGTTTTTGCAACTCATCTGCCATCGCATGAGAGACCGTGATAATACCATCGGCAACCTGACCGCCTTCAAATTCAATATCTTTTATTGTATGCGATCCCCGCCCAACCGATCTCCCCACCTCAGTAGAATGCACATGAAACATCAAGGGGCGATTCAACTCTTTTTTTGCAATCATACCACCTAGGATCCCCAACCAGTCGTGCGCATCGATAACGTCAAAGGATCTCCCATTTTTTCTCACAAGTAAATTCACAAATTGAGATGCTGATATCATGTTGTAGCTGAGTACATCAGCGAAAAACTTGAAATATGGACCCCAGGAACGAAGCTCATAATCGGCACATGGATAGAACGCAGAAGTCATATCCAAGGTTTTTGGCCGATATACTTCGATACCGTTCCATTGCTCAGAGGTCGGAAGAGAATTCTCCCGATTAAGAGAAAACACCGTGACTTCATTTCCTAAAGAGAGTTGTTTTTGCGAAAGCTCTGTAACAAAAGTCCCTAATCCACCATAGATCACTGGTGGAAACTCCCATGAAAAATGTACTATATTCATATATTATATATTCTCCTCACCGATTTTTTATTGATTAGTTTTCTGCTTTAAATCCTGTAAGATATTCATATAGTTAATAAAACCTTCGTAAGGGGCATCATAAGGACTAAAGTATGCGTGGACATCACCATCCTGGGCGCCCTTTGTAGAAATATAATAAAGATGATCAGAGGTTTGTAACAAACGCCAGACATGTAATAAATCTTTATTTCCATTTTCTTTTAGTTTTTTTCCGATATCCTTCAATTCGTTGAAACAAGCAATCTGCATATTGTTACCAAGCCAAGTAGAAACGTCACGATCCTCATCAGCCCAAGAAATAGCCCATGGAACATCGATTTCACCGACGGCTTCATATCTACTAACTGCTTCGCTGACCGTAACAAAATCAAGGTTTTCGCGTTTTAAAGTTTCTCTAGGCAGATGATCGAGGAAGTCAAATATACCAGTCTCAATCCATTGATGTTCCCCAAAGGTTTCATAATCGATAAACAAGTTAATCAGATTCCCTTCACAGCTGGACATCCACCGAGCATATTTATCTGCGGTTAGTGGATAACCTGGCCAGCCACGAGCTGAAAAACGGAATCCGATGTCATCACTCAACGTATAATTTCTCATTAATACCTTTATATCCGCATTAACTGGTTTGTACAGATAATTTGGTGAACGCCAACCTAATATTTTTTCTGTTCCTTCGGTGATAATTCCCTTGTATCCCATATCTGCAATTTTCTTTGCGATACGGTTGTCATAAATGGCTTCGGTATTTCTGAAAACCTTTGGTTTATAATTAAATAACCTCTGGATCATTTGACGATGCATCTTAATCTGGTCTTCAAATTCATCGAGATCATCGTATAAACCTGATAGCGAATGGAAATATGTCTCCTCAATAAGATCAACAGCGCCTGTGGCAAACAAACTCTTAAAACTATCAATTAAAGGAGGCATAAATCGTTCACAATATTCGACAAATGTACCTGTAAGGCTAAATGATATCCTAAATTTACCGTCAAATTCATTGATTAAATTAAGCAACAGATTATTCGTTGGAATATAACATTTTTTTGCTACTTTTTCAAATATCCAATGATTAAGTTCGTGATTAAAATATGTAGAGGATGAATCATTATTTTTACCTATGTTGAACACTGAAAAACGATTTAATCTTACGGGCTGGTGTACTTCGAAGTATAGACATACCGATGGCATAGTTATAGTACCCCTTTGTAGACATCGATTGTTCTATCAGCAACACGATCCCATGTAAATAATTCTATCTCACGCTTCCCCCGCTCTACCAATGTTTCATGTAACGGATCATATCTTAACAATGATATTATCTTGTTCGCCATCTCATCGGTATCCCAAAAATCAACCCGCAGACAATTATGAAACGCCTCAGATACACCAGCAGTTTTAGAGACTATAGTAGGAGTCCCAGCTGAAATAGCTTCAAGAGCAGTGATACCAAAAGGCTCACTAACAGAGGGCATAACATATACATTGGCTATCTTGTAAACATGCTTTACTTCTTCATCGGTGAGCGGACCCGTAAAAATAACCTTATCTGCTATTCTCATATCAACAGCTTGATCAATCAGTCGAGGGAGCATATCCCCCATACCCGCAACGATAAAATGGCAATCTTTTTCATATTCCAGTACTTTTTTAGCAGCACGTAGGAAAAACTCAGGACCCTTCTGAATCGTGAGTCTACCAAGGAATAATATAACATCTTTTTTCTCGCCCCCGCCGATAGGATAAACAGCGTTATACACAACACTGACTTTATCAGGATGTATACCATATTTTTCTACAATCACCTTCTTTGTAAACTCACTCACTGCGATCACTCGATCTGCTTTTTGCATACCCTCTCGTTCAATATCAATGAACCATTGATTTGGATAAAGCCAACCACTTCGATCATACTCTGTCGAATGGACAGTAACCACAAGAGGAGCACCTGTTTTCTCCTTTAAAGCAACACCAGCTTTCATGGTAAGCCAATCATGGCTATGAATGAGATCATATTTGCCTTTAACGTTCCAAACAATAAGATCATTATAGCGGTATACAGCATCAAAAAATTTCCCGGCGAGTGCTTTATCAT
>Ga0172364_10004733_pt1 | contig 10833 bp, 7 predicted proteins | sample LakKivSesite10cm_FD_114545 | JGI IMG/M metagenome (GOLD analysis project Ga0172364, IMG submission 114545) | Sediment microbial communities from Lake Kivu, Rwanda - Sediment site 10cm | ecosystem: Environmental > Aquatic > Freshwater > Lake > Sediment | place: Rwanda: Western Province, Lake Kivu... | reverse complement strand
CAACAGCACTAAATCGCTGCTGGGGCGTATGTGGGAAGCGAGACACATTAACCAAGAATAACGCTGGTTGGCCACACCAAACAAAACCCGCGGTGCTTATCGCCACCGCCCATTACCCTCGGGGGGGATCGCTCGCGCTACGAGCAGCTTCCCCCGAGCCTGAGGAGGGAGAGGATGCTGGAGCAGGAGCTGTCCACGCCGGAGGCGACCGCGTAGTCGCACATGGTCTTGTTGCTCCCCGACAAGGTGGAGCAGCAGGGAGCGAGGGTCGCGCAATCGCCGCCCGCGCCCAGGTCGGGCCAGGTGAAGCGCGAATCGGGCGCGGCGTCCCGCTTGGTGCTGACACCGGCGTCCGGCGTGGTCGGAACGGTGGTGGCATCCTTGGGCAGCGCGACCTTGACGTAGTAGGTGCCGGGCAGCACGTGCAGGGTGTATTCGCCGCTGGCGCTGACGTCGAGCCCGCCGACGAAGTTCTTGTCCGCCACCGCGGCCGTGCTCAGGCTGCGCGACACCACGCTGAGCTCGGCGCCAGCGACTGCTTTGCCACGAGCATCCTTGACGGTGCCGGTGATGGTGACCTGGGGACCGAGGGCGGGCACGTTGATGTTGCGTGTGAGATCCGCGTCCACGGTGATGGCATTCGTCACTTTCGGCGTCGGATCCTGCATGAACGCGTAGGTGTTCTCGCCGGCGCGGGTCGGCAGGGCGCCGGGGCTCCCGGTGGCGATGGCATAGTGGGCGTAGGCGACGCAGCGGAGGCCCTTGCGAACATAGAAGAAGTGGCTGGTCGCGGCCGAGAAGTAGCTCGACACGCTGCCTTCCGGATAGAAGAAGATGGGATTGGGGAAGGTCCCGGTGTCCTGCGTGTTGCAGTGGTAGTAGCTCACGGCCGAGGTGCCGGAGCTACCCACGCTTATCATGGGGGAAAGCGCGCGGGTGGGATCGGCAATGGTGCCCGAGATCTTGGCCGCCGCCGGCTGCGCCAGGGTGAAATCGCCGGTCGGCGTGATGGCATCGAGCTGGAACTGACTGGCGTAGCCGCTCGCGTAGGGCGCGAACGAGACCGGGCTTTCTTGCACCATGAGGGTGGGCTTCACGGTTTCGCGGGGCACCCACATGCTGATGGCGACCGAGGGACCGCCGGTCATGCTGATGCCGCTCACCAGAAGGGTGTGGGTCGAGTTGAGGAGCATGAGCTGAATGAAGCGGCCGAAGGCGCTGCCGTTCGACGCGAGAGCGTCGGTCCCGGTGATGGTCGCGGTGCGGGTGACCACGTCGATCGCCGGCAGGGTGACGTCGTGCTTGATGGCCGAGTCGGGGACGACGAGCCGGTCCTGTGCGAAACGGACGGCCGTGCTGGGTAAGCGCGCATCCGATTTCACGGTGAAGTTGTACTGCATCTCATAGGTGTCGGCGGGCAGGCTCATGGTGTAGCGGTAGTGCGTGTCGTCCACCGGGGTTATGGAAGCGGCGTAGCTGACGGTGTCACTGACACGGCCGTCGGCATCGCGGATGATCTTGAACGCGTTCACGGCTCCGTTGGCGTACACCGCGCCACTGGGCAGTGGACCCGCCAAGGTCACGGTACCGGACACGCGGCGGCAGTCGGGCATCACGATGTCGTAGGACTTGTCAGCCGAGAACGTCTGCGTTCCCAGCACGACGGTCGAGCAGGTGGCGGGCTCGGTGTTGTCATCGGGCGTGGTGCTGGAGGCGACCAGGGTGGTTCCGGGGAGGAGAGGAGCCCCATCGATCGGCGGGGGCAGGACTTGCGCTTCCGTCGCGACAGCCGCGTCGCGCGACGGCTCCGGCTGGGTCGGGAGAATGGCATCTGGGTTCGCGGCGCTCGTCACATCGGGAACGGAGGCGTCGTTGCCGCCCACGCTTGCCGCATCTCCAAGCGGTGAGGAAGGCGGTGAGATGTCGCCACCGGGGTTTGCGGGCAAGTCACTCCGCGCCCCGACATCGTCGGCGGTCGAAGCAGCGGCATCCGGGTTGGTTTTCGGAGCCGACGATGTCTTGTTCGAACCACACCCCCAGACCAAAACGGCCAGCAAGAGTCCAATCCCACAGCTGGTTTTCATGTGCGCCTCCCGAACTGCTCTTCGCCAGTAGACTTGGCCCTTCTTTGTCGGAACAGAATCGGGCGGCGATAAGGGGGCACCGAACGGTTTCAAAGCTGAGCAATTCTCAGCTAGTTCAAGTTCACCACAGAGATCACAGAGGACACAGAGACGGAGGCAGGGGAAAGGTCCGGATGGAAGCGCTGCAAAGCCCTTCTTTTCCGGCCTCTGTGTTCTTTGTGTCCTCTGCGGTGAATCCTTCTAGAACGTCGCGTTCTGCTCGATTCGGTGCCCTACAGGTTCTTGTAGAGCGGCCCGCCGCCGCCCTCGGGCGGCGTCCAGGTGATGGCGCCGTAGGGATCCTTGATGTCGCAGGTCTTGCAGTGCACGCAGTTCGAGAAGTCGATGCGCAGGCGCTGGAACTTGCCCGTGGCTTCGTCGCGCTCGACCACGTAGACATCCGCCGGGCAGAACTTCTCGCAGGGGTTGCCGTACTCCTCGGCGCAGCGGGCGCAGTAGCTGGTGTCGACCTTGAGGTGGCAGGGCTGCTTTTCCTCGTGGCGCGTGCCCGAGTGGTAGACGTCGGTCAGCTTGTCGAGCGCCACGCCCTCGTGTTTGAAGGTGACCGCGGGTGCGCCCTGGGGATACGCCTCGAGCAGCTTCTGGGTGTCCTCGTGGTCCTCGCGGATGACGATCTTGTCGAGCGGGTAGCGTCCGCCGGTGATGGTCATGAGCCCGGCGTGGATCATGCCGCCGTAGAAACCGGACTTCATCAAGGCGCGGAAGTTGCGCGCCGGGTACATGTCCTTGACGATGTACGAGTTCGCGACCGCGGTTTCGTACTTGGCGAGCTGGGCGGCCGAGAAGTCGTTCTCGGCAAGCGCCTCGAACAGCGTCTCCGCGGCCAGCATGCCCGACTTGATGGCGTAGTGGACGCCCTTGAGCTTGGGCATCGCCACCATGCCGCCGCTGTCGCCGCAGATGAGCGCGCCCTCTGCGGACAGCTTGGGCATGGAGTAGTAGCCGCCCTCGGGAATGGTCTTGGCGCCGTACGAGACGATCTTGCCGCCCTCGAGGAGCTTCTTCACAAAGGGGTGCTGCTTGAACTTGCAGAACTGCTGGTGCGGGTCGATGAGGGGGTCGTGGTAGTCGAGGCCGGTGATCACGCCGAGGGCGATCTGGTTGCCGGAGAGCGCGTAGATGAAGCCGCCGCCGAAGGTGTGGCGATCCATGGGGAAGCCCATGGTGTGAATGACGCGGCCGGCGGCAAGGGGCGACTTGTCGAACTCCCACACCTCCTTGACGCCGGTGGCGTAGACCTGCGGGTTGCGTCCGTCGTCGAGCCCGAGCTTCTTCACAAGCTCCTTGGTGCACGAGCCGCGCGTGCCCTCGCAGAACACCGTGCACCTGGCGCGCAGGTTGGGCCCGGCCTCGAAGATCCCCTTGGGCGTGCCGTCGGGGTTGACCCCCTTGTCGCCGAGCTGGACGCCCACCACCTTGCTGCCCTCGTAGAGCACCTCTTGCGCCGCGAAGGTGGTGAGGGCATCGACGCCGGCCGCGGAGAGCTGCTCGCCCAGCCACTTCACCAGCTTGCAAAGCGAGATGATGAGGTTGCCGTGGTTCTTCATCTGCGGCGGCACGAGCGGAAACCTGAACGCCCGCTTGCGGGTCATGAAGTACACGCTCTCGCTTTTCACTTCACCCTCGACGGGCGCACCCTTTTCTATGTAGTCGGGGATGAGCTCGGCCAGGGCCTTGGGCTCGATGATCGCTCCCGAGCAAGAGTGGTCGCCGAGGTTGGCGGCCTTCTCGATGACCGCGATCACCATGTCCACGCCCAGGGTCTGTTCGTTGATGAGCGCACCCTTCTTTTCGCCCTTGGCCACGGCGGCGTTGTGCTTGGCGATGAGATTCTGAAGGTGGAGGGCTCCGGACAGACCGGCCGGGCCGCCGCCGACAAAGACGACGCCCGCGTTCATGGTGTCGCGTTCGATCATGAGTCTTTCTTATCCCTTCTCGCGCCCTCTCGCACGCCGCAATCCGCCGCGGGGGAAAAACCGCTACAATCGACCCCGAGCGAGGAGCCCGCCGTGACCTACCAACCCGCACCCCAACGCTACGACAAGATGCTTTACCGACGCTGCGGCCGAAGCGGGGTCGACTTGCCCGCCATTTCCCTCGGGCTTTGGCACAACTTCGGCGGCGTCGATGTGTTCGAGAATGGCCGCGCCATGGTTCGCCGGGCCTTCGATCTCGGCATCACGCACTTCGACCTGGCCAACAACTACGGCCCGCCGCCGGGCAGCGCCGAGGAGAGCTTCGGCAAGATCCTCGACCAGGATCTGCGCCCGTTTCGCGACGAGATCATCATCTCGAGCAAGGCCGGCTGGGGCATGTGGCCCGGCCCCTATGGCGACTGGGGCAGCCGCAAGTACCTGGTGGCGAGCCTCGACCAGAGCCTTGCACGCATGGGCCTCGACTACGTGGACATCTTCTATCACCACCGTCCCGACCCGCGCACGCCCATCGAGGAGAGCATGGGCGCGCTCGATTTCATCGTGAGAAGCGGCCGCGCGCTTTACGCCGGGATCTCGTCGTACGGTCCCGACGAGACGCGCAAGGCGGTCGCGATCCTGCGCGGCCTGGGTACGCCCTGCCTGATTCATCAGCCGAACTACAACCTCTTCGACCGCTGGGTCGAGGGCGGTTTGCTCGATACCCTCGACGCCGAGGGTGTGGGCTGCATCGTGTTCTCCCCCCTCGCCCAGGGGTTGCTCACCGACAAGTATCTCGCCGGCGTGCCCGAGGGCTCGCGCGCCGCGAAGGCGCATGGTTTTCTCAAGCCCCAGGACATCACCAAGGCCAAGCTGGACAAGATCCGGGCGCTCGATGCGCTGGCAAAGCAGCGCGGCCAGTCCCTTGCCCAGATGGCGCTCGCCTGGGTGCTTCGCCGCGCGACCGTGACCTCGGCCCTCATCGGCGCAAGCAGCGTCGCCCAGATCGACGACGGCGTGGGGGCTCTCGCGCAACTCGGATTCTCGGACGCGGAGCTTGCCGCGATCGAGTCGGTGCTGGCGGCCTCGTAGCGAGACTTTGCCGATGCCATCCGCGAGTGAAGCCGCGCCGCCGCCCCCCTTGGCTGGCCACGACGATGCATCCGCACGCACCCTGGCCGTCCAGGCGCGAAGTGAGGCGGCAGGACGTCTGGTGTTGGCCGGATTGGGCATCCTGGCCGGCGAGATCCTGGCGCGGCAGGTCTGCGACGTCGCGGGATTGCCCCACGGCCGATGGTTCATCTTCGACACCCTGGCGCGGCTGGGGCGGCTTTCCGCGCTAGCGGCAACCGCCGGGTTGGCGCTGGCGGCGCTTGGGCTTCTTTCTGCGCGCAGCGCTTGGGCCAGGCGCCTCTTCGACGCCATCGCCCGTGGCCGCGACCACCTGTGCGGCACAACCCCGGCCGCCCGCATGCTCGTGGTCTTCGCCGCCCTGAGCTTGGCTCTGACGCCGCTGGCGGCGCGCCGATACCAACTGGCCTGGCGGGCAGCGGCGGTCTATGCATGCGCCGGGCTCGCGCTGGCCATGGCCGTCGAGCTTGTCTTCGCCATGTGGCGAACGAGGCGACGGCTTGCGCGCACGCAGGCACGCAATGCGGGGCAGCAGCCGGCTACGCCCGGGTCGTGGGCAGGTCCGACGTGGGTCGGGCGCACGCTGTGGGTGGCCCTTCTGTCCCTCCTCGGCTACTTCGTGTTTCCGCGCATCGCGGGCTTCGAGCTGGCCGTCGCCGCCACGGCAGGCCTGCTGGTGATGGTGGTGCCGGCCGTGCGCCTGCCGCGCGCCCTTCTGGCCGTGCTCGGCGCGTCGGTGCTTGTGGGAGTGGCCGTCGACGTGCGCATGCCCTCGCTGCGTCGCTTCGCTTCTGTGCACGCCCCTTTCTCTTCCCTCGGCTTGGCATATATGAGGCAACTTACCGATCTCGACGGTGACGGAAGCTCGCGCTGGCTCGGATTCGACTGTGACGATTTCGATTCCGAACGACACCCCAAGGCCGACGACGTGCCGGGCAACGGCGTCGACGAAGACTGCTCGGGCGCGGACGCCGAGGTCATTGCCCCACCGCCTACGTCCGCGCCCCCTCCCCGAGATCCGGGCCGACCTCGGCCCGACGTCTTTCTCGTCACGGTCGATGCCCTGCGCGCCGATGCGCTTGACCTCATGCCGCGCACGCGCCTCTGGGCCGAGCGCTGTTTTCGCTTCGACCCGGCGCGCGCGGTCTCCAACTTCACGGCCCTGGCGGTCTCCGCGCTGCTCACCGGCACCGAGCCGCGCTACCTGCGCGCCAACTACCGTATCGCCATCATCCCGCCTCCCACGGGAGACGATCCCCACCCGCAGTCCCAACCCCCGACCCTGGCCACCGTGCTGCGCCGAGCCGGCTACTTCGGCGGCGCCGTCGTGCCCTTCCAGCCGCCGCTCCTCTTCCTCTTTCACGGCTTTGAAGACGTCCGCGTGCCGCCCAGCCGTCGGCTCACCACCGGGGCAAACGAGGTCCTCGCCCAAGCCAGGTCGGCGCTCGAACGCAGGCCGGCGGGCCAGCCTTTCCTGCTGTGGACGCACCTGCTCGACACACACGCCCCCTATGCCGGCGGCACGAAGTCCTCGGACTACCGGCGAGCCGCCGCCGCGCTCGATGGGCCGCTTGCCGATTTTCTCGCCTCCCTGCCTGCCCACGCGGTGGTGGTGCTCACCGCCGACCACGGCGAGGCCTTCGGCGAGCACGGGCACTACACGCACGAGGCCACCCTTTTCGACGAAGAGCTGCGCGTGCCGCTCGTGCTCTGTGCCCCCGCCGAGGCCGACCTGGGATCACCTCGCCGGCTTTCAGCGCTGGTGAGCACGCTCGATGTGACCCCCACCTTGATCGACCTCGCCGACGGCGGCCCGTTCGCGGCCCTCGGCGGCAGCAGCCTTCTGCCCTATCTGCGCCATCCCGAAGAGATCCCCCACGCCTTCATCCGCGTCGAGGGCTGGCTGCCGCAGCACCACCTGCAGGGCGTGGTGGCGGGCTGCTACAAGTGGATGCGCGATCTCGATGCCGAGTGGGAAGCACTCTTCGATCTGTGCCTCGACCCGGGCGAGCGCGACGACATCGCCGGCCGCCACCCGGACGTGGTGCGCTCCCTGCGCGTCCGCGTGTTCGAGAGCGCCGCCATCGTGCCCGCGTGGCTTGTGCAAGCGCGTGCTCTCACGTCCGGGGTGGTGAGGCAGAAAGCCGCGCCCGAGAGCCTGTGAGCATGATCGCGACGAGCTTCATCCTGGCCGGGCTGCTCCTTGTCGGCACGGGTGTGCTCTTTCGGGGGTCTGTGCTCGACGCGACCACGTTGACCGTGGGTTGGGTGGCAGTCTTCTTCTTCGCCTCGGCGGCGGCCAGCGCGGCCTACCTCACCGTCTCGGAGATATTCCCCATGGAGATCCGCCACGGATAGGACGAGAAGTCGTCCCCGATACCACGCCGCAAGTGGCAGGGGGATAAGGAAAGCCACCGGGAAGCGAATGCCGGGGCCGGTGGTGTAGTCCAGAAACAGCGCCACGAGGCATAGACCAATAGTCACCCTCCGCTGGCCGGCGAAGCGCCCCAAGCCCTTCCTCCGGTGCTTCATGTACTTCCTGCCGGCCATCGCCCTCCATGCCCCGGCCGATTCCAAGGGTTGATCTTCCGCCCTGACTGAGCGTGCCAGATGGTGCAACCACTCAAGCGCGGACATGCCCCGGATGCGCTCCGGACATGTCTGGACATGGCGCGCGGGCCGCGACCGGCGCGTGGCGCGCGCCCAGCGGCAACCCACGTGTGCGACGGCGTGGCGACGCCGGCACCGGCCCTGGTCGCGCCTTGGCTTTGCTTTTGCAGAAGGGCGCCGGCGAAAGGAGAAACAGTCATGCGTTCATTCTGGAATACGCTTTTCGTCTTGTCGTTGTGTGCAGCCGGAGCAGGCTGCGGTCGCACAGAGAAAGGTGGTGAGCCTACGGGTTCAGGCATCGAGGTGCCGACCGGCGGCGACAGCTCTTCGGGCGGCTCGCCGGGAACCGCCGGCGCGACCGGCACTGGCGGCGCGCCGGAAACCGCCGGCGCGACCGGCACGGGCGGCACGCCGGAAACCGCCGGCGCGACCGGCACGGGCGGCACGCCGGAAACCGCCGGCGCGACCGGCACGGGCGGCGCGCCGGAAGCGGGCGGCGCGGCTGGCGCAGGCGGCGCCGTGGGCAGCGGCGGCAGCATCTCCTCCGGCGGCGCCAGCGGCAGCGGCGGCTCGACCGGGGTCGGTGGTGCCACCGCGACTTCCGACGGTGGATTGCCAGTCAAGCTCGACAGCGGCGCCGGCACGACCCTCGGCGTGTCCTGCGGTTCGGTGTGCAACGGGACCTGGTGCCGGTCGAGCGGTACGAGCATCAGCCAGATCTGCGGCCCATCGACATCCGGCGGTCTTTCCGCGCCCTGCATTGGCACGGCGACGGGGATGTACTGCACCCGGAGCTGCACATCCGATTCCGACTGCGCTCCGGCCAAGCGAACGATGCGGTGTCTGGTGACCTGTCCCAAGTCGATTGCCGCGGCCGGAATGTGCTGGTCCGAGTCCGACTACGACTTCATGGTGGGCCGTGTCTGCGGAACGGTGAACAAGGACGCGGGTGCCGACGCAACCCCGGACACGGTAGCCATCGGCGGTGAGGACACCGGCAGCGGCCGGGTCGCCGACGGCGGCAGCGACGTCACGCCCTCGCCCACCGCCGCGATCAAGTTCTGTCATGGGCTCTCCTCGGGCGGAAGCCCGGTCACCCTGACCCTCGACGTTGGTGGCAACAAGATCTCCGCGAGCACCAGCAACTGTCAACCCGCTGCAAGCTGCCTCGCGATCCCGGCGAAGGCTGGAACCCCGATTTCGCTCTCGAACGGCCTTCTGACCCTGTTCTCGGGAACCATCGATCTCGTCGCCGGCAGGGAGTCGCTGGTCCGGGCCACCCTCGACAGCAACAGGAGAGTCACGCTGGAATCGAAGCGCGCGAACGGCATCTGCTCGGGCGGGACCGGCACGACCGGAACCTCGGCGAAGTTCTGCAACTTCCTGCAAAGGAACGACACCGACATCCTGCTGACGCTCAATATTGCCGGCACGACCATCTCGGCGATGAGCGGAACCTGCACGCCGATCGGCTCGTGCACGCCGATCCGGAGCGGCTCCTCTCTCTCGATGGAGCTGCTCGACGGAACCTTCGCCATCGCGTCCGGCACCTACCCATCGGTCAACCCGGGCGCGAACATGGTCTTCAGCGCGGAGATCGATGATACCGATGATTCGCCCACCGTATTCGGGTCGCCGTACAGCAGCGGTATCTGCTCCCCGGCGAGCGGCGCGACCGCGCCCGATCGACCCGTGGCATTCCGCCTCCTACAGGCGCCCTCCTCGCCGCAGGACATTGGGCAATCGGGCCTCGGTGTGATGTCGCTCGTGCGCGATCGCGACCGCCCGGCCGCCGCCTCGGGCACCTACCGCTCGATCGCGGGCCTTGCCAGGTGACGGTGGTCAGAAGCCGCAGATGCGGAGGCGGTCACGCAGCCCGTGGCCGCCTCCGCGCTTTCCGTGTACCAGCTTCTGCCCCTGCTTGCGCCCCACTACCCGCTCGGCGCGGCCTTGCGCCAGAAGGTCGGCGCGCTTTTCGACCGCAAGATCGTCCAGGCTCGCGACATCTTCAGAGCGCAGTCTTCGCCTCTATTATGATCTCTAGATCTTGACAAATCTGTCATGATCGCGCATTGAATGATCGTGCCCTCGGATCACCAAATCGTCGAGATCTTCCACCTCCACTTCATCCGCTTGCTGTGCGCGGGGCCGGACCGGCTCCACTTCGCCATCAAGGGCGGCTGCAACCTGCGCTTCTTCTTCGAGAGCGTGCGCTACTCCGAGGACATCGATCTCGACGTCGCCGAGCTTCCGGTGTTCGCGGTAAAGGACAAGGTCTCGAAGATTCTCGGCGGGCCGGCCCTCGTCCTGCCGCTGCGAAGCCTGGGTATCTCCGTGCGCGATGTCAGCGCCCCCAAGCAGACCGAAACCACCCAGCGCTGGAAGATCGGTCTCTCCTGCCTCGAGCATCCGCTTCCCCTCCACACCAAGATCGAGTTTTCGCGCCGGACCGCGAACGAAGAGGCGGTTGTCGAGCCTGTGGCCGCCTCCCTGCTTTCCGAGTACCAGCTTCTGCCCCTGCTTGCGCCCCACTACCCGCTCGGCGCGGCCTTGCGCCAGAAGGTCGGCGCGCTCCTCGACCGCAAGATCGTCCAGGCTCGCGACGTCTTCGATCTGGGCGTCCTGTTCGCCCGATCGCAGGGGAAGGTCGATGCCCTGCGCAGTCTGCGGCCGCAGCTACCCCGCGCCATCGAACGGGCCATGGACGTTTCCTACGGCGACTTCAAGTCGCAAGTCGCGTCTTTCCTCAAGCCCGAGCATCTCGACATCCACGGCACGCGCGCGGCGTGGGACGCGCTGCAGACCCATGTGGTGGAGATGCTCGAGAAGGCGTGCTCGTGAACGCCCGCGATGCCATCGGGCGTCTGCAGGCCCTGCGCGTGCCGGCCGCGACCACGGCCGACGCCGCCGCCGTCCTAGGGATCTCCGTCGAGGCCGCCAGCCACACCCTGCGCCGCCTGGCCGCGTCGGGCCTGGTGACTCGCGTGCGCAAGGGGCTATGGGCCCTGGGCGGCTCGCCCGATCCGTTCCTCCTT
>Ga0172364_10004730_pt1 | contig 10838 bp, 9 predicted proteins | sample LakKivSesite10cm_FD_114545 | JGI IMG/M metagenome (GOLD analysis project Ga0172364, IMG submission 114545) | Sediment microbial communities from Lake Kivu, Rwanda - Sediment site 10cm | ecosystem: Environmental > Aquatic > Freshwater > Lake > Sediment | place: Rwanda: Western Province, Lake Kivu... | reverse complement strand
TAAAAATATGGAGTATTTAACTCAAAAGGAGTTTAAAGAGATGGCGCTCCTTTCTTATCAAAAAATCGAGAGGCAAAAAGAGCAGATTAATAAAATTAACATCTTCCCGGTACCCGACCAAGATACTGGCACTAATTTGGCAAAAACTTTAGCAGGAATAAAAAATGCCATTGAAGGAAAGGAGTTTAAAAATTTAAGTGAAATTTCGGAAGCTGTCCTAGATGGGGCTTTGGCTTCTGCTCAGGGAAATGCCGGTGTTATCTATACCGGCTTTTTAGCTGGTTTTTTGCCTTTGTTTAACAAAAATCCGGTTAATGCCAAAAAACTGGCTCTGGCCTTTGAAAAAGGAGCTCAAAGGGCAAGACTAAGTATCCAAAATCCAAAGGAAGGAACAATTTTAGACGTTATTGATGCTGCTAATCAATCTTTTAAAGAAGGAGCAGAAAAAGAATCGAATATTATTATCCTTTTTAAAATGGCTGTGGAAAAAGCAAAAGAAGCGCTTTTGGCTACCAGAGAGAAAATGGAAATTTTTAGAAAGGCTAACGTGGTTGATGCCGGGGGTTTGGGCTTTTTAATAATTTTGGAAAGCTATTTGGAGGCACTTGAGCCCGTCTTGACTAAAGCTCAGGCTCGCGAAGAAAAGCCATCAGAAAAAATTAAAAGATTTGTCCAAATTATTTCTAATCGCTATGAAATAGTTTCTTTATTAGAAAATCCGAGGTTAAGTGAAGAAAAAATTAAAGAAAGATTAAAAAGATTAGGTGATTCAATAGATGTGATTCAAATCGGAAACAAAATTAAATTACACATTCACACTGATTATCCCGAAGAAGTCAGGGATGTCATAAGGCAATTTGGCCGGATTTCGGCAATAAGGATTGAAGATATGGCCAGGGAGGTGGTGGGTTTAGAATCAGTAAGAAGGAGTTCGATCGGAATTGTAACCGACGAAGTGGCCGATTTAACTCAAAAAATTGTGGAAAGATATCAAATTGAAATCGTCCCCTATAAACTAGATTGGTCAGAAGGCGAGAATTTAGTTGGTGAAAATATTTATCAAAAAATGGAGGAGGCAGATAAAATGGGTATCAAAAATCCTCCTAAAACTTCCCAGGCCACTCCAAAAGATTTCTTAAGTGCTTATCAAAAACAACTTCAAAAATTTGAAAGGGTCCTATCTATTGTTATTACTTCAAAACTCTCTGGTGGCTACAATTCGGCTTGTCAGGCAAGAGAAATGTTATCGGAAGAAGAAGAAAAGAGAGTTTTTGTTTTAGACAGTTTAAACGCCACTGCCGGTCAAGCCCTTTTAGTTTTAAAGGCAATTGAGTTAATTCAAAGCCAAATGGAAATCGAAGAAATTTTAGAAGAACTAAAAAAAGAAATTCCAGACGTTAAATTATACGCCTTTATCCAAGACCCAAAATGGTTGGAAAAGGGGGGAAGGTGTACTCCTTCTCAGGCAAATTGGATGAGAAGATTACAAAAATTTGGTCTGAGACCTCTTATTGGATTAAAAAACGGGAAATTAGTAAAAATCGGTTTTCGTTTTGGAGTTAAAGAGATTCCGGAAGCAATTTTCCGAGAAATTGAGTCAAAAAGTAAAAAAAATAGAGAAAGGGGGAAAAAAATTAGAGTGGTTATTACCCATGCCGATAATTTAATAGAAGCTAAGAAACTAAAAGAGAAACTAAAAGACATCCAAGCCGAAATTTCATTTATTAATTTAACTAGTCCGGTGGCCGGGGTCCATATCGGTCCGGGCGGCCTTATTGCCGCTTGGATGCCCCTAGAATAAAATGATAAAACATATAGCTATCATTCCAGATGGAAACAGAAGGTGGGCAAGAGAAAGGGAAGTTCCTCTTAATGAGGGTCATAGAATTGGTGCTCAAACTACCCAAAAAATCTTTGAAAAGACCTTGGAATTAAAAATTCCCTATTTAACTTTTTGGGCCGCCTCTTATGACAATTTAATAAAAAGATCAAAAGAAGAAGTAAAATTTTTGATTACTTTAATTAATGCCGAATTTCAAAAATTGCTTGACGATGCCAGGGTTCACAAAAATGAGGTGAAAGTCAGGATTTTGGGCAGATTTCAAGAGGTTCTTCCTGAAAAAACCTTAAGAATAATTGAAAAGTTGATGAAAAAAACTGAAAATTATGAAATTTTTTCTTTAACTTTTCTTTTAGCTTACAACGGAACAGATGAAATGTTGGCGGCAATAAAAAGAATTGCTAAAGAAGTTAAAATAAGTACAATTAAGATTACTGGAGAATTAATTAAGAGTTTTTTGTGGACAAAAGATTTGCCACCGGTAGACCTGGTCATTAGAACCGGCTGCCAGGATGACCCCCATAATTCAGCTGGTTTTATGATGTGGCACACTGCTTACTCCCAGTATTATTTTACCAAAACCCTCTATCCGGATTTTACTTCCGAAGAATTTGAAAAGGCGATAAAGGATTTTGAAAAAAGAAAAAGGCGGCTCGGGAGATAAAAAACCATGTCAGATATATTGAAAACAATTATTATTGGAGCGGGCCCGGGGGGATTGAATGCCGGAAGATACTTGGAGGGAGCTTTAATTTTGGACCAAAAAAAGGAGATTGGAGAACCAGTTCAATGTGGTGAAGGTATTAGCAAAGAATCTTTAGAAAGACAAAGAATTAAACCTGACCCATCTTGGATTTCGGCCGTCATTGACACCACCCAATTTATTTCTCCGTCTGGGAAAAAAGTTGAAATTGAAGGTAAAGAATCGGGTTTTATCATAGATAGGGTGCTTTTTGAAAAATTTTTAGCCTCCCAATCTAAAGCGGGGGTTTTATTGGAAAAAAGAGTGGTTGATGTCAGTTTGAAAAATGGAATTTGGGAAGTAAAAACTGAAAAAGGTGAAGTTTTTAAATCAAAATATTTAATTGGTGCTGATGGGTCATTTTCGATAGTCAGAAATAAGGTTTTTAATGAAAAATTAGAGCTTTTACCAACTCTTGAATACTTGGTTGAATTAGAAAAAGAGATACCAACTTCAATCATGAGGTTATATTTTGACCGAGAGAAGTTCCCCTCTGGTTATGCTTGGATTTTCCCTAAAAGTAAAAAAACAGCCAATGCTGGCTTGGGTGGAGAAAAAAACCTAAAAGAGGGATTTAAATATTTAATGGAAGATATTGTCAAAAAAGAGTTTGGAAATTATAAACTTTTGAAAAATAAAAGCGGGGTAATTTCCTGGGGAGGAGCAAAAATTAAACTATTTAAAAATAATGCATTTTTAGTCGGTGATGCCGGAGGTTTAGTTGACCCGATTTTTGGCGGGGGAATGAATAATGCTATGATTTCAGGAAAAATAGCGGCTGAATGTATTAACTCGGGCAAAGCCAATCTTTACGAAAAGAAAATCAAATCGCTTCCTTTTTTTAGTAAAGACCTACTTTTAGCCCAGGAAATCTTGTATTCTTTACCAAATCCAGTTTTGGACGAATTAACCGAAATCGAAATTAAATCCATTCTTTCTACCACTTCTGTTTTTTCTATTCTTTCTCAATTTTTATCAAAACTAGCTTTGCGAAAAAATTTTTTGAAAGTTTTGAAGCTTTTCTTAATTCTTAAAAAAAACATTGGTTCTTTTGCTGTTTAAATGCTAAATAAAAAAGCTAAAAGGGCTAGATACATAGTTCCTTTACTAATAAATTTAAATTTACCTGGAGAGAGAGAAAAAGAATATAAAAATAAAACATTGGGAATGGAAATCATTTTTAGATAAAAAGAATCAAAAAATCCTAAAAAATAAGGAAGATAGGAAACCACGACAGCTAAAGCAATGCATCCTTGGGCAATTTCTCTGGCTGACTTTTTACCCGATATTATTGGGAGGGTCTCTAATTTCAATTTTTTATCTCCCTTAATATCTTCAATGCCTTTATAAATTTCTCTTCCCATATTAGCTAAAAATGCCATCAAAGAAATAACCAAAATTATTTTGAAATCAAAGGTTAAAAAAGCTCCGAATAAGAAAGTAGAGGCAGTAAAGTAACTAACCAAAATATTTCCAACTAAAAATCTTTTTTTGAAATCTCTGGCATATAAAAATTCCAAAATACTGTTTAAAAGGGCCAAAAGAAAGCAATAAATATTTAAAAAAGCAGAAAAAAGAATCCCTAAGGTAAACAAAAAAAGGCCGAAAATAAAAGCATCCTCCTTTTTTATTCTACCTGAAGGCAGGGGTCTCTTAGGGGTATTAATTCTGTCAATTTCTATGTCATAATAGTCATTAATAACCATTCCGGCTGAAGAAAGTAAAAAGACAACCGAAAAAATAAGAAAATAGAAAATAGAAAAAGGTAGCCCGGAAATAACAGCTCCAATAATCGCTCCCAAAGCCGCTAAAAATGAAGTGGTGGGACGAGTAATTTCAAAATAAGGGTTCATATAGAGATGTCAAAAATATTGCTCTAGGTTATAATTATTATAATATAGTCTTCAAAATATATGTCAAACTTAAAAGAGATTCAAAGAAAAAAATTCGAGGAATATTTAGACAATCTTAAGCCAGAAATTGATAGGGTTATTGAAGAATACTTCCCCAGAGAGGTGACTAAAGAGTGGTTGGAGTTTGTTTTCCAAAAACCCCGTTATATTTACAGTTTAGAAGCAGCTCAAAAATCCCTCCTTGACCCAGTTTGGGATTTTATTTCGCGAGGCGGAAAAAGGTGGCGCCCAGTTTTATTTTTATTAATTACCGAAGCGGTTGGTGGAGATATTGAAAAAGTAAAGGATTTTGTCATTATCCCAGAGCTGATTCATAATGGAACTATAATTGTGGATGATTTGGAGGACCAAGGAGAATTAAGAAGAGGAAGGCCCTGCCTACATTTAATTTTTGGAGTCGATATTGCCATGAATGCCGGAAACTTTCTTTATTTTTTTCCTTTGTTGGCCTTAATAAAAAATAAAGATAAATTTAAACCAGAAGTGGTAAATAGGGCTTATGAGGTTTACAATCAGGAGATGATTAATATCGCTTTGGGTCAAGGAACAGATATTTATTGGCACAAGGGAAAGGCCGAAAACATCACCGAGGAAGAATATTTGCAAATGTGCGCTTACAAAACCGGTTGCTTGTCTCGAATGGCGGCTAAATTAGCGGTTGTCCTTTCGGAAGGGAATCAAGAAATAACCGAGGCAGCCGGCAGGGTAGCTGAAGCTATGGGAGTTGGTTTCCAGATTCAAGATGACATTTTAGATATCGCTTTAACTGGCGAAGAGAGAGATAAATTCGGAAAATCCTTTGGTAATGATATTAAAGAGGGAAAGAGAACCTTGATGGTAATTCACGCTTTTAAAAAAGCAACTGAAAAAGACAAAAAAAGATTAATTGAGATATTAAACAAACACACCGATGATATGGCAGAAAGAAAAGAAGCTATAGAGATAATTCAAAAATATGGTAGTCTGGAATATGCCAAAGAAGTGGCTAAAAAAATTATGAAAGAGGCCTGGCTTCAAGCAGATAAACTGCTCAAACCCTCTCCTGCTAAAAACAGATTAAAAGAATTTGTTTATTATTTAATTGAAAGGCAAGCATAAATATGCAGTTAAGAAAAGTTGAAAAATATCTTAGAGAGAAGATAAAAAAAGAAGGCGCTATTTTGTCTGTTCTTATTGATCCTTGCGATTATTCCTCACCTCAAAAAGCAATAGAAACGGCCATAGCGGCAGTAAAAGGTGGGGCAGATATTATTGCCGTAGGAGGAAGCATTGGCGCCCAAGGAAAGCTTTTAGACGAAGTTATTCAGGAAATCAAACTAAAAACCTCGATTCCAGTGACCTTATTCCCTGGTAATATTGCTACTCTTTCTCCCTATGCCGATGCTATTTATTTTATGTCGTTATTAAACTCTCGAAATCCCTACTGGATTTCCCAGGCCCAAACATTAGCTGCTCCTCTTATTGAAAAAATGAAAATAGAAGCTCTGTCCATGGGTTATATTTTAGTGGAACCAGGCGGAACCGCCGGTTGGGTTGGCGATGCCAATTTGGTTCCCAGAAATAAACCTAAAATTGCTGCTTCTCTTGCTTTGGCCGGTCAACTTTTGGGTCAGAGAATAATTTATACCGATGCGGGATCTAACGCTTTTTCACCCGTACCAACCGAAATGGTCGCTACTGTTAGAAGGGCAATTGATGTTATTTATTTGGTTGGTGGAGGAATTAAAACACCCGGGCAAGCCGGAAAAATTGTGGCAGCCGGAGCAGATTGGGTTCAGGTGGGGACAGCAGCCGAAAAAACTAAAGATGTAAAGAAATTGGTTAGTCAATTTGTAAAAATAATCAAACAAAAAGGCAGGGCAAAAAGAAAATTAAAATGAATAATTTTTATTCCACCTTAATGGTTATTTTTGCCTATCTTTTGGGCTCTATTCCTTTTGGTTATCTCATCACCAAAATTTCAACCAAAAAGAATATTTTAGAAATTGGCTGGCGAAAAACTTCTGGTTCCAATGTTTTTAAAAATGTTGGGAAATGGCAGGGAATATTAACTGGAATTTGCGATATTTTAAAGGGATATTTAGCCATTTTTTTAGCCAAAAGTTTTGGTTTTTCTCCTCAGGTTCAGATTCTTTCTGGGTTGGCAGTGGTCGTAGGTCATAATTGGAGCATTTTCTTGAAGTTTGCCGGAGGAAGAGGAATTGGAACTTTTATCGGAGCTTTTTTAGCTCTTTCGCCAAAAATTCTATGGCCTTCTTTGATTCCTTTTGTTCTTTTGGGAATAATTTGGAATTTATCAATCGGCACTATTTTGTTTTTGATTTGCGCCTTAATTTTATCTATTCAATTTCAACAATTTGAAACGGCAGGTCTCTTTACTTTAATTTCTCTCTTGCCAATTTTTCTTAAAAGATTAAGTCCAATGAAAGAACTTTCTTTAGAAAAAAAGGAGATAATTAAAAATCGTTTAATTTATGATGACGATTTTCCTCCCTTAGAATGGCGGATTAAAAGAGTTATTCATCGCTTGACTAAAAAATAAATTCGGCTAAAATAGAAATAGTCCGCCGCAGCGGACCATTTTATTAACAGATTACCACTATGGAAATGAAGGACTTTTTTTCAGCTATAGCCCAGATTGCTGAGGAAAAAGGAATTCCTCAAGAAAAAGTTTTAGAAACTATTGAGCAAGCTTTGGCTGCAGCTTATAAAAAGGATTACGGAAAAAGGGGACAAATAATTAAGGCTAAACTCGAACCAGTATCGGGTGAAGTTAAATTTTGGCAGGTTAAAATAATAGTAAATAAAAAAATGATTTATTCAGAAAAGGAGTTAGAAAAATTGAAAACTCTGCCCATCGAAGTTCTGGCAAGAGAAGGAGAAGAATCTATCCCTACCAAGGTTTCAACAGGTAAAAAAGTGCGTTTTAATCCCGAAAAACATATTATGTTAGAGGAAGCAAAGAAAATAAAACCTGAAACTAAGGCGGGAGAAGAATTAATCACGCCCCTCGAACCCAAAGGAGATTACGGTCGAATTGCAACCCAAACAGCAAAACAGGTAATTTTGCAAAAAATCAGAGAGGCAGAAAAAGAGAGTATTGTATCAGAATATAGGTCAAAAGAGGGGCAGATTATTTCTGGTATTGTTCAGCGAATTGAAGGAAAAAATGTTTTATTAGACATCGGAAAGACTTTGGGAGTTTTAATCAAAGAAGAACAGGTGCCAGGTGAATTTTATCGACCCGGTCAGAGGTTAAAAGTTTATGTTTTAAAAGTTGAAGAAACCCCAAGAGGACCAACAATTTTTTTATCAAGGAGTTATCCCAAATTAGTTTCTAGGCTTTTTGAATTAGAGGTACCGGAAATTTCAGCTGGTCAAGTTGTTGTAAAATCAATAGCCCGAGAGGCAGGTTCCAGAACTAAAATTGCCATCGCCTCAACCATCGAGGGAATTGACCCAATTGGTGCAGCCATCGGCCAAAGGGGAACCAGGGTTCAGGTGGTGATTAATGAATTGGGAGGGGAAAAAATTGATATTATTGAGTATTCGGATGAGCCGGAAAAATATATTGCCAATGCCCTATCGCCAGCCAAGGTTTTGGAAGTGAAAATAATGCCTAAAAATAAGGCCTTAGCTATTGTTCCCGAAGACCAACTTTCCCTGGCTATTGGTAAAGGAGGCCAGAATGTGCGGTTGGCAGCGAAATTGACTGGTTGGAAAATCGATGTCAGGCCCCCAGAGAAGATTGAAGAGGAAAAATAATTTGTTATAATATAATTAGAATGTAATCCCCCGACCCCTGTCTTAGACACCTTCGGTTTCTAACGCTCACTTCGTTCGCTGTTTTTCCAATACGGGGGATTCAAAATTATATGAATCTTATTCCTACAGTTATAGAGAAAACTCAATACGGTGAACGCGCCTATGATATTTATTCGCGACTTTTAAAAGAAAGAATTATATTTTTAGGTGGCCCAATTGTTGACCCGATAGCTAATTCGGTTATTGCCCAACTTCTCTTTTTAGCCTCTAAAGACCCTAAAAAAGATATTCAGCTTTATATTAATTCTCCAGGTGGAGTTTTAACCTCAGCTCTGGCGATTTATGATACGATGCAGTATGTCAAATGTCCCATTTCTACTGTTTGTATCGGAAGTGCCGCTTCAGGAGCAGCGGTTTTATTGGCTGCCGGAACAAAAGGAAAAAGATATTCTTTGCCCAACGCCCAAATTCTGCTCCATCAGGTGGCAGTCAGCGGAGTTTCGGGAGAAGCAATTGAAGTGGAGATTGCGGCAAAACAAATTGTCAAGTTAAAAGATAAAATCAATACAATTTTAGCTGAACATACCGGCCAACCCTTAGAAAAAATTGCAAGAGATACTGACCGAGATTTTTATCTTTCAGCTGAAGAAGCTAAAACCTACGGTTTAATCGATGAGGTAATTAAACCGAAAGAGTGAAATACCAAACTTTTGAATAAACTTCTCATTTATTATTTTACTGGCCAAGGGCCTATCTTCAATAATCAAGGGGGTCTTGGGAGGATAAAAATCAACTCTTTCTCTTTTCTTTTTTTAAAAAATTTGCTAATTTCTAATTAGAGATTAACTTTAACTTCGGGCTTTGGAATTATGTTGATAATTCAAAAGAATTGTCTTAATAACCAATTTCCAACTTTAAAATATGGAAGCATTAGTCCAATTAATCATTGGGATATTTTCCCTTTCAATTGGAGCAGTTTTGGGCTACTTTGCCCGCCAATCAATTGCTAAAAGAGATGCCTCGACCATCGAAGCCAAACTTCAAAAAAGAATCCAAAAGACAAGAGAAGAAGCAGCTCTAATTTTAGAAACAGCCCAGAGGAAGGCGGAAGGAAAAAGAAGAGAACTTCTAAATACCGAAGAGATTTTATTGAAAAGAGGGGAAATTTTAGACCGGGAGATTTCTGAATTTGAAAAATCACAGAAAGAGTTTCAAGAAAAAATCGAGAGGTTAAAACAAATTAAAGAAGAAATTGAGGGTTTAAAAGAAAAGGTTCTTAAAGATTTAGAAAAAGTTGCTAATCTATCAAAAGAAGAAGCAAAAAAAGAGTTATTCGAGCAGTTAGAGAAAGAAACTCAAAAGGAGATTTTAGAAAGATTAAAAAAGTTAGAAATTGATGGAGAAGACCGTTTTGAAAAAAAAGCAAAAGAAATCCTATCTACTGTCATTCAAAAATATGCCCTCTCTCAAGCTCAAGAAATAACCACCTCGACAATTTCTCTACCAAATGAAGAAATAAAAGGCAGAATTATTGGAAAAGAAGGAAGAAACATCAGAACCTTGGAAAAATTAACCGGTGTCGAAATTGTGGTTGATGAAACTCCAGAAACAGTGGTTATTTCTGGCTTTGACCCAATTCGGAGAGAAATTGCTAAGATTTCCTTGGAAAAATTAATCAAAGACGGCAGAATTCAGCCAGCCAGGATTGAAGAAAAAATAGAAGAGGCGAAAAAAGAGATCAATTTGCAAATCAAAAAAGCAGGAGAAGCGGCGGTTTATGATTTGGGTTTGGTGGGTTTGGATCCGAGACTGATTCATTTGCTTGGCAGATTAAGGTTTAGAACTTCTTACGGCCAAAATGTTTTACTTCACTCAATTGAAGTAGCTTATTTGGCTCAAGCCCTAGCTGAAGAAATTGGGGCCAACTCCCTGGTTTGCAAAAAAGCCGGACTTTTACATGATATTGGAAAAGCGGTTGACCAGCAAATTGAAGGCTCTCATGTTGACATCGGGATGAGAATTTTAGAAAAATTTGGAGAAAGTCAGGAAATAATTTCAGCCATGAAATCTCATCATCAAGAATATCCAGCCGAAAGTATTGAAGCAATTTTAGTTCAGGTCGCTGACCAAATTTCGGGAGCCAGGCCCGGGGCCAGAAAAGATACTTTGGAAAATTATCTAAAAAGATTATCCGATTTAGAAAATGTCGCCAATACCTTCCCGGGAGTCGAGAAGGCCTGGGCTTTACAAGCTGGAAGAGAAATAAGGGTTTTTGTTAAACCCGAAGAAATTAATGATTTGGCAGCAAAAAAATTAGCCAGGGATATCGCTGATAGAATTCAGGAAGAGCTGAGATATCCCGGGGAAATAAAAGTTAATGTTATTAGGGAAATGAGAGTGATTGAATACGCGAAATAAAAATTTCCAATAAAAAACGGCTCATTGAGCCGTTTTTTGTTTGAGCGGGTGAGCGGAGTCGAACCGCCGATCTTTCCTTGGAAGGGAAAAGTTTTACCATTAAACTACACCCGCGTCGGGGTGCTGGGAATTGAACCCAGTCTTTATCCTCCCAAAGGAC
>Ga0172364_10004724_pt1 | contig 10840 bp, 16 predicted proteins | sample LakKivSesite10cm_FD_114545 | JGI IMG/M metagenome (GOLD analysis project Ga0172364, IMG submission 114545) | Sediment microbial communities from Lake Kivu, Rwanda - Sediment site 10cm | ecosystem: Environmental > Aquatic > Freshwater > Lake > Sediment | place: Rwanda: Western Province, Lake... | reverse complement strand
CAACTCTTCTGTAGGATTGGGTGCGACGCACTGGAAGGCAAAACCAAACCACCCTGCGGCGCAACGCCGACCGAGTATGCACTCTACAACTTGCTTCATGCCGTGGAAGAAATCGCCACAGCCATGATGCCGAACGCCGCCGGTCAGACTCCGGCGGCCAGAAAAGGAGAATGACGATGGCACACTGCAATTACAATGGACCAATCGGAAGCGCTGCCGCCGGTAGTTCTGCACCGGCTTGTTCGGCATCTGTGCCGGATTGGGCGGCGGCAGAAATCAGGGCGACGTGGAGGGCGGCGCGGGATGCTGGGAACCAACTCGAATCGTTCCGCCTCATCGAGCGCATGGTTGACCGTCTCGGATACGGGCGCACGGAGAACAATCCTTCTCTTGTGCCGAACGCCGGGCTTGACCGGCAGGAGGAAGCGAAATATGACGCCTGACAACACCAAACCCGCAACGCCGCTTCCTCCTGTACGGTCGGAGCCGTTGTTGGACGCTGGTTCATACTTCGACCGCACTGACCGCATTCAGCGCGCCGGACGGACTCCGACGTGTCCCTGCTGCGGGAAGCCGATGTTTCCATGTGACGACCACGGGAGGTTCACATGCTTCTGCCAAGGGCTGCGAGCAACGCAATTCTGAATACGTCCAACACTAATTCGGACAACGCCGGGCATCCAAATCGAAAGGAGAAACGGAGATGGGAAATGTTCGGTTTTTCCCGTTGCTTATGATTTGATGTATCTTATTGAAAAAATACTAAGGAAAACCAAAATGGAAAATAATATAAATTTTTGTTTTATACAATCTTCAACGGCAACTCCAATACCTAATCAAATAAAAGGAAGATATTGCCCTGGTAAAGATTGTCTTGAAAAAGCAGGGACTCATGTTGTTTTGAGATATGCACCAATAGAACCGATAATTATTAATTTAGATACATCAAATATTATAAAGGAGACACATTGAAAAATAATGGTTCAAAATTAGATCCAAAATATAAGCGGAAAAGGGAACTGTGATAAACCTAAATTATTGTTTGCATAGACTGAAAAACATAGTATAATAAACACGTATAATAAACAAAAGGAAATAGCTATGAAAAACAAGAAGAGTATGGTTAGGCTTCGTCCTGCATCAAAACATTTCTTTGAACAAACCGAAGATGGAAGAAATATTATCAAGCAAGTCTTTGTTATTGAATCTTTGTTTGGAAGAAAATGGCTTATGATTGGTGACGAAAATGGAATCACTAAATATGAAACCAGAGAAGCCAGAGACAAGGCAATGAAAGAATTAGAAGATCAATTTAGAAAACAAGGCGATTTAGTATAGTATTGGTGTACACGAATATATTTATGTCCACAAATATTGAAAATCCTACAAATGCAATGACCTATACTCTTCCTCGTACTCCTCCAAATCCAAAATGCAAGAAATGTTTTGGGAGAGGTATAATAGGAAAAGATCAGAATGGAAAAACATTTTATTGTAATTGTAAACGTCCTTCAATCGTAAAATAAGTTTAAATATGAATCCTTTTGAAAAATCCATTAATCACTGGCATAATTCTTTAATAAGTGCGAATAACATACCCGAAGTAGAATTAGCCAGAGAATATCTTAAAAACAGATCCATATCAAAGGAATCAATTATAACCCACAAAATAGGCTATGTATTTAGTGATGAGTTTATTGATGATAATATTAGGTATTATAGGCGAAATGAAACCGACGAAATGGAAAGTGATTATAACTATTTTATACGGGGGAAGATAATTGTTCCTATTTATTCGGAATTTGGTGAGTTAATATCCTTTGCCACAAGATCTCCTACAACAGAACCCGGTAATTCTTGGTGGAACTTTCCTTTTAAAAAATCCCATCATTTGTTTTTATTAGACAAGACCAGGAAGAACATTTTTGAAGGAAATAAGATATACATTGTTGAAGGATATATAGACGCAATTATGTTGTATCAAAATGGTATAAATACTGTTTGTGCGATTATGGGAACTCAATTATCCCCAAGAAAAATAGGGTTAATAACTAGATACTGCAACAATATCTGTGTGTGTATGGACGTTGATTTAAATAATGCCGGTCAAAAAGCACAGGAAAAAGCAATTTCTACCTTAAAAAGTTTTGGATATTATGATAGTCTTTCAATAATAGAAGGATTACCAGAAGGAGAAGATCCAGACGTGTATATTACTAAGCATGGTAAGGATAGTTTTTTGAGCCTGGAAAGAAAATTATCGGATCAAGACATAAAGAAAATACATAGAAAAGTATTATCGGAAAAAAGATGATTCAAGCATTTATAAACGAAGATACAGAAGCAGTAAAATTTTTAACTGAAATTTTTACTCTCAATAAATCAAAAAATATTTCAGAAAATAAAACAACTTTTTCAACTGCAGAATGTACCCAATGCCCAAGACGACTAATTTATAAATCATTATGTTATATAGAGGATATTGATGATTCTTCATATAGTTCTTGGTATGATGTTAAGCAAAACCATGTAAAAAATATATGGAAAAATAAGTTTCTAGGCACGGACAAGATAATTCTAAAAGACAATTCCGTTAATGTATATGATGCAAGATTGAATTTAAGTGGAACCGTTGATCTCGTAATAAATATACCCGATGTTGATGTAAAAAGCTTTCCCGTAATGGTTTATGCGGTAGAAAGTTGTATGAAAACAGTAATAAGAAGCAATATCATAGAAACGATGATTAATGCTTGGCTAATGGACTATAAAAACGCTATACTAATATATCAAGACCACGATTATCATAAAATATATCAAATATCAGTATATAAGCCCATTATAGATTCAATAGAGAAGAAATTTTCAGATCTTGTTAAATATAAAATAAGGGGGGCAATACCAAAAAGACCTGTTAAAACTCAAGAAGAAAGTCAAGAGTGTGGAACCTGTAACTATAAAAAAAGATGCTGGGAGAATATTAAAAATGGGTAGTCAAATTCAAACAACCTTACCGTTTAAAGCCATGCCGTTCTTAGATCTAAATACCAGAAAGCAAGAAAACAACGATGTAATAAAATTTCAAAAGACAAGAGATCAAGCCTTATTGGAGAAAATATACCTAAATAGAATACCAACACTTAAGGTATGGTCTAATCGATTCTATTATTTGGCGGAAACAAAAGAATCTGAAGACTTATTTTCTGAATTAAGTCAAGTGTTTATAAAGACTTTGGATAGATATAAACACAAAAGAAAGATAAAGATAAATGGTAAAACAATCAGTAAGAAAACTCCTTTCAACACTTATTTGTATTATTCCTTAGATAATTACATAAAAAATTTAAGAAATTCAAAAAATGCGAAGAAAAGAACTCCATTAGACGAAGAAGGAAATTCAATACCACAGCATTTTGTTCTGTCTTTGAATTACGGGTATGATGGTAAGAATAATGTAGATGGAACCTTAATGGATGTAATAGAGAAAAGCCTGTCAGTTGAAAATAATATATTGAAAAACATGTCCTTTGAAGAGATGTTGTGTATTTTATCAGAATCTAACCCTCAATTCAAAGAAACACTCAGAAAAATAGCTCACGGACACACCATAAACGCATTGATAAAAGATTGTAATAAAGAAAATGGGTTTGTACGATCCGGAATGAAAAATGTTGGGAAAAGGATGGTGAAGAAAATAATCCGAAAAAATAACGGAATTAGTGAATCATTTAATTTGTTGGATTATACAGTTAAAAATAATGGGATAGCCTATGTCATTCAATACAAGACAAAGAATAGGGTCAATAATATATTAAAAATGCTAAGATATTTCAAGAAAAACAAACATCATCTAATGAAAAAAATAAATGCATAACTTTTATAATTTATTGTATAATGATTAAGAAGTCATTAAATAATAATTGTTAAAGTAAAAAGGGAGAAATGGTATGAGTGAAGAAACAAAAGTAAATTCAGAAATTCCAGTTGCAGCAGTCGTAGATCAAAATTCAACCGTTATAACTAATCATGAAATTGAAGTAGATGAAGTAGATGTAGAAATTAGATCTGCAGCTTCAGTTCCAAAAACAAAAGTAAATGATGTGAAAATGGGAGAAAATGGAGAAAGAAAATCTCCAATGTCTCTAAAAGTAAGGGCAGATGAAGAGGGCATTTCTCCGAAAGATAGAAAGAAAAATGTAAAAAAATTAGCAGGAGCGATATCTCATTCCTTAAGATCTAATGGTGAGGTTGGAGTTCGTTGTTTTGGAGCTAATGCAATCGCTAAGGCATGTAAGGCACTGGCAATATCTCAAAATTATATTGGGGTACAAAAACTTCAATTATCATTTGCTCCCGCCTTTATAACTACAAAAATAGAGGAAAAGGAAAACGAATTAACCGGAATTGCATTTTATACATTCGCCACGGAAAAAACCCAAGAAATAGATCTAACAAAAGTAAAGACTGTTTTAATGGTAAAGGCAGATGAAAAAGACGTAACCTCAGAAGTAAGAAAAGATAGGCTTCATAAATTAGCGGGAGCAATAACCCATGCATTAGACGAAAATAGAGAGGTTGTTGCTCGTTGCTTTGGTGCTTCATCTATATCAAAATGCGCAAAAGCCATAGCAGTAGCAAGATCTTATATCGCAAGTCATGGTGGGGATTTATACGGTTCAAGTCATTTCATCGTTAGTAATATGAATGGAAATGAAAGAACCGGAATTGCATTTTATTGTTATTCAAATGCAATGCCCAATGAATAAATAAAAATAAAATCTTGCATTATTGAAGACATCGGTTTATAATTTTATAATATAGAAAAATAGATCGGATTAATAATGGAAGAAATATTAGAACCAGAACCTCCAAATTGTTTATTTTGTGATTGTGAAACTCTATTAAAATCAAATTGCAAAAAACAAAGATGGAGCGTTTGTAAGCAACATTTTATGATTCAATGTCCTGTTTGTGGTCATGAAGCTTTTTTCTTGCCCACAAAACAACATCCAAAAGGAAGATATTGTTGTTTTAGGGTTTCGCCTTTTTATTGTGATTGGATTTCAGATACATTGCCGGAAGAATAATGGATTATAAAAACTACAATGATTTTAATTTAGAAAAAGAAAAATGCAGGGATTGTTGTATTGGGAAAATTTATGATAAGGTGGTATTAGGCGATGGTTGTATTAATCCAATAGTGTTAGTTTTGGGGGAGGCACCCGGATCGGAAGAAGTTTTGCAAGGGAAGCCATTTGTTGGTAAAGCTGGAAAATTATTGCGTGAATCTCTGAATAAATTTGGTTATAATAAATCGAATACATTAATTTCAAATACAATCCCATGTCGTCCTGAAAATAATAAATTTCCATCTGATAATAAGTTGGTGATGGATTGCGTTAAAAAATGGCTTTATAATGAAATAAAATTAACAAATCCAAAAGCTATATTATTAATTGGAGCAACACCGACAAAATTTATTCTAGGAAAATCAGGAATAACAAAAATACGTGGTAATTGGTTTGATTTTGAATTAGATGGAAAAATATATAAATGCATGCCCAGTATTCATCCTTCTTATGTGCTTAGGAAACAATATATGAAGGAGGGTGAAGAAATAAAAAGAAATTTCTTGCAAGATCTAGAAAATGTTGCGACAATATATTTGAAGGAGAAATAATGACGCCAGAACAAGAATCAATAAAAAATGAACGTGTTAATTTGCTACATGAAATCAGAATGGCTAAAGAAGATATAATGGATGCCAATGAACGAATATCTCAATTAACCAAAGAATGCAAACACGATTCGACAAAAACATGGGAACAATCCGCTTCTGGAAATGAATCATATTATATTTGCGATATTTGTGGTGCCGAAATTGAATAAGAAAAATAATATAATAACAAAGCCAATAAGATATAGTTATTCCGAATTATCTCAAAAATATAATGAACTTTATGAAAATTATTATGAGCTTATTATGGCTGTTGGAAACCGTTTTGAAGGAGAATCTAGGCATGAAACAGCATTAAGATATATAAGAGAAAAAGAAACAAATACAGATATAGGATGCGTTGAGGATATGAAATAATGAAAAAATTATTAATAAGAGGATGTTGGGAATGTCCTAAAAGGGAATATGATGATGCTGTCGGTATGGTTACTAATTTATGCTTAGGGACTAATAAACCAATAGCAGACAAGTTTATTTATGCACTTGAAGATATTTTTCCTGATTTTTGCCCATTGTTGGAATATGATAATAACGAAAAAAGGAATATAAATTGAAAATACTAATTACTGCAGACACGCATCTCAACAAAACCATATTTAAAGGTGTAATGGATAGAAAATTAACAGACATGCCCTTTAGAAATGCAGATTTTACAAGGGCATTATCTTGGGTTGTTGATAAAGCTATTGATGAAATTAAACCTAATCTTTTTGTTATAAATGGCGACATCTACGATACTTATAATCCCGGAAACCAAATTCGAAAATTTTTTAGTGAACAATTAAAAAGACTAAATGACGCAGAGATACCGGTTATTTTATTAATCGGAAACCATGATATTTCAATGAAGACTCATGCTTTAAGTGATATTTCTGGATTAGGATTAAAGAAGGTGTTGGTTATTGAAAAAAAGACCATAAGTAAATTTGAAGGGCATCGGCTTCTTTTATTTCCTTATTCATTAGATATAGAGCAAAATAATGTTTCGATAAAAGATGAATTTTACAATTTTATTAAAGAGGCGGAAGAAAAGCCAACAAATCTTCCAACCCTTTTCTTTGGTCATTTTCCGGTTAATGGTGCAAAATTTAATATTGATACTGAAGATTCTTTTTATGATGAAGAAACCATAACAACCACGACGACATTAATTAAGGGATTTACAAACAGAAATCAATTGGATATTAGCAATTCAGATTTAAACAAACTGAATGCTAATTATGTATTTTTGGGAGATTTTCATTCATATCAGGTATTAAAAACCAAGAATATTTCCATGTATTCCGGTTCATTAGAAAAGACAGATTTTTCAGAAATAAACCAAAGAAAAGGGTTTATTGTTTATGATACAGAGGTTGAAGAAAAGCCGATCATAGGAAAAACAAGATTTATAGAATATCCAAATTGTCGCCCGATGTTACAATTGAGGGGAAATATGGCTAAAATGAAGGAAATATTTGATGCAATAGATTATTCAAAATATGGTGATGCTATAATTAAGCTATATTTTGAGGGAAATCATAATGAATTGGTTGAATATGGAAATGGATTAGAAGATTTTAAGGCTATAATAAAGGAAAAAATGAATCCAATCTATATTCATAATGTTCAAAAGGTTATTGATTCTGAATGGGAAGAAGTACAATCGGAACTTGTTAAGGAAATTTTGGAAAAGGAAAATCTTGAAAAGGATGACATAATTGAGGTTGTAAAAGAAATGATTAATGAAAAACCCTGTGATGATAAAGAAAAACTAGAATTAATGAAATTAGCCACTGAAATTTACAAAGAAACCATGGAGGCTAAATAATGCAAATATACGCCTTAAAAATGGTTAATTTCATGAGATTTTCTTCTTCAGGAAATTCTATAGTTTTTGATATTACGGATGAAGAAAAAAAGAAAATCAAGTCCAATTCAGTTTCTATGGATGATTTATATGATTTGGTAAGAAAAGACCCGATTTCTCATATTAAAGCTGTAAAAGAACGTGGACTGGCTAATATGTTGGGAATTTGTGGGGTTATAGGCGAAAGTTATGATAGTTCTAATGGGGCTGGTAAAAGTACAATATTAGAGGCGATTTGTTATGCTTTATATGATCGGGTAATTCGTAGGGTGGTTAATACGGATAAGATAGAAAAAGCAGGAAATTCAGTCATAACCAGGATTAATGGTAAAATTCCTGAAAAAATCAAAGAATCTTATGTTGAACTGATATTTGAGGAAAAAGGAAGCGTTTATATTCTTAAAAGAGGAAGAAATATAACCCGTTCATCTTCTACACCCATCCTAGAATTCGTTTTGGTTAATTCTGATAAAGAAGATAGCCAATCCGGTCATAGGAAGGCAGACACCAACGAATCAATTTCTAACGTCATTAATATCGATTTTGACGTGTTTTGTAATTCTGTGATGTTTGGACAAGCTGATTCTGGTAAGTTTTTGAATTCTACGGACAAAACCAGAAAAGAAATGTTAATCAATCTATTGCACTTAGAAGATGTTGTTACCGGATGTCTTGAGAATATAAGGACTAAGAAAAATGAAAATTCCAATATCTTAGGAGGATTTCGAGCACAAAAAGAACTTCTATTACAATCCATACAAAATAAGAGCGAATCTGAGTTTAATAATGTCATAGAATCCAAAAAACAAAAGATTAAAGAAATTTCAGATAAAGTAACTGCCAATTCCAATAAAATAGAAGAATTATCTAAAAACGACACCCTGAAACAACTAGAAGAAATAAAGAATGAAGGAAAGAAGATAAAGGCTGAATTAATTGCGAAAAAAGAACAAAAGAATGGGCAAATTAAAGAATGGAATGTATTATTAGAAACCAATGACAAAACAATCAATAAAGCCAATTCTACTAAAACAGAACTAGAAAGAAAATGTGTAGATAATGAAAGAAAAATAGTTCAGTTACAAGAATCAATTAAATCTTATAATGAAGAAGAAGTAAAAAATTCATTCTCAAAAATAGAAAAAGCCAAACTAAAGAAACCGGAATATGTAAAATTAGTAGAAGATACTCAGGCACAAAAACAAGAGCTATCCAATAAATCCGTGCTTGAATCCTCCAATATGAAAAAATTCCAATCCGAAATTGATTTATTGGAAAAACAAATTAAGAATGCCGGTAATAAGTCAGAATTCGTTTGTGATAAATGTAAGAGCGTTGTGTCCAAATCTCATATAGAATCGGAATTGACTAAAAACGTAAAAAAAAGAGATTCAGCCAAGTTAAATCTAGACGCAATATCCATAAAACAAAAAGAAAATGAAGATTTATTAAAGGATTATAACACCAAGCTAAATAAAATCAATGAGTGGATAATGTCTGAATCTACGGTTAAGTTAAAAGTGCATGATAATGATTCGGCTAAAACTAAACTTCAGGAAATAATAGAATCTGTATCTGGATTTAAAAAGGAAATAAAATCGAAACAAGAAGAGATAGTAGAACTCATTAAACAAAAAGAACAGTATTCATCTAAAATTAAAGAAATAAATGAAAAACATGATCAGGAAATATCAAGGCTAAAATCAGAATTATCCGGACTATCAGATAAATATAAGGAATTGGAATCTAACGCAAAAACAATTCTAAACAAGATTGAAGAAATAAAATTAAGCAATATTCAGTTCGGAAGAGAAAAGGATGAATGTACTGCCTTAATCGGATCTATAAATAAAGAAATTGAAACCCTTAAGAATAATGCTATAAAGATTAAAGAACTAGAAGAAAAAATTAATGCTACCGACATATTATTAAATCGATTACTTGCCTTGGAAAAAATATATGGATTAGAAGGAATACAAACAAGAATAGTGGGTAAATATCTTCCATTATTGAATCATTTTATCAAGGAATTTTTGGATATATTAAGTGATGGACAAATTAATATAAAGATGATTATTAATGAGTCTTCCAAAGTAGATTTAACCATAACCGGAAATACAGGAAACTCATTTAATATGTTGTCTGGAGGTGAAAAGGAAATCTGCAGAATGGCAACCTCTATTGGATTGGCTATGCTTTCATTTTCAAGAACCACAACTAAGCCTTCTCTGATTTGTATGGATGAATGTTTCTCGCCACTTGATGAGTCCCATACCGATCTTGTATTTAGATTATTGGAGAGACTGAAGGACAAATTTGAACGAATACTCATAATTTCTCATGATATATCTGTTAATGAAAGAATTAAGAACAAGATATTAGTTGAAAAAGATATAGGAAATTCAGCTTATTCAAGAATTAAAACCATAACAACGGATTAAGCGGACACCATGGTCTGGACAAGGAGACAATATGAACACGAGTGACCCCACAATGCAACAAGGTGGCGTTGGCACGGGCGACAACGCAGAAAGTGAGGATTTGACATGAGCGAAGCGAATGGCAATAGCCTCCACTCTCTTGTTGGCCTTTCCGGGTTCCGGTGCATCGTCGCCGACCCGCCGTGGAAGTACGGGGCAAAACGGCCTTTCGGGGCCAGCAAAGAGTTTCGCCCGAACAGTTGGAACAAGACCGACATCGGGGCCATGACCAAGTATCCGCTAATGACAACCGAAGATATTTGCGCGTTGCCGGTTGCTGACGTGGCCGACAAGGACGCGCATCTGTACCTGTGGACGACCAACGCTTTCATGCGCGAGGCGCACGAGGTTGCCGAGGCTTGGGGGTTCCGGCAGAAGACAATCCTGACGTGGTGCAAGGTCAAGCCAGATGGAACACCAAGTATGAAGATGGGGTACTACTTCCGTGGCGCTACAGAGCATTGTCTGTTTGCCGTGCGTGGCAAGATGCGCCTGAACGTGCGAACGCTGCCGACCGCGTTTCTGTGGCCGCGCATAGGGCAGCACAGCCGGAAGCCGGACGCCTTCTTTGAAATGGTGGAGACGGCCACGCCGGGTCCACGGCTTGAACTGTTCGCCCGCCGCGTGAGGCCGGGATGGACTTGCTGGGGTAACGAGGTAGAGGCAAAAAACCCTGTTGACACGGCGGACGAATCAAACACTTAATACATAAAGCGAGGTAGTTCTGCACCCCGTTGTTGGGTGCTGATTGGGGGAATGATGACTGAACATTTG
>Ga0172364_10004723_pt1 | contig 10840 bp, 9 predicted proteins | sample LakKivSesite10cm_FD_114545 | JGI IMG/M metagenome (GOLD analysis project Ga0172364, IMG submission 114545) | Sediment microbial communities from Lake Kivu, Rwanda - Sediment site 10cm | ecosystem: Environmental > Aquatic > Freshwater > Lake > Sediment | place: Rwanda: Western Province, Lake Kivu... | reverse complement strand
TGCTGCGTGCGAGCACCCCGGCCTATCGCCGCCCATTCACCCGACGGGTGAAGACGCCGTGCGCTCGTAAGTTATTCTATCACACCAAGCTCTGCGTGCTCTGCGCCCTCTGCGGTGAATAATCCCGAATAGCGCAACCGCTTGTGACATCCTCGGCTGCGCCGAGGTTGTTTCAGCGGGTGGCCGAGGGCCATAATGAAAGCGCGGCCGTGCGGTCGCGTGCGGGTGTCGCACGCGGGGCGTCCGGCGGGCGAGTTGCGGCGTGGGAACGAGCGACGACGGCAACGGCAAGGGCGGCCTCGGCAAGGCCGGGCCGGACGTGCCGGAAGCGCGGCTCGACCGCCCCGACTGGAAGGCCCTTGGCGACCACGCGCGCGACCCCTGGCCGCTGTCGCGGGAGCTCTTCCTCGTGGCGGCGGAGGACAAGGTCTTCCTGTGCCACGCGGACGGGCGGACGGAGGTCCTCTACGACATCTACCCCGGCCGCGACGAGAAGAAACGCTACGCGCCGCAGGACGTCCCCGCCGACTTGCCGCTGGACAAGGCCGCCCTTGCCGAGGTCCGCCAGCGCAGGCAGGAGGAGGCCCTGCGACGCAAGAGGCCGCTGGAGCCGATGACGGGCTACGACCTCGTGCTCAAGGCCGGCTACCGGGCGCACGACCCGGTGCCGCTGGCGCCGCGGCCGCGGGAGCTTGTCCTGCCGCCGCAGGTGGACCTGTCGAAGACGACGGGCACGCTGGTGCTGGCCGACGCGCACGTGGGGCGGAACATGACGGGCGTGCAGGCGGGCGAGGTCCGCAAGCTGCTGGTGCTGGAGATCCTGCCGTGCCGGCGCACGAGACGGTGGGCGCGGTGGCCGGGCCGATGTACAGTGTCGTGCGGGCGCTGGGGACGGTGCCGGTGGAGCCCGACGGCTCGGCCAACATGCGCCTGCCGGCGATGCGGAGCCTGTTCTTCGTGTCGCTCGACGCTAACGACGTGTCCGTAAAGAGGATGCAGAGCTACCTGGCGCTGATGCCCGGCGAGACGACAAGCTGCGTGGGTTGTCACGAGCGGCGCACGACCAACGTCCTGCCGCGAGCCAAGCTGCTGGCGCTGAAGCGCCCGCCCAGCGAAATTGCGCCTCTTGCGGGCATTCCCGACATCATCGGCTTCGGCGAGCACATCCTGCCGATCCTCGAGAAACGCTGCGCCGGCTGCCACGCGCCCGGCAAGAGCGCCGCCAGGCTGGACCTGACCGGCAGGATGGCCGCCAGGAGCCTGATGCATCGCGGGCCGAAGGTGCAGGACGCCCGACCCTGCGACGCCAAGTACGGGCGCGGGCTGTACCTGTCGTACCCCAACGCGATCGACCCCGGCAACATGCCGCCGCGCACGCTCGGCACGTCGGCCAGCCCGCTGATGAAGTACCTCCAGCCGAACCATCCCACCTGCAGGCACGCGCTGACGAAGGCGGAGCACGACACGATCCGCATCTGGATCGACGTCGGCTGCCAGACGAACATCACGCACCAGAGGTACAAGAAGCAGTGGGCCTAACTGTTGGAAGGCTACGGGGTCAAGCTGGTAAAGGACGGCGCCGGCAACGTCGATCCGTACGCCACGGAGCAGGTCTACTACGACCTGTTCCACTGGAAGCCGAACCGACAATGCCCGTGAGGGCCGCCGCGACGCCGCGGGCACGGGAGACCCGGATGCAGACGCAAAGCAGCACCAGGCGGATCGCGCCCCGTGGCGCGTGCCTTGCGGCCGCGCTGGCCGTCGCCGCGTCGCTCGCCGGCGCGAAGGAGAAGACCAACATGTATCGGTTCACCGTCGAAGCGGGCGAGGTGGAGCGGCTGGACACGCCGGTGTGCGTTGAGCTGGCCGGCACGCTGGAGCCGTTCGCGGCCGCACCGTGCCGGCTGGAGGAGCTGGCCGCCGAAGGCAGGCGCTCGCCCGTGCCCTGCCAGGTGGAGGCCGGCCCGCCGCCGCGGGTGTGGTTCATCCTGGCCGGCAAGACGCCCAAGGGCGCCCGGCGCACGTTCGAGCTGACGCCCGCCGCCGGCCAAGCCGCCAAGGCTCCGGCCGTCACGGCCGAGAGAGGCGAGAAGTCGCTGGACGTTTCCGTCGGCGGCGCCAAGGTGCTGCGGTACAACCACGCGGTGGTCGAGCCGCCTGCGGGCAGCAGCCCGCTGTACCGGCGCAGCGGGTTCATCCATCCGCTCTGGTCGCCGGCCGGGGAGGTGCTCACGAACATCCATCCGAAGGACCACATTCATCACATGGGCCTCTGGGGCGCGTGGACGCACACGGTCTTTGAGGGGCGGAAGGTGGACTTCTGGAACATCAAGGACGGCAAAGGGACCGTGCGGTTCGTCGACTTCGCTTCGGTGACGGGCGGGCCGGTGTTCGGCGGCTTCGTCGCGCGGCAGGACCACGTGGACCTGAAGGCCCCCAACGGCGGCGAGAAGGTCGCCCTGCACGAGCGGCTCGACGTGCGCGTCTGGAACGTCGGCGGGCCGGCGGGCGGGTGGTGGCTCGTCGATTACGTCAGCACGCAGCGATGCGCGACGGAAAGCCCGCTGGAGCTGCCCGCCTACCGCTACGGCGGCCCGCTGGGATTCCGCGCCACGGCGGACTGGAAGTTCGGCCAGGCCGACTACCTCACTTCCGAAGGGAAGACCCGCAAGGACGGGCACGGCACGCGCGGGCGCTGGTGTGCGGCCTTCGGGCCGACGGCGAAGGGCCCGGCCGGCATCGCCTTCCTGAGCAGCCCCGCCAACCACGAGCACCCGGAGCCGATGCGTCTCTGGCCGGACAAGGACATTTTCTTCAACTTCTGCCCGGTGCAGCAGGCCGACTGGGCGCTGAAGCCGGGGGCCGACTACGTCTTCCGCTACCGCTTCCACGTCTTCAGCGGCAGGCCGTCGGCCGAGACGGCGGACCGTTTCTGGCAGGACTTCGCCCGCCCGCCGAAGGTCGCGCCGGCCAGGTAGCGCGGTTGCATATCGAAAGGCGCCCTTGCTCGCCGATATGGAACCGGTAAGGTGTATGCCATGGGCGAGCCGCTGAAGAAGCTGACGCTGAAGGGCTTCAAGTCCATCGAGTCGCTGGTGGACTTTGAGCTGCGCCCGCTGAACGTCCTGATCGGGGCGAACGGGTCGGGCAAGAGCAACTTCGTCGATTTCTTCCGGATGCTCCGCGCGATGGCGGATGAGTCGCTCCAGAGCTTCGTGACGGAGCACGGCGGGGCCGATGGGTTCTTCTACCTCGGGCCGAAGCACACGTCCCGGATTTCAGCCAGGCTTGAGTTTGGGCGGAACGCGTATGAATTCGAGCTTTCCGCAACTGCATCCGGGCGGATGATGGTGCGTTCGGAAGACATTCACTGGAAGGACCGCCCCACCGGATTCCGCGCCCAATCCGGGATCGGGGGCCCCGGGAGGCCCGAGTCGTGGTTGCGGACCTTCAAGGACGAGGAACCAGATGGACGGGCGGTCTGCGATGCCGTGGCGAACCGGACCGTCTACCACTTCCACGACACCAGCTTGTTGGCCGGGATGAGGCGGGACCACTCGGTGAGGGACCGGGCGGCCCTGCGGCCGGACGCGTCCAACATCGCCGCCTTCCTGCTGCACCTTCGCGAGAAGGAGAGGGCCAACTACGACCTCATCCGCGACGCTGTTCGTATGATCGCTCCGTTCTTTGACGACTTCCTCTTGGAGCCGGAGACGAAGGGGCCGGAGGAGAAGGTCCGCCTGGAATGGCGCCAGAAGGGAAGCGACTTCCCGTTCCAGGCCTACCAGCTTTCGGACGGCACGATCCGGTTCATCTGCCTAGCAACGGCGCTGCTTCAACCGGAGTTGCCTTCGACCATCGTCATCGACGAGCCGGAACTGGGTCTGCATCCCTTTGCGATCGGCCTGCTAGCGAACCTGGTCCAGTCGGCGGCCGAACGGACGCAGGTCATCGTCTCAACCCAGTCGCCGGCGCTCCTCGACCACTTCAAGCCCGAGGACGTCGTGGTCGTCAACCGCGAGCAGGGACGCTCGACGTTTGCCCGGCTGAACGCCGACGAGCTTCGGGAATGGCTGGCGGAGTACTCGCTGGCTGAGCTGTGGCAGAAGGATGTCCTGCAGGGGGGGCCGGCCGGTGAGTGAGGTGGTCGCCATCGTGGAGGGCCAGACGGAGCAGGCCTTCGTTCGCGAGCACCTGGCCGCCTACCTGGGCGGTTGCGGCATCGCCATTTGCGCTCGTCTGCCGGGCCGTGCGGCGCGGCGCGGGGGTGTGCGGACGTGGGAGTCGGTGCGCGGCGACATTCTGCGCACGTTGCGCGAGCGGCGAGGGCGAATCTGCACGACCATGTTCGACTTCAACGGCATGCCGGAGGACTGGCCCGGAAGGGCCCCGGCCGCTCGAATGCCTTTGACACAGAAGGGCGACCGCGTGGAGCAGGCCCTGTTGGACGACGTCGCGGCCCATGCCGGCGAGGACTTCCGCCGCGAGTTGTTCATCCCCTACGTGCAGGTCCACGAGTTCGAGGCCCTGTTGTTCGCGGACGTGACGAAGATGGCCGAGGCGCTGGGGCCCGCGTGCGATCTTTCGGTGGACCGCCTGGCGGCCAAGCTTCAGGGCGTGCTCGACCAGGCCGGACAGGCCGAAGCGATCGATGATGGTCACGACACCTGCCCGTCGCGCCGGATCACGGGCGTGGTGCCCGCGTACCGCAAGCCGCTCCACGGGCCGATCATCGCCGGGCGCATCGGGCTTGAGGCAATCCGGGCCGCCTGTCCGCACTTCGCCCAGTGGCTGGGTCGGCTCGAATCGCTGGGCACAAGCCCGCCCGCGCTCTAGCGGCTCGGCACGGGGAAGTCGAGCAGGACGACGGTGAACGACTCGGGCGGGAGGGTCAGGTCCAGCGGCGATGCGCCGGAAGAGAGGCGGGCGGCGGGGGTGATTTCGGTGCGGCCGTTGGTGCAGCAGGTGCGCGACCACGTGCCGGCGGCGCCCTTGGGCCGGGCCAGCGCGACGTGGCGCTCGGCCGGGCCGCGGTTGGCCAGCAGGACGGTGAACTTCCAGTAGGTGGGGCGGGCGGCGCCCTCGCCGACGGCTTGTCCGCTGCCGACGGCGGCGGCCTGGACGGGGCCCGAGGCGCCCTCGACGGCCAGCACGTCGCCCCCGCGCGGCACGGAGCTCGTCACCGCCTGCCAGACGGCGTGCCACGGCTTGAGCTGCCAGCCCTTGTCCCTGTACTTCCACATGCCCCAGGCCATGAACTGGTCGCCCTCGAAGTAGTACACGTCGAAGGCGCACCACGCGATGCCCGCCTTCAGGCCGCTGTTGAGCGCGGCGATGGCATAGCTGCCCATGTGCAGCGCGTAGCCGAACGTGTCCACGAGCTTGTGGGCGTTGGTGCTCCCGCCGGCCATGCCCATCTCCGTCAGCAGCAGCGGCTTGTTGCGCCCGTTGGGGTCGAGCTTGTCCACCACCGGGCGGAAGCGCCGCAGGTTGCGCATGAGGATCGGCTGGCCGGCCTCGCGGACCTCCGACTGCTCGGCGTAGCGGTGGAAGTCGTAGGCGTCCACGACGGGGGCGATTTTCGCGGCCGCCCGGTCGAACCACTCCCACTGCCCGGCGATGTCGGGGCCCATGAGTTTGACGCGCCCGCGTATGCCGGCCGACTTCAGCGCCTCGTGCACGTTGCGGTACATGCGGGCGTACTTCTCGACGTCCCTGATCTCGTTGTCCGGCTCGTTGCCGACGACGAGGAACTTGATGCAGGAGTACTTGCGGTCGTCGAGCAGGCTCTTGAGGTACGCAGCCACGCCGCGCCCGTAGGCGGGATCGTCGTGGCCCTTCACCCAGCGGCACTGGCCCACCCACGCCCAGTCGGTCAGGATCACGTCGATGCCGTTGGTCTGGCAGAAGTCCAGGTACGCCAGCAGGCTGCGGGCCTGCGGGCCGGTGAAGTCCGGCTTGTCCGGCCCGGCCGGCGCCAGCCAACTCAACTGGCTCATCACGCAGACGATGGGCATCTTCATGGCCGCGAGGCGCGCGGTGAGCAGCCTCCAGTCGTCGTCGGTGACGCCGCGCCGGCGGTTGTTGGCGTTCAGGGCCATCGGGTCCAGCTCGACGCCGAAGCCCAGGAAGCCGCGCGTCAGCACCTTGCCGGTGTCGATCCGGAGCATGGCCTTCTCCGCCGGTCGCGGTCCGGCCGCGCCGGCCGCCGCCCCCACCAGCAGCATCGCCGCCAACGTCTCCATCGTTCACCTCCCCGCCGCCGCGGACTGGATCGCGGCGATGCCGCCAGCGGGGCATACGTGCGCCCCCGGAAGCCGCGCGGGCTCCGCGGGGCATGTAGACTGGTGGCTCCGCAACCAGGCGACCCACCGTCCCAGCGCGGGCCCCTGGACCCCTTGGACGCGACGGCGGTAAGGTAGCGGCGCGTCTCCTTCGCCGGGCAACGCAGCAGCGTGGCGGAGGATGTACTCGACAAGCCTGGGTGCAAGCGCGAACCCGAGTCGCCATGCGGATGCCAGGGCGGACACGACGCACCGGGCAGGGTCGGGATTATCTTCCAGATTGATGTCGATGGTACGGTCCCGTAACGCATCCGGGAATCCGCTGGTGAGGACACTTGCCGGCCGCCCATGCGGCGGCAGGATCTCCACCGCGGCCGCCTGAACGTTGAGGAATGTGGTCCGCGGGAGGGCCTCGAAGGTCGGCCCCGGCACCAGACCCGCCCGGAAGGCCCATGTGTCCTCCAGTGCCCACAGGTCCACGCGCCATCGCCCGACCGAAAGCTCATACCCGCCAAAGCGTGTCCGCTTGGCCACGTGCCGTTCGATGACTCGCCAGAGCGCCGGCGTGATCCGCTCCACGACGACATCGATGTCCCGAGGGTCGCTGCCGGGGCCCAGGATGGCCAAGTCGCGTACGACGCCCCCGAACAGGAAGCTCCGGGCCCCCGCTTCGGCGATCTGTCGGAGAACAGGGCGCAAGGCCGCGCGGCGCCGCGTGCGGCACAAGAGGAACTCACCCACCCGCTGCCGCAAGATGTCGTCAATGCCGCCCAACACTCACCCGTTCATCAACCGCTTGTGCAGTTCCACGGCGTAAGTATCCGTCATGCCGCATACGTAATCCGTCACGAGTTGCCTCTTGCAGTACCAGAGGGGCAGATCGCCCTTGGCAAGCTGCCGCTCGAAGACCCGCCGGTAGTTGTCGGAGAGCAAGTCGTAAGCCTTCTTGGCGAACAACGGAGGCGATGACACCCGCCCGCGGTCCACCGCCTCCCAGAATACCGCCAGGATGTCCTGAATGATGCGCCGACCCATCAGTTCCAGCTCAAGCGTTCCGCGCGAGCAGTATACGCTCTGAGCGTTGATCCGCCGGCAAGCGCGGAGAAGCGGGGCGGCCGGCGAATCCACAAGAAGCTCGCCATGGTAATCGCTGGACATGATGCGCGCGTACTTCGCGCAGAAGGTTCGCACAGCCGCTGTCACCATCTCGCCGATGGTCCGCACGCGGAAGTACTGCACGAGCGCCTTGTCTCTGGCGCGTCCGCGCAGGGCGGGCCGGCTGCGCTTGACACGCGCCTCTGCCCAATCCAGGCACCCACGTACGACACGCGCCCGGCGCCCTTCGTTCAGCAAGCGTTCCTTCAGTTCGCCCCAGTCGAACAGGTCCTTTGTCATCGCGTCCTCCAGGTCCACCACGTTGTAGACGCAGTCATCCGCCGCTTCGACCAGGAAGGCGATGGGGTTTCTGCCCTCGCCCGTGCCCGTCTCTTTCTGCACGCGAGCAACCAGGTCGTTCTCCGAGGCGAAGTGCCCGGCCTTCGACCGCTCATGGACGCCATTGTCAAGCAGATGCGAGGGCGCCACGTACTTCCGCGCCGCCGAAAGGGTCCCAGCGGTCAAGTTCAATCCGAAGAAATCCGCCAGGACCTGAAGTCTCGCGACCAATCTGAGCGTCTGCGCGTTGCCCTCGAAGTGCCTGAAATCCGCGCAGAACTGTCCACCAACGCCCGTCTGCCTGGAGGCCGCGCTGTTCCTGAACCACTCGCGGATCGCCTCTTCACCTGAGTGCCCGAACGGCGGATTGCCCAGGTCATGCAGCATTCCACAAGCGCCGGCGATCGTCTCAATGGACTTGGCTTGTTCGGCTGTGATGTGCCCGGCGCCCAGAAGCCACCGACAGGCGCCCTTTGCCAATCCGCGGGCGGCACTGCTGACCTCCAGCGAATGTGTCAGCCGTGTCCGGACCGAGTCGTTAGGGTCCAGAGGGAAGACCTGGGTCTTGTCTTGCAGCCGGCGAAACGGCGTGGAGTAGATGATCCGGTCGAAGTCGCGGTCGAACTCGTCGCGCACATCGCCTGCGACTCGCGCGGAGGGCTTTGCCCCTTCCAGAAGCTCACGCACTCTCCTTGTGCTGAGCAGACGCTTCCACATCATCGCGATCATCCTTCTTCCCGCTCGGCACCCACGTTGCTGTCGGGGAAGATACGAGGAAGGCCGCTTGTGGTCAACGGCTCCACGGGGCAGGCTCACCCGGTCCGGATGCCTGCGGGGCCGGTTGAATTCATCAGCACGGGCCGGGCTCGTGAGGCAGGAGCAGGCGGACATGACGAACCGATGGACGCGACGGCGGGTGCTGACGGCGGCGGCGGCGGGGGCCGGCGCGGCGGCGATGCCCTACCTCGTGCCCCGCGGCGTGCTGGCGGCGCCGGGTCGCCCGGGGGCCAACGACCGGATCAACATCGTCGTCATCGGCGTGAAGAGCCGCGGGCGGGCGGCGCTGAGCGGCTGCCGCAACCCGCTGGCACGCCTCGTGGGCATCTGCGACGTGGACGAGGAGGTGCTGGCCAACGCCGGCGGCGGGCGCGGCGACGTGAAGGGCCACGTCGACTACCGCGAGGTGCTGGCGCGCGACGACGTGGACGCCGTCGCCATCGCCACCCCCGACCACAACCACGCGCACATCGCCGTGGCCGCGTGCAAGGCGGGCAAGGACGTGTTCTGCGAGAAGCCCATGACGCTGACGATCCGCGAGGGCCGAGCGATGGTCGAGGCCGTGCGGCGCTACGGGCGCATCTGCCAGGTGGGCAACCAGCGGCGCAGCGACGGCAGCTACGCGCAGATGATGGAGCTGGTCCGCAACGGGCGGATCGGCGAGGTGAAGGAAGTCCACGTGAAGGTGAGCTGCTCCCGCCCGGGCTCCTCGCCGCCGTATAAGCCCCAGCCGGTCCCCAGGACGTTCCACTACGACCTGTGGCTGGGCCCGGCGCCGTGGGCGCCATACGACCCGGCGCGGTGCCACTACAATTTCCGCTTCGTGCGGGCCTACAGCGGCGGAGAGATGACCAACTGGGGCGCCCACTTCCTGGACCTGATGCAGTGGGGCCTGGGAATGGACGACAGCGGGCCGGTGGAGGTCCGGCCGCTTGGCGGCAACCGCCCGGCCGACGGCATCTACGACGTGTTCCGCGACTTTCGCTTCGAGGTCACCTACGCCAGCGGCGTGAAGGGCTACGTCAACATGAAGGGCGGCGGGGAGGTCACTTTCGTCGGCACGGAGGGCACCATCGGGCAGGGCGGCGGCATCCGCGGCGTGCGGAATCCCACCATCGGCCCCGACGAGTGGCACTGCCGCCGGGCCGTGGGCGACCACTTCGGCGACTGGCTGCACTGCATCCGCACGCGGCAGGACCCCACCAGCCGCGTCGAGGCCGGCCACCGCACCGCCACCGTCTGCCACCTGGCCAACATCGCCCTGGAGCTGGGACGAACGGTCCGGTGGGACCCGCTGCGCGAACAGTCGAGCGACGAGGAGGTCAACCGCCTCACCTGGCGGCCGTACCGGGAGCCGTACACGTTGGAGTAGCGCCGAAAAGGAGCCTCCCCATGGACGCGCCGCGAACAGTCTTGGTCGCCACCGTCGCCGTCTTGCTCGTCGCATGGGGCCCTGCCGCCGGCGGCGAGAAGCCCGCGCCCGCCGCCAGGCCGCCGCGCGTGCACATGATCAGCGGCTCGAAGGAGTACAAGTCGGCCGAGTCGCTGCCCGCCTTCGCCGCCTACCTGGCCAGGAGCTGCGGCATCGCGTGCACGGTCTCGCTGGCCGACGACGGCGGCAAGGATATCCCCGACCTGGACAAGCTCGACGGCGCCGACGTGCTGCTTATCTTCTGCCGGCGCAACAAGGCGACCGGGGGCGACCTGGAGAAGATCAAGGCGTGGTTCGCGGCGGGCAAGCCGGCCATTGGCATCCGCACCGCCAGCCACGCCTTCCAGGGCTTCCTGGAGATGGACAAGCAGGTCTTCGGGGGCAGCTACAAGGGACACGGCGGCGGCGAGACGGTGGACGTGAAGCTCGACGAAAAGAACGCCGCCCATCCCATCCTCAAGGGCGTCGAACCCTGGACGCGGGAGGGAAAGCTCTACCGCAACAAGGACAACGCCACCGACACCGTCACGCTGCTGACCGGCACCGGCGCCAAGAGCAAGGACGTCGAGCCGGTCGCCTGGGCGCGGGTGTACGACAAGGACAAGGACGGGCGCTGCTTCTACACGTCGATGGGCTACGTGCACGACTTCGGCAACGCCAACTTCGCGCGGCTGCTGGTGAACGCGATCCACTGGGTCGCCGCGCGGCCGGCGCCGAAGTTCGAGCCGCCGCCGCCGGCCGCCGAGGGCGCGCCGGCGCCGAAGAAGGCCCCTTCGGCTGGGGGCGGTGCAAGGGGACACTCACGGGGGGCCGCGCTCGTAGTTCCGCCGTAAGGCGGCTCTCGGCTCGCCGCCGAAGGCAGAAAAAGACCGCCTTACGGCGGAACTACGAACAGGAGGCGCTGCTCTGGCCC
>Ga0172364_10004722_pt1 | contig 10842 bp, 9 predicted proteins | sample LakKivSesite10cm_FD_114545 | JGI IMG/M metagenome (GOLD analysis project Ga0172364, IMG submission 114545) | Sediment microbial communities from Lake Kivu, Rwanda - Sediment site 10cm | ecosystem: Environmental > Aquatic > Freshwater > Lake > Sediment | place: Rwanda: Western Province, Lake Kivu... | reverse complement strand
AGGAGCTGGCGGACCAGGTCAGCGATAAGACCCGCCTAATTATCCTCAACTCACCTCAGAACCCCACTGGCGGGGTCCTGACCCGGGAGGATCTAGAAGCGATTGCCAACATAGCCATCGAGAACGACCTCATGGTAATGTCCGACGAGCCCTATGAACTCGTCCTTTATGAAGGCGAGCATCACAGCATTGCCGCTGTGGACGGCATGAAGGAGCGCACGATACTGCTAGATTGCTTCTCAAAAAGCTTCGCAATGACCGGCTGGCGGCTGGGCTACGGGGTGATGCCCCAGTGGCTGGCGGCAGGGATAGACAAGCTGATGGTCAACTCCAACTCCTGCACCGCCGCCTTCACCCAGTATGCGGGGATCGAGGCCCTTAAAGGGCCACAAGACGGGGTAGAGAAAATGAGGGATGCCTTCCGAAGGCGACGGGACGTCATTGTTCCTGGCCTGAATGCGATTTCGGGCATAAGGTGCGTCGAGCCAAAAGGGGCCTTCTATGCCTTCCCCAACATCGAGGGCAGGAGGATGGGCTCCAAGGCCTTCGCTGATTATCTGCTTGAGGAAGCTGGCGTGGCCACTTTGTCAGGCACATCCTTCGGGGAGTATGGCGAGGGCTTCCTTCGTCTCTCCTATGCCAACTCCCTCGAGAACATCCAAAAAGCCCTCGAGAGGATAGGAGAAGCGGTGGCTAAACTGTAACTGCCCCAAACGAAAACTCTCTCCGAAAAATGTGAAAGCAACTTTGAAATCGGAAAAATACAATACTCCGTTAGCAAATGGAGAGAGTTTTCGTTTCCATGGCCGAGGGCATAACTAAAGGGGAAAGGTTCATCACGCGTCCTTTCCCCTTTATTGTGGATTTGTATCCTCGCAAGCAGTCCCGTTCCAAGGCTTGAGCCCTAGGGCAACCTCACCTTTTCCCTCACCTCGGCGATGGTCTGCTGGGCGATGCCCCTAGCCCGCTCGGCCCCATCGGCCAGGACCTCCCAAACATAGTCGGGGTCGGCAGCAAAGCGAGCCCTCCTCTCGCGGAAGGGGGCGAAGTGGTCGGCCAAGTCCTTGGCGAAAAGCTCCTTGTGCTCCACACAGCCTATCTTGGCGTCCCGACAGTCGCTCTCGATCTGCTCGATGGCCCTCGGATCGGGCGAGAAATACTTGTGCAGGGCGAAGACGTTGCAGATCTCGGGGTGGCCGGGATCGGTGCGGTACCTGCGGGCGGGGTCGGTGACCATAGTCATCACCCGCTCCAAGATCTCCTCGGGTGAGGCAGCTAGCTCGATATGGTTGTTTAGGGACTTGCTCATCTTATTGACCCCGTCGGTGCCCATCACCCGGGGAGAGTCTGTCAGCTTGGCAAGAGGTTCGACCAAGGTTAGCCCGAAGTGGCTGTTGAAGCGGCGCACGATCTCCCGGGTGAACTCCAAGTGGGGCAATTGGTCTTCCCCCACGGGGACGGTGTCGGCCTTGTAGAGGGTGATGTCGGCGGCCATGAGGACGGGATAGCCAAGGAGGCCATAGTTGACGTTGTCCGGTTGCTGGCGCACCTTCTCCTTGAAGGTGGTGAGCCTGGTCAGCCATCCCATGGGGGTCAGCATGGAGAGAATGGTGTGCAGCTCCGTCACCTGGGGAACGTGGGATTGGACGAAGATGATGCTGCGCTCCGGGTCCATCCCCGCGGCCAGCCAGTCGAGGACCATCTCGTAGGTGTCCTCTTTAAGCAGGCTTGTGTCCCTGAGCGTTGTAAGCGCATGAAGGTCTACGACGCAATAGACGCAATCGTAATCCTCCTGGAGGGCCACGTAGTTTCGGATGGCTCCCAGGTAATTCCCGATGTGTTGGCGACCGGTGGGTCGCGCGCCAGAGAATACTTTCCCTCTCATCGTTGATCCACTCCTTTCCAGAATAGAAAGCCTCTCGCCCTAACGGGGACGAGAGGCCAAGGCCTTCCGTGGTGCCACCCCTCTTCGGTTCGGATGAACCGCGCTCTTCCTTGCCTTGATAACGGTGGCAACTCCGGCAGAGCCTACTGGGTGGTAAACTGGCACATTGGGTAGATCGTTTACCCGACTGCCAATCTACTACTGATGTACCAATGTGCCAAAATCTCACCGTTCAGCTTGCAACTCCCAGGCCCATTCAGCGCCTGCGCTGGCATCGGGCTTCCACCACCCCCCGACTCTCTGCGCCTCGCTTTGACGCTTACTAGTCCTGTTCGCAGCCTAAAGTATAACACACTTGGTGTGAGGAGTCAAAAACCATACTAGCGGCGTTTTCTGGTGTAGATGTCTAGCACGACTGCTAGGATAAAAGCGATGCCTTTGATTACCTTTTGGTAATAGGAGGATATTTCCAGAAGGTTCAGCCCATTGTTGAGGACGCCCATGATTAGGGCCCCGACAATGGTGCCCCCAACGCTCCCTACCCCTCCAAAGAGGCTGGTCCCACCCAAAACTGTAGCGGCGATGGCATCCAACTCCAGGCCAGCAGCAACGTTAGGCTGAGCCGACCAAAGACGGGCAGCCGTGATTATGCCTGACAAAGCGGCAGTGAAACCACTGATGATGTAAACAGCTACCTTGACCAGATCGGTGTTTATGCCTGCCAATCGAGCTGTTTCCTCATTGCCACCGATAGCGTAGACATGGAGGCCAAACCTAGTACGGCTGAGCACCAGGTGGGCTAATACAAAGATAATAATCAGCACTATCACAGGAACCGGAAGGGGACCCAAATTGCCTGTTCCCCAAAAGGTGAATTCCTCAAGCATGATAGGGATGGTCCAGCCTCGGGTATAGACCAGAGTCAGGCCACGGCCCGCAGCCATCATAGCCAGGGTAGCGGCGAAGGGCGGTAGATGTCCCTTGACAATGAGGAAACCGCCTATGGCGCCTAAAGTCGCCCCGATAACCAAGGCCAGGATCATGGCTGGATAAGTGGGCAAACCTTGCTTTACGATAAGACCGGCTGATAGCGCGCTGGCGAGGGCTACGATGGAGCCCACAGAGAGATCGATGCCCCCTGTCAAGATAGTGAAGGTCATACCAATGGCGGTAATGGCGACGATGGAGGTTTGAAGGGCGACATTGATTATGTTAGAAAAAGTTAGGAAGCGCCTAGAGAGCAGAGATAATAGCAAACACAAACCAATAAAAATGAACAAGACGCTGGAGCGACGCAGGACTTCTGCCAAGGGATTAGGCTTTTCGATGGTCATTAGTTTTCTCCCCTCCGGCAGCATATAACATGATCTCGTCCTGGCTGGCCTCCCCTCGTTGGAATTCCCCTACTAGCTGCCCTTCATGCATGACTAAGATGCGATCGCTGATGCCCATGATCTCTGGCAACTCCGAGGAGATCATAAGAATGCCCACCCCCTGTTTGGCTAGCTGGCTCATTAGGGCATGAATTTCCGCCTTGGCTCCCACATCGATGCCCCGTGTAGGCTCGTCTAATATCAGCACCTTGGGATTCAAGCTCAACCATTTGGCGATGATGACCTTTTGTTGGTTGCCCCCGCTCAGGTTCCGCACCCTCTGCTGCAGATTGGGGGTGCGGATGTCCAGTCGCTGTACATACCCCTGAGCCAAACGTTTTGCCTCCTTGAAGTTCACAAAGCCCAGACGGCAGAGTTTATCCAAGGCGCTGATAGTGATGTTCTGGCGCACGGCCATTCCTAGGAAAAGCCCTTGAGCCGTGCGCTCCTCAGGGACAAATCCCATGCCTAGGGCAATGGCTTTCTGTGGGGAGTCTATGTCTACCTTCTGGGCATCGATCCAGATCTCTCCTTTGTCTATGGGGTCAATGCCAAAGATGGCCCGTGCTAATAAGGTACGTCCGGCTCCCACAAGGCCGGCCAGGCCAAGGATCTCCCCTTTGTAAAGCTCCAACTCGATGCCTCGCAGCTCGTTGTCTCGTGACAGACCCTTAACCCGCAAGACTACTTCCTGACGTGGCACCTCCTCCTTGGGATACATCTCCCCCAATTCACGGCCCACCATCATGCGCACCACATGTCCTATGCCCACCTCGCTGATGGGGACCACACCAACGAGCTCGCCATCCCGCAAGACGGTCACTCGATCGGCAATGGCGAAGACCTCTTCGATGCGGTGGGAGATGAAAATGATGGTCACCCCCTGCTCCTTGAGGGAACGCATCAAGCTGAAGAGCCTCTCCGTCTCCCGCTCGCTGAGGGCTGAGGTAGGCTCGTCCATGACGATTATGTCAGCGTTCAGCGAAAGGGCCTTGACTATCTCCACCATCTGGCGTTGAGCAATGGAGAGGTCGGCAACCATGGTTTTCGGATCTATGGCGATATTCAGTTTGGCCAGTTGCTCCCGGGCCTGGGCGTATAAAGTTGACCAATCTATCAGTCCAGGGAGCGCTCCCTTTGGTTCCCGACCCAGGTAGATGTTTTGTCCCACATTGAGATAAGGGATGAGGGCCAACTCCTGGTGGATCATGCTGATTCCCAAGGCTTGGGCTCGACCAGGACTATCGATCTCGGTCGCTCGCCCATGCAGATAGATAGTCCCGCTGTCCCTGGGGACAGAGCCAGTCAGGATCTTCATTAATGTGGACTTGCCGGCTCCGTTCTCCCCCACCAGGGCGTGAATCTCCCCCTTGTTCACTTCAAAGGTCACATCATGAAGCGCTTGCACGCCAGGGAAACTCTTGCTTACGTGTTCCATTACAAGGACGGAGACATCGTCAGCCATAAAACATCTCTCCAGTGAGCCAATACACAACATTGATAGAGGGGTAGGCGAAGCGATCCTTGAAAGATGCCCCACCTACCCCTCTGGAGTACATCGTCTATTCGACCGTCTCCGGCGTCACCAGGGAGAGCGGCACGGGGACGTACTTCTCCACTGCCTCGCCCCGCAGGTACTTGGCCGCAAACTCCACGCTCAACCGCCCCATCTCCGCCGGCTGCTGAGCAATCGTCGCCGCCAGCTTCCCCGCCTTCACCGCCGCCACTGCGTCATCTATGGCATCGAAGCCAACAAACTTGATCTCCTCAAGCCTCCCCGCAGCCTCAGCCGCCTCGATGGCCCCCAGGATCATCTGGTCGTTGTGGGCAAACACCCCATCTATCTCCGGCTGAGCCGCCAGGATGTTCTCAAAGACCGTCAGCCCCTTCGCCCGGTCATAGTCCGCCGTCTGGCGGGCCACAATCTCGATGTCAGGGTAGCCAGCCATGACTTCGTTGAAGCCCTGACCACGCTCACGGGCAGATGATGTGCCGGTGATCCCCTCCAGCTCCACCACCTTGCCCTTCCCGCCCAAAAGCTTGGCCAGCTCCTCCCCAGCCATCTTGCCACCAGCCACGTTGTCAGAGGCGATATGGGAGACTATCTCCCCGCCGGCTGCTGCTCGGTCCACGGTGAACACCGGGATGCCGGCGGCATTGGCCTTCTCGATGGAAGGCACCACCGCCTCGGCATCCGTGGGGTTGATGAGCAGGGCGTCCACCTTCTTGGCAATGAGGTCCTCCAGGTTGGACGCCTCCTTGGCTGAGTCGTTCTCACAGTCAACGGTGACCAGCTTGACCTGGACCTTGGATGCTGCCCCCTCAGCCCCCTCCTTGAGGGTCACGAAGAAGGGGTTGTCCAAGGTGGAGATGGATAGACCCAGCGTCAGCTCCTTGGGCAGGGGCACTGGGGTTGGCGCGGGCGTTGGCGTCGGTGCTGGCGCTGGCTTACATCCGCCAACGATCAGAGCGCCGACCACCAATATCACCAGCGAAAGGCAAAGCACGCGTTTCATCTTTGACCTCCTCCTTTTTTGAGCTAGTGGGTTCATTGTGAGCGCCAATGCATAAATTAACAGTTTGATCCTTATAGCTTATCTTCTCCACCCCTCCTTTCTGAAAATCAAGCTACTTAATGGAGCTTCATCACATACTCTACCTGATGGCTCTGTGAAGCAGTAAGGCCAAGGCGATGACGATGCCTTTAACCACTCCCTGGTAGAAAGAGGAGACATTCAGCATATTGAGGCCATTGTTCAATACCTCGATGAAAAGGACGCCTAGCAAAGTGTCACCCAAACTGCCCTCGCCCCCGGACAAACTGACACCACCCACCACTACAGCGGCGATGGCATCGAACTCGAAGCCATAGCCCGCGGAGGGCTGAGCAGAGTTCAGCCTGCCTACTAAAATGGTGCTTGCCAAGGCGGTCAAGAGCCCACAAATGGCGTAGACTAAGGTGATATAGCGATGTGTAGGTATGCCCGAGAGACGGGCAGCAACCTCATTATCACCTATGGCATAGATGTACTCGCCTATCTTGGTACGAGTGAGGAGGATGTGACCTGAGAGGAAGACCAAGCTGGCGATGATGATAGGCATAGCCACAGGGCCTGCGAAGCCGGTGCCTAAGAAGCGGAAGCTATCTGGTAACCCGGTGATCGGGCCACCTTGGGTATAGGTCAGAGCCATCCCCCTGGCTATGGTCATCATACCTAGAGTAACTATAAAGGGAGGCACCCTGCTTTTGGTTATGATCAGGCCACTCATGGCTCCCATTATTGCTCCTAGACCCAGAGCAGCGGCTATGGCCAAGGGAGTAACCCAACCCTTCTGAACCAGATCAGCGACGACCACCCCGGTCAAAGCCAGTACAGAGCCCACCGATAAGTCTATGCCTGCGGTCAAGATGACGAAAGTCATGCCCACGGAGATGATGCCGTTAATAGCAGACTGACGCAGGACATTGCGGGCATTGTATAGGGTTAAGAAGCGATCAGAGCGAGTGGCAAGTGCAAGGCACAGGATGATGAAGGAGATGATCAGTCCGAATCTCTGAAGCAACGATTTAACATCGAAGGAGGGTTTTTTCACAGCCTTTCTCACCATCTATCAGAAGACTACGCCGGAGACCAAGATCACATTAGCATAGGGCGTAAACTCTCCGGTCCTGATCACCGCTTTAGCCGAACGGGTATGCTCTTTGAAGGTCTCATGTGGCACAGTCCTAATGGGCACGTCGCTTAAAAGGCGGCTCACCTCCTCATACATGTGAGGGCTAACGCTTTTCATTTCCTCAGCTACAATGGCCTCCTCGACTTGCATCTCTTCTAGGATGACTCGTAAGGTCTCAAGGAAAGGTGGAACACCCTTGGTCAAGGCTAAGTCAATGCGACGCGTTTCTGCGGGTATGGGCAGGCCAGCATCGGCGATAACTAGGGTATCTTTGTGGCCCAGACTAGCCACCACCTCGGAGACGTCTTTGTTTAGAATGCCTATCTTCTTCACAGAGCTTTCCCCTCCCTTACACTCGGTGCTTAGAAAAGCGAAGCGTTATCTCAATGAACACTTAGGAGACTTTCGACCTCTTTGCGGGTGGGCAATGAGGGCTGAGCGCCCAGCCTGGTCACAGTCAAGGCCCCGGCAGCATTGGCAAAGCGCACTGCGTTGGCGAGGTTCTCCCCCTCGGCTAGGGCCACGGCAAAGCCCCCCACGAAAGCGTCGCCCGCTGCTGTGGTATCAACCACCTCGACTTCGTAGGCCGGGATATACATTTCTTCACTAGGGCCAACCAGCAAGGCTCCCTTCTCACCTAAAGTGAGGATGACAATGCCCACTCCTTGCTGGCGCAGATGGTCAGCTGCTTTCTTAGCTGAAGGCACATCTGTCACTTCCATACCTGTTAGGATGGCCGTTTCGCTTTCGTTGGGTATGAGGAAATCCACCTTGCTCAGGGTTTCAGGGCTCAACTTCCTGGCAGGAGCAGGGTTGAGAATGACTTTAACTCCACAGGAGTGGGCCAGGGCGATAGCATGCTCCACCGCCTCTAAAGGGCTCTCCAATTGACATACCAGGACATCCGCTTGGGCGATGATCTCTTGGGCGGCGTCTATGTCAGCCACAGTCAAATGCATATTGGCCCCCGCAGCTATTACGATGCTATTCTGGCCGCTGGCATCTAACGTGATGAGGGCGATGCCGGTAGCGGCATCAGGGTCTACGGTTATGTAACGGGTATCGATCCCAAGCTGACCCAGGTTCCTCAGCTGCGCCCGGCCAAAATCATCATCCCCAACCCGGCCTACCATACTCACTTGAGCCCCCAGTTTGGCCGCCGCCACCGCTTGGTTGGCCCCTTTGCCGCCGGGGATGGTGCGGAAGTTGCTCCCAATAATGGTCTCACCTGGGGCCGGCATATGCGGGGCCCGCACCACTAGGTCCATGTTTAGGCTACCAACAACAATGATGTCTGCCATGTCTGAGTTCCTCTAACGCGGTGCGCAAGAGTCACGAACGACCAATTTGGTGCCAAGGACGATCCGCTGTCTAGGCTTATCTTCCTGATCATTTCGGATCCGTGACATCAAGAGTTGCGTAGCCAGGGTTGCCAACTCAACGATGGGCTGAGCGACAGTGGTTAAAGCTGGCGACACAGCCGATGCTATCGCTATGTCATCAAACCCGATAATGGAAATATCGCTTGGAACCTGAAGACCAGCGCTTCTGATGGCCCGCAGGGCACCAATGGCCATAACATCATTGCACGCAAGGACAGCCGAGGGCGGCTTGTCCAAACGCAGCAGCTGTGCCATTGCCGCCTCACCACCTTGGTAACGGAAGTCGCCCGGCACAATCAGTTCTTCCTCGACGAGAATGCCAGATTCCTTCAGCGCCCGCCGGTAGCCGCGAACACGGTCGGCGCTGGGGGTTATATCTGAGGGACCGGTAATGCAAGCGATACGTCGATGCCCCAGGCTAATAAGATAACGCGTGGCGTCATAGCCCCCTTGCTCGTTGTTTACCAAGACGACATCAGCCAATGCTTGCGGTATATCACGGTCGGCGACGACCACCGGGATACCTTGCGTCGTCAGTTCATGGAGATGTTCATGCTTGCTGCCGGCAGCGATGAAGATGACACCGTCCACCTGCTTGGTGCTTAGCACGTTGATGTAGGCTGCCTCTTTGTCCAGGTTATTATCGCTGTTGCACAGAATGACGCTATAGCCCTTCTCGAATCCGATATCCTCAATGATGCGAGCTACCTCAGCGAAAAAGGGGTTTGAGTTGTCAGGGACGACGAGCCCGATGGTTTTGGTCTCACCCGAGCGTAGACCGCGGGCCAGCACGTTGGGATGGTAGTTGAGCTCCTCCATAGCTGCCAGCACCCTGCCGCGCAACTCATCACTGACAAAGCGTGTCTCGTTGATCACGTGCGACACCGTGGTGGTGGAGACCCCAGCCAATCTCGCAACATCTTTGATGGTTGCCATAGCGTCAGTCCTTTGGGCTTCTCCCTGAGCGAACGCAATGATAAGGGTTAAGCAAGCGTTTGCGCAAACGTTACACCAAAATTATAACACGCTGGGGACTGTTTGTCAAGCCTGCAATTCTATCACGTTAAAATCGAAATCTTCACACGATCCCTGAAAGACCATGTTGGCCTTTGGGGCATGCTTTGCAAAGGGATGCCTACTTCAACCTAAGCCTTCGATTCCGGCTTAGTTTTGTACAACTCCGGCTTCAGCACGCCGATGAAGGGCAGGTTGCGGTAGATCTCGCCATAATCCAACCCATAGCCGACGACGAACTTGTTGGGGATGTCGAAGCCCACATAGTCCAAGGGGATGTCCACCTCGCGCCGCTCTTTCTTGTTCAGGAGGGTGCAGATGCGAAGGCTGGCCGGATTGCGGGTCTTCAGGTTGCGGGTGATGTAATCCAGGGTATGGCCGGTGTCAATGATGTCCTCCACGATAAGCACGTTACGTCCCTCGATGTTGGTTTTGAGGTCCATGACCAGGCGAACGATTCCGCTGGATTCCGTCGCTGCCCCGTAGCTGGAGATGGCCATGAAGTCCATGTCATGGGGGATGGTGATATGCCGCGATAGGTCGGCCAGGAACATGAAGGCGCCCTTGAGGACGGAAACCAGAAGGAGATCCTTGCCTTGGTAATCGGCCGAGATAGCCTTGCCCATCTCAGCCACCCTAGCTTTGAGCTCCTCCTCAGCGATCAATATCTCAGCCACATCATCCATCATCTTCCCCCCTCCTCGATCTTTGTTGGCGGCAGAGAGGGGTCGTCTTTGCCTCCCTCAACCTGCTTTGTGAACTCCAAACGCAAGATCCGTTCGCTTTTCTCGGTGGCCTTCACCCTATCGACAATGCACCAACCCGCCACCCAGACGACCTGCCGTGGCGAGACGACGATAGGAATCTCATCGCGCAGGTGACGCGGGACCTTAGAGTCTATCATGAAGGCCTGTAGTGTCTTCCCGCGGCGCATCCCCAGGGGCCGGAAGCGGTCGCCGAGAAGCCGCCGCCGCAGTTTCAACTCTGAACCCGTGCGGTCGTAATCTAGGTAAGCCTGCCAAGGGTTCGTGTCGGCGAGAGCCCCCTCGTCCAGTTCGTCCTTCGCTAAGACCTCCGCCCTCAACTGCCAAGGGGAGTGGGGCAGCCTCGTCACCCCTGGAATGGCGATGGGGAGGCTATCCATGGAGAGGAGGGGCACATCCGGGCGTGGCATCCTTTCGCTAACGACTATTCGGTCGTAGCTTTTGAAGAGCTGCAATCCCTGGGGCAAGGTGGCCACGGCTCCTGTCGGCTTCTCGTTGATGACCCTCAGGGCATCCTCGATGTGCACCCAATTGATGTTGCGCAACCCCTTCCTCAGGCGGCGGATCGCCTCCCGCAGGAGGGCTCGCTGGAGGCTGAGGTGAAGACGAGACCATGGCTCCAAGGCGAAGGAGACAGCTCCCTCGAACTCGATGGCCGTCTGCTTCCATGCCCGCTCTACCTCGCTGCGGAGAAAGTCGTAATCGGCGGCGATGACCTTGGCAGCGCGCCGCACCACCTCCCGGATATT
>Ga0172364_10004721_pt1 | contig 10845 bp, 8 predicted proteins | sample LakKivSesite10cm_FD_114545 | JGI IMG/M metagenome (GOLD analysis project Ga0172364, IMG submission 114545) | Sediment microbial communities from Lake Kivu, Rwanda - Sediment site 10cm | ecosystem: Environmental > Aquatic > Freshwater > Lake > Sediment | place: Rwanda: Western Province, Lake Kivu... | reverse complement strand
ATGTGGAAACACAAGCCGAATTCTAAGGGCAAGTTGAAATCGAAAACAACCATTTTCTCTCGCAAGCTATTGGTAACTAAGGAGTTCCGAGGAACTCGCACGAGCTAAACCGGACAGTAGTGACATGCGAAGTCTCCTTATCTGGTTGTCCGTGACCATCTGCGTCTGCCGGTTGTGGGTTACGCAACTAGTCTTCGGACAAAGCTCTTGGGCAGGGAATCCTAATTGTCGTCAGAAGGGAAATATAATCGTCGTTCGTCAGTCTTTTCTTGCCGGTGATAGTCGCCAATGCTCCGGAAGGTGCTTCGATTCCACCGCAATGGCCGATTATTCCAGCTGGAGGGCGTTGCAATTGCAATATACCTCGCATTGCAGGAATTGCAGGTGCAATATCCCGTTGGTCTTCCCTGGATATGTAAGAGCTGCCCGCCAAGAGAGTTACGCGGTTTCGGCGCCAATGGCACGGAATTTGCATCTCGTCCATTGCAGTGCTTATGGTAAGAAGATGCCAGCTTCAGCGAGGACCGGCTTCGGAACGGAAGCGCATTGGAACAGACCCGTGATTGATCGTTTTGCGCACAACTACGACCGCTTCAAGAACGAGCTTCAGAAGAACGCGCACAACCCTGGCGAGGTACGTTTTCTTCGCTCAATCGTCAGGCCGGCAATGCAGGTTATGCAAATCGGTGCGAAGACCGCCGCCCCGGTCATCGCGATTGCCAAGGCGATTGGCGACAGCGGCCATCTTTACGCCTTCGAGCCGGCGCGTGAACACTACATGATGCTTATGGCCTATCTCTCTCAGAAGGAGCTAACCAATGTCAGTGCCTACAACTTAGCGGTGACTAATCACACGGGACGAACTCTTTTCTACATGGGCGAGGGACGGACAAGTAGCATAATCCCAGCAATGGGGGGGGACACGGTTTGGGTGGAAGCCATTACTATCACGGACTTTCTTATTGTTCAGGAGATCAGCAAGATCGACCTTCTGAATATCGACTGCGCGGGTAGTGAATTATTCGTCTTGGAGGGGGCACAAGCTGTCTTGGCAAAACACGCGCCTCAGGTCCTCTTCGAACTTCACCACACGTACCTCGCTGAGCTTGGGCAATCCGCAGATGAACTCATAAGCTATCTAATCCATTTGGGCTATAGCGTCCGCCTGCTCCAACTAGACGACCCTAGAGCAGGCGTTCGTCCAGGCACATGTTCACACGTATACGCAACAAAAACAGCCACCGTGCCTGCCGACAGTCAGCAAGGAGAACACAGATGAGCCAAGCCGACACACTGCCCAGCCGTACCGTAGTTACTAGTCCCATGCCGAATGCCGCCTTCCGTTCACCGTCAATGACTTCCCGATACGCTTTGTTCTGGGCGTCAATAGGCATGGTGCTATTGACTGGGTGTCACTCGACACAGGCGCCGTTCGTTCTCGTGAACGAGAGCAAGTACAAGAATATCGATCATACCTGCGAAACGATTCAGATCGAGCTCAAGAAGCGAGGCTTCAACTGTAAGGGTGTGCTCAACCTGACCGAGTCTATGGCAGGGCACGGAGTAACTCTTGAACGGGAAGTCCGTGTTGTGCAGTTCGGCAAAACAGAGTATGCGCGGGACATGGTGATGGCTTCTGCAGAAGTATCGGCCTTAATGCCGTGCTCGTTTGGTGTCTACGAGGATGATGGCGGACGCGTGTTCGTGGCGACCGTGAACAGGAAGATCGTCGGTGAAGCGTTCGGTGGAACTGTGACGGAGCGCATGAGGACAGTGTCTCATGATATACTTGACATCTTGAACTCAGTATGCATCCCCGGAACACGCTCGCAACGTCAGGCCTCGAAACGCATATCCCGAGCCGATCCGTGGTGTGAGACGCATATCGGAGAGCACACCGGGCGGTAACAGTGTGATGCAAGTAATGGAACGCGCTCGTGCGTGGATGCTTGGTCCTTCCTCAAGCGTGATTCGGCGAGCGAGGATTGAAAGATGAGAACTGGCCAACTAATCGCCGCATTCTCACCAACACGTTGCGGCCGCACGTCTTGTGATGTCATGCGGCTCATAGGGGTTGTTGCGCTTGTTGCTACTGTGCCGGGTTGCGTGTTTCTTGACCCCAGCGATCCATATGCCGGAATGCCAAGGGCGGCAGAGTATGAATATACACCAGCGCGTTGGCGAGCAACACAACCGATAGCCGGGCCGATTACGCTGTCCAATGCTATCGAGATTGCGCTTGCCAACAACCCGGAACTGGCGGCGCTGCGCTGCGGGGTCGATGCGGCAAGCGCCGAACGTGATGTGGCCATAGGCGCGACACTGCCCCGGCTTAGCGCACAAGGTGCGTACGATCACTATGTTGATAGGCACCGGTTGGGGCCTCCGAGGTACATGGGCGAACCGCGCACTTACAGCGATGCTGTGTTTTCCTCCGATTTGGTGGTGAGTATGCCGCTTTTTACCGGCGGACGGCTGACCAGCGAGATTAAAGCCGCTGAGTGGCTTCACGCAGCCGCAGAACATCGGCTTGCCCGAAGCTGGCACGAGCTGGTCTTCAATGTCTCTAGTATGTTCTATACCATACTAGCACAACATCACGTAATCGAGTCGCTGGAGTTCTCGCAACAAGCATTGAAGGAGCACCGGAGGCGTATCACGGAGCTTATACAGGCCGCTAAGGCGGCCAAGGTGGATCTGTTGCGGACCGAAGTTCGTATCGCCGACTTGGAGCAACGCTTGGTCTGCGAGCGGAACGTCCTGGCCATTCAGGGTCGGGTGCTGACAAACCTTCTAGGTGTGAAGCAAGAAGGTCCCGACTCTGTATCTATTGTTGGGGAACTGGGGATCGACAAAACAATCATAGCTGATGTGGATGCCGCTATTATTGAGGCTTTTGGCCAACGTGAAGACTATCTGGTAGCCCGCGCAGCATTGGAGGCTCAGGCCAAGCGAGTTGATGCCGCGCGGGCGGCACATTGGCCCACGTTGATACTGCAAGGTTCATACGGTGGCCGGTGGGCGGTCGGTAATACGGAACACCCAGTAGATGCTAAGGGGAAGCACAGGGACAGTTCCACCGACGATGTTGGCAGTGCCGCTGTTGCGCTGGACGTTCCCATCTTCGAGGGCGGCAGAATCAATGCCCGAATTCGGAGAGAGCAGGCCAGCTTGGCCGCCGCTCGTCAGAGACTGCGAAAACTCGAATTACAGATAAGCTTGGACGTGGAGACGGCGTCTCTTAATGTGTCCTCATCCCTTCAACGTGTTAACGCAACTCACAAGAGCATTGAGCAAGCAGGAGAAAGCCTGCGAATTGAGCGCGAGAAGTATGACTTTGGCAAGGGCGCTATTACTGATGTACTGGATGCCCAGTCGGCGCTCCTGGAGTCGCAGATGAACTACTACCGCGCCTTGGCGGATTACAATACAGCTTTGGCCCAGTTCCGTTTGGCGGTGGGTGACACGCCGTAAGAGCGGGAAGAACGGTTACCTCCAGGATTATGCGTAGGTTGCGCGGGGTGCGTCGGATGTTCAGCAAGGTCTTGATTGCTACAGATTCATCACCAGCCTCCTTCGCCGTAATCGGTTGTGCCGGGTCATTGCGTGCGTTGGGTGCCAGGGAATGCGTCCTGGTGCAGTGTTTTCTGATTCGAGAGCACGTTGCGTTTCCAGATCAGATTAAAGCATACATCGAAGCCACTCTGAAACGCCAAAAGAAGGCGCTAGAGTCGCAAGGTCTTCGGACGGTCGTTGTAGCGGAGCCGGGCTGTCCGGGCATAGAAATTCCTCGCATCGCAAGGGAAAGAAAATGCTCGCTGATTGTAATTGGGTCTCATGGCCATAGTCTGGCGCACGAGACGCTCTTGGGCTCAACTGCTGCTGAGCTGCTTCATCAAACGGCAGCGCAGGCCATTTTGATGATTCGCGTGAAGATAGCTGAGGATACCGGTCATGCTGTCTGCGCGATGAAGAATCGAGACTTCAGAAGCCACGTTTTATATGCCACTGATTTCTCAGATCATGCGCTACGAGCGTTTGATTATGTATGCAGGATGGTTGAATGCGGTGCTCACCGCGTTACCGTGCTTCATGTTCAGGATAAGGCAAGCCTCGGAACGCACCTCAAGGACCGATTGCAGGAGTTCAACGCGATTGATCTGAAACGGCTCGAGATGTTGAAGGATCGGCTGAACTCTATTGGCAAGGCGAAGGTCAATATAGAGATTGCGTACGGTTCGCCTGCCGAGGAAATGCTGAAGCGGATCAAAACAGTAAATGCAAGTTTGGTAGTCCTGGGTAGCCGTGGACGCGGATACGTGAGCGAGCTCTTTCTAGGGAGCGTCAGCCACAATGTGGCGCGTCACTCGGAAGCACCGGTGTTATTGATTTCTCGGCCAAGATAGGCGATAACGCAAAGAGTCGAGAACAAGAAAGCAGAACAAGATGGCGACGAAAATGGTACGTGCGTTGGCGGTCGCGCTTTGTTGTACAACGATTGCGTGTATGGCCGGGTGCAGTTCAGACAAGAAGACGCAAGAGAAGTCCAAGAAACCTCCACGTGTTGAGGCGGTTGCAGCAGAAAAGAGACGCTTGGTAGAACTCATTGAAACAACGGGAAACGTTATTGCGACCAACACGGTAACGTTGGAGGCGACCGTGGAAGGTCCGATTTCCTTCTGCCCTTGGCGCGAGGGGGACCGCGTGGAACGGGCCGGGCAGAAGCTGATCGAGATAGATCGTCCCTTGTATCGTCAGGAGGTTGCGGCAGCCGAGGCTGCGCTGGCCGTGGCGAGGGCCAAACTGGCCGACCTCAAAGCTGGTGCTCGTCCGGAGAAAATTGCCGACGCGAAGGAATCCGTTCGCCACTTTGACGATTGCACGAGTTTTGCCCAAGCTGACCTAGAACGTATCAGGTCGCTCGTCGAGAGCGGCTCGCTGGCGGCAGAGATGGCAGAGAAGGCTCGCGTAGATTACGTGAAATGCCACACGCAGTTGGAAGCTGCAAGGCAATGGTTGTCAATGCTTGAGGCAGGGCCCACAAAGACGGAGATTGGTGTGGCGGACGCCGCTGTTGATGAAGCGGCCGCGAAGGTAAGTCTCGCCAGAGCCAAGCTTGATGAATGTTTGCTCAAGGCACCCTTTGCCGGCATTATCACGGAGGTTTATGTCCGGCCAGGCGACCTGGCCACGCCGCGAGCGCAACTAGTGAAGATGATGGATTCGTCGTCGCTTGTGGTGCGAGCGGGGTTGCCAGAGAACTGTGCTTCAGATATCCGTGAAGGCACTGAAACTATAATTCGACTGGATGCGTTTCCTGGAAAGACTTTCAGCGCAAGGATAGAACGGGTCTATCCTCAACTCGAGTGGGAGTCACGTACACGAACTATCGAAGCAAGAATCGTCGAATCCGTTGATCTGATTCCTCATCTGTTTGCAAGGATGTCGGTGCAGGGTCGGATAGCCGAAGACGCCGTGGTGATTCCTGATGCTGCCATTGTGACCACGCCCAGAGGCCATAAGATAGTCTACGTGGTCAAGGATGCGAAGGCGAGCATGCGGAAGGTCGCACTCGGGATAGAACAGGGGGATTCCGTACAAGTCACCGATGGCGTGCAGCCCGGCGAGATGGTCGTTATCGCCGGGAATTTGAATCTCAAAGACGGGGTGATGGTTCAGTTGGGCGAGACGGCGCAGACTCCGACCAGCAAGAAGGCTCCGGGGAGTAACGAGTAATGAGGATCACTGCCACCGCGCTCAAACGTCCGGTTGCTGTCACCGTGCTCGTCATTGCAGCCTCGGCTGCCGGGCTGTTCAGCATCACGCAGTTGGACGTGAACTATCTTCCCGATATCTCCTATCCCATGGTCAAGATCCACATCTGGTGGCGAGGTGCGACAGCGGACGATATCGAGAACAATATCGCTGACCCCCTCGAGGAAGTGATCGCCACGGTGGATGACCTCGATTACATCGAGTCCTCCAGCATCGAAGGAATGTACACACTGCTGGCAAACTTCAAGTACGGTGTGGATGTGGGGGTGGCCTTCCAGGACGTGGTGGCCGCCATGGGGCGCGTAACAAAAAACCTGCCACGTGACATGGACCCGCCGGTAATCATCAAGGCGGACCCATCGCAATTGCCGGTAATAGAGGTAATGATTGCATCAGATAAGCATGATCTGGTGTGGCTCCGCCAGTGGGCGGAGGAATGGTTGATCGATCGATTGACGGCCGTGCCCGGCTCGGCCGGTGCCGAGATTGTCGGCGGGCTGGAGCGGGAAATCCGCGTTCACCTTGACCGTGAACGCCTTCAGGCCTACAGGCTCTCCCCGGCCCTGGTGGCAAAGGCGCTCTATCAGGAAAACCTCGAGACGTTCGCCGGCCGCGTGACCATGGAACCTCGCGAAATCATCGCCCGCACGATGGGCGAATTCGAAAACCTCGAAGAAATCGAGAACGTGGTTGTGGCAACAGGAACCGATGGAGAGGAAGTTTATGTCAAAGACATAGCCCACGTGGAAGACTCACATGCCGAGATGCGAATCAACACACACTTCAACCGAAAGCCCTGTGTCGAGTTCAAGGTGCTCAAGCAGTACGCCGCCAATGCAATGATGGTCGCGGAAGGCGTTAAGGCTGGTCTGGATGAGCTGAAAAAACGAGGTGATATTCCGAAAGATATTGAGTTTAGTTACGTGGAGGACGACGGCCTCTACGTGAGGAACGCCATTAATGGGGTAAGGGACTCGGCCATCCTCTCCGCCGTGCTCGTTGTTGTGGTCATCTATCTTTTCCTGGGACGATGGCGGCAGGTGATCGTGATGATGGCGGCGATGCCGGTCACCCTGCTTGCCAACTTGCTCATCATGAGAGCGGCCGACTTTTCGATCAACGTATTCTCACTGGGGGGCCTGGTGGTCGCACTAGGGGTGATTGTGGACAACTCGATCGTGGTCATGGAGAACATCACGCGATTAAAAGCGGAGGGCGTGGGCGACTACGCCCAGCGCGGCGCACAGGAGGTCGGCTCGGCGATTGTCGCCGCCACCCTTACGTTCCTCGCGATTTTCCTGCCGTTCGTGTTCGTGCCGGGCATGGTGGCCATCCTGCTCAGCGAGCTTGTTTTCGTGGTGGGCGGGGTCGTACTGATCTCCCTTGCGGTGGCGCTTACCCTCACGCCGCTGCTGACCGACAGGCTCCTGCGCCGCGAGACGGCCGGGCAAATCTCTCGAATCGCCATGGCCTTTGATCGAATCGTTGCACTTGGCACGCGAGGCTATGAGCGGCTGCTTAGTGGGTGCTTGCGAGTAAGGTGGCTCGTGGTAGCTTCCACACTGGCAGTATTCGCAGCGAGCATCTGGTTGGCTACTCGAGCCGGCACGGAATTCCTGCCAAAGCTAGACGATGGCCGCGTGATGGTGAAGCTCATGATGCCCGCCGGAACATCCTTGGCTAACGTAGATCGGATTCTCGCGCGGGTGGACGGCGAACTCAGTGATTTGCCCGAGATCGAAAGCACATTCCGGCTTTCCGGCGGCAGGGTCTTTGGGCTCTATACTCTCGAGGTCAGCAACGAGGGCAATCTCGATATTCAACTTGTCCCGCGAAGCCGGCGAAACATCACTACAGCGCAGTTTATCGATAAAATCAGGCCCTTGGTGGCTAAAATACAGTCGCAGGAAGCCGGTGCCAAGCTGCCTGTCAAGCCAAGGCCCATCAAAGGCCTGCGGAAGGTGGGCGAGCAGGATGTTGAGGTGAACGTCAAGGGAAGCGATGTCGTAGTGCTCTACGAATTTTCCGAGAAACTGATGTCCCAGCTTTCGAAGACACCGGGATTGTCCGGCGTGAACATCTCGATGGACATGACCAAGCCGGAGTACCGCGTCTACGTGGACCGTGCCCGAGCATCAGCGATGGGAATTCCCGTCAACCAGGTCGCATCCACGTTGCGAGGCCTGGTCCATGGGCTCGTAGCCACCCAATACGCCGAGGGAACAAAGTACTATCCCATCAGGGCCATAGTACCGGAGATTACGCTCACCAGCAAAACGGATCTGGAGAACCTGATCATAGAGACCCGCAGCGGTGAGCCGGTCTATTTGCGAGACATCGCGGAGGTTCGGCGAGCGGTGGGGCCCGTCGAGATCTCGCGCGAGGATCAGGTGGTACGGGTAATTGTTCGCGCCGACCCGGCCGGGATCAGTGTTGGCGAGGCCCTCGCTCTCGCCGAGAAAGCCGCCATTGACCTCCAGCCGCCTCCGGGCGTTGAGATGTCAATGGGCAGCGAGGCCCGTTTCATGAAGGAAAGCCGGCAGGTCGTGGGGCTGATCGTCGGCTTTGCCACGCTTTTTGCCTACGTGATCTTGGCCATTCAGTACGAATCATTTATCCTGCCCTTCCTTATTGTTTTGGACGTCCCATTGGCCCTGACCGGGGCGCTGCTCGCGTTGTCCTTTGCGAATGCCCCGGTGGCCGTCACCGTTCAAATCGGTATCCTCGTGATGATGGGCGGCATCACGTCGCAGGGTGTGGTACTGTTGGACATGACTGAGCAGTACCGCCGGAGCGGAATGACACACTTGGAGGCCATCCGGAAAGCAGCCCCAACTCGCATCCGCCCGATCTTGATGACTCAGTTGACCACGGTGCTGGGGCTGGTGCCACTGGCGCTAAACCTCGGCGAGGAAGGCGGCATGCTTGTAACAATGGCTATCGCCGTAATAGGCGGATTGCTGTATTCGCTGCTGTTGACCCTATTCTTCCTGCCGGCGGCATATGGTCTGGTTCGCTTCGGGCATAGAAATAAGGTTAAGGCGAAGGCTCTGGTGGACGGCCGGAAGTTGTGATGCAACTGCGCCACGAGCGCTTTGGAGCGACCGGCAAGTCGTTCCCGATCGAGCCTGAGACCAACGGCGTGATCGAACGCTTCTTCCGGGCAGCCGGAATGTGCTTGCAGAAAACTTGAATTGCGATATAATCGAACACGTTGCTGCCGGTGATAGCCGGCGAGAAGGATCTGGGAAATGTCGGACCATGGAATGCGCTGCTCATGCTACGACAGGATCGCGCCATTGTAGGGACGAACTTCGGGTGGCCTAGCCCTGGAGGCACGCCGGATCGCCCGCCCAACAAGCAGGAAGCCTGCGTGCGGCAATGGCAACGTCGACTTCCCCCTGGACGAGAGATTCCCACGAAGAGACCTCTACCTCTGGGCGAGCCATTCCGGCGACCTCCTCGGTCGAACCAAAACATCGGGAAGCCCATCTCCTGCATGACACAGCCAGCAGTTGCAGCCGACATCCCCGAACTTCCATGTGTCTGGCACGCCGCCGCAACACTACCTCCAACGCAGGTTTCACGGAGACCGTGCACATGAGTACACAACAAGACCGGCAGACGAAAATTCACGTCGTGTTCACGTCGTCAGGAATCAACGGCACCGGGTCGAGCGTCAACTACCGATCCTATCGCCCGACGGAAAAGGTGCTGAGTAACGAGGAGATCTTGAGCGACCTGAAGAACAGGTGCGATGGCGTCGATTTCCTTGGCACTTCGGGACCCATCAAAGGCGAGGAAGCGACGCGGAAGGTGAAGAAGGATCGCGCAAAGCTGGACGGTGTTCTCTATTTCGGAACGCCGCTCGACAGCATGGTCTCACTCGGGCTTCCCATCGTGGCTGTCCATCCCTGGTGGGGACAATGGCAAGAGGGGTTTCATCCGTTCACAGGCATGAAAGTTGTCACATCCTTTCTGCCCGTCATCCCCGACGTCAATCGATCTCTTTTCCAGTCGAGGCTCGACGATATCGCCTCGAAGATCAAGATCATCCGGGCCGTTTCCCGGATGGACGGCCTGAAGGTGCTGGTGGTTACAGACCGGCCCGTGCTTGGCGCCTTCGAACCCTCGCCGAGTCAGTTTGACAGCACGCGGGAGGAGTACGAGCAAACCTTCCTTCGCAACATGAAGAACACCTTCCGAACGGAGTTTGTCAACATATCCGAGGACGACAGAATCAAGGCCATGAAGAAGACCGGCGACGAGGCGCAAGCTGTTGCCGAGAAGTGGATCGCCGAATGCGAAGCCATCAAGGGGACCAACGACCGCGAGATTCTCAAGTCGGCAAGGCTGTACCTCGCGCTGAAGCAATTGATGCTGGATCACGGATGCAGCGCCGTCGCCACTGAAGACTACGGCGTTCCCACCTGCGATGAAGACGGCTTCATGCCGTCCCAAGGCCTCCCCTCATCGCAGTTCTGCACCGATGGCGTGGTCGCCACTTCCGAAACCCTGATGGACTCGCTACTGACGCAACAAGTCGGCTTATTCATAACCGGCAGCACCGGAACCAACGGCGACTACATCATTGATCCGCCTTCCGGCACGGCCATACTCGGCCATTGCGAGGGGCCGTTCAATCCCTATGGAGACGGCAAGCGCGTGCCCTACGTCATCAGAAACCGGCCACAGGTGGCCTTCAACACGGGCGGAGCGTGCGTCCAGGTCAAGCTCCCGGCCGACGAGACGGTCACGGTCGCCAAATTGAGCATGTACCGAAGAAAGCTTTCCATCTTCACCGGCCGCACGGTTTCGGGCGACACCTTGTTTCCCGGCTGGGACGATCTTCTCTGCCGGAACAAACTCGCCATCAAGACCGACGCACAGAGATTGTTTGACAACGTGGACTGGAAAACCTTCGGCTGGCACAAGGTGGTCTTCTACGGCGATCACCGCCAGCAGTTCAAGAATTTGGCCAAGCTGATCGGATTCGAAGCCATCGAGAAAGACAGGGCCGGTGTCAACGCGGGAATCGAAAGCGGGAAATGAGGAAAAGTGATGCGGCCT
>Ga0172364_10004720_pt1 | contig 10846 bp, 8 predicted proteins | sample LakKivSesite10cm_FD_114545 | JGI IMG/M metagenome (GOLD analysis project Ga0172364, IMG submission 114545) | Sediment microbial communities from Lake Kivu, Rwanda - Sediment site 10cm | ecosystem: Environmental > Aquatic > Freshwater > Lake > Sediment | place: Rwanda: Western Province, Lake Kivu... | reverse complement strand
CACCGAAACGAACGCCAGAAGAGTTGAAACGCTTCAGGGAAGACATGGAAAAAACAAGAGCTTGGGTCAAAAAAACATTCGGCAAAAAATAATTTCATAAAGCTTTGTCTTAAGCTAAACCCCACTTTTTTAAACTTCTCGTTACGAAATTCTTTCGTGAAAAACTTCAAAATTACTTAAAGCAGTTTAAATACTTGTTCCATCACTATTCATTTTTCCATACTAGTCATGGTCGCAAAGGAGAAATCTGATTTGAAGGGTAAACCTCTAGTTTCAATAGTGTCTGCTGGCTTATCCAAATTTGGAAAACTGGAAGGCTTTTACGCTAGAGAAATTTTTGCAGAAGCAGCCAAAGAAGCCTTCGACCGCTGTCCAAACCTAGACCCTAAAAAGGACATTAAAGCCTTGTTTGTTGGGCACATGGGAGAATCCTACGAGCATCAAGGACATACAGGTGCAACGATGGCTGACTGGGCTGGCTTGTTGCATATTCCAGCTACAAGAACGGAAGCCGCATGTGCTTCTTCTGCGGCTGCCCTGATTTCTGGAATTTACGCTGTTCTTTCTGGCTTATGCGATGTTGTTATGGTTGGCGGCGTTGAGAAAATGACTCATAGGACAACGCCGGAAGTTACTGAGTATTTGGCTATGGCTTCGGATTATCCCTTTGAACAGTGGCATGGTATAACTTTTCCAGGCTTGTTTGCTTTGATGGCAACTGCGCACATGCATAAATACGGCACGACGGAGCAACATCTTGCCATGGTAGCCGTCAAAAATCATTATCATGGAAGCCTCAACCCTAAGGCTCACATGCAGAAGGAAATAACCCTTGAAAATGCTTTGTCTTCACGTGTTATTGCTTGGCCCCTTAAGCTTTACGATTGCTCATTAATCACAGACGGCGGAAGTTGCGTAATTTTGACGAAGCCAGAATTGGCGAAAAAGTTTACAGACATGCCCGTGCACATAATCGGTAGTGGACAAGCCAGCGACACCATAGGAATGTATGAAAGAGAGGGCTTCACGTCACTTATAGCTGCTAAGCTAGCTGCTAAAAAAGCCTATGAAATGGCTGATGTAAAGCCAGAAGAAATGGACATGGCAGAAGTTCACGACTGCTTCACAATAGCTGAAATAATAGCTTACGAGGATTTGGGTTTCTGTAAACCAGGTGAAGGTGGACGCTTAGTTGAAAGTGGAGACACAAAGCTTGGTAGAAGAATACCCGTGAATACAAGCGGCGGACTAAAAGCAAAGGGGCATCCAGTGGGTGCAACAGGAACTGCTCAAGCCTACGAAATATATCTACAGCTAACTGGACAAGCAAACAGGCGACAAGTGAAAGACGCTGAAATAGCGTTAACGCATAACGTTGGCGGTTCAGGCGCTACAGCGGCGGTTCATATTTATAGGAGGGGTTAAAGCCATGAGTGAGCAAGCACAGCCTTTTACCATAGAACAGTTCTACAAGCAAATACTTCAAGGAAAACTTATGGGTGGAAAATGCAAGAAATGCGGAAAAATTCATCTACCGCCAAGACCATTATGTGACAACTGTTTCTCGAAAGAGTTTGAATGGATTGAACTTCCTCAAAAAGGAAAACTGTTAACTTACACGGTTATTCACGTTGCGCCAACGCAATTTCAAGGAATGGCACCTTATGCCGTAGGCATAGTCCAACTTGAAAACGGCTTAAAAATTCCAGGCATGATCAGAGGCGTAGCCCCAGAACAAATAAAGATAGGCATGCAGTTAACGATAGACTTTGGAACATGTACAGCAACGCAACCATGGCCCCAATGGCCAAGATATCACTTCAAACCAGTGTGAATTTCTCTGTTTCATGAAAGATTTTTCCAGAAGTGTTAAATAAGAGTGGGCTTTAGTCTTTTTTTGGGAAAGGAGCAGGAGAGAGTATGGTCAAGCTGAGTATTTTGCTTGCCACTATTGCGGTTTTTATGCTTTTGATTCCTTACCAGTTTACTGTTAATGCGTATTCTCCACGTCACTGTGAAGGCTTAGACGTCCACTTTTATGCTTCTGATGACGAAGCGTTCGAGGCTTTGATGGCAGGTGAAGTTGACTTCATAGACTGGCCGCTGACGTATGAGCAGTACTTAGAAGCTTGCGCATCTCCTGATCTTCAATTGACGAGTTTCGCCAACCTTGGAATAGGACAGCTTGACCTCAACAACAATTACACGATCGCTGATTATCCAGGCATTCGTAGCCCAACGAACGATGTTGAGTTCAGGCGGGCACTTGCGCAAGCGACAGACAAGGACTATTTTGTTAGCGAGCTCGTCAATAACTTTGCAGTGAGGATTGACTGCCCGCTAGGAGTTCATGAAAGAGGATACGCCAACGAAACTTGCTGTGATCCCGCAAATCCTGCATATCCATATGACTTGGCTGCAGCGAATGCGCGTTTGGATGCTGCAGGCTATACTGACTGGGATGGTGATGGTTGGCGTAATTATCCGTTGGATTGGGACGGTGTCGAAGGTAGCATAGGCGTAAGAGACGAGCCAAACGTCGACTGCCTGCAGGCTTACGTTAGAGTCGACGGATCCTTTCAGCTTGCCATTGGCACGCTTCTAGTTAACACCATAATCGATGATTTACATATTCAAGTGTGTGCGCATTACGAAGATAGCGACATCTGTTTTCCAATCGTTATGAATCAAAGGAACTACCACATCTATACTAGCTATTGGACTGGCGGCAGGTATCCATACCACTTGTGGGGCTTATTCCATAGCGACAACTGGTATCCAGATGGTTCAAACTATGTGACTGGCATGAACAAGACCAATGAGCCTAACTATCCAGACTTAGATGAAGCGCTAGAAGAGCTCTGGCATGCAACTGAAACGACGACTTATACAGCTGCATGCAAGAAAGCCACTGGTTTGCTGGTCTGCAAATACTGTGTTAACATTCCGGTCTGGGCTTACAAGAACTACTGGGCATACAGCAAGTATCTAGTGGGCATTGTGAACATGGATTATGATGCTGTGATGAACACTTACACGTTCTTGAATGCCTACAAGGTTGACAACCCAGACACTCCAGTGGATGAGTCGCAAGAGCCAATAAGAATGGGAACAAGTGATGCGCCCAAAGCCCTTAACATTTTAGACTCATCGTCGTATTTCGACCATGCTGTTTTAGATAGTTTCTCTGGAAGCTTGCTTTCGGTGAACCCGTACAACCTTGCAATTGATCAGCCTTGGATTGCTCAAGACTGGTATGAAACGACATGGTTTGACCCGCAAGACGGTAAGAACAAGACAAAAGTTACATACTATATTAGGAAAGATGTGTGGTGGCATGCGCCTCTCACAGGCGAGGCGGTTCAAAAGTTCACGGCGCACGACGTTGAATTCAGCATATGGTACATCTACCCACACACGACTCTTACGAATTGGTGGAGGGCTGGGTACGTTCACCACACTCATGTTATAGATGACTTTACAATTGAAGTCTATTTTGACTCGCTAAGCATGTATCTCAGAACAACCCCAACGGAACCACTGCTATGCAAGCCAAAGCTTCTAGACTTGCTCTGTAAAGAAGAGATGTGTGAATACGTGGTTGCTGATCCGATAGAACCAAGCGACAAAACTGTACTATCATGCGACTCAATAGTACAAATAATAAACGCCACTAAATATCCAGGTGGCACTTCGTTAAGAGAAGGTGTTGACTATGAAGTCTTTGGTACTGGTGCGCCAGATTACTGTCATCAAGAAATTCATTGGCTGCGACCTTTAGATCCAGGTGAAACGGTAGTGTTTTGGTATTGGGCTTCAGATCTTAACCCTAAAGGCTATTACCTAGCCGATCTCCCATGGCAGCAAACATTCTACAGCCTTGGACCCTACTACATAGTAGATGTTAAGCTAGGTGTAAGTGGTTACGCAACTATGAATTGTGTGGACAGCCACTTTATTGGAGCACCACCGCTCGGCGAAATCGATTGGACATGGTACTGGGAACCAGGTCCATATCCTCGCAGCGGCTACTACCAAGTAAACCTTTACGACGCCGTCGCGCTTATGAAAGCCTACTGTTCTAGAGGCGATAGTTGTCCAGTGCCTACGAACTGGTTCCCTGGAGCAGACATAGACCCATACGACTTGTCTCACGTAGGCTTGTATGACGCTGTCCAGTTGCTCACCAACTACGGCAAGAAATTCGGAAGTCCACCATAAACCATAAGATTTGTGCAGACTTGACCCACCACTTTTTTTATGCAACTTAAAGCCACTCAACTTCTAAAAACTCAGATTCAAAGGCTAAATGCTTCATCCATATCGCAGGAAGTCAGCTTGTTGTCATAGGCAAGCAACAAATTTCCCCATACTTCTTCAACCTACCCCAATTCAATAACAAGGCAAAAACCAAAAACAAATAATTTCCATGACTCATTGTGAAACACAGAAAAAACGGAGATTTTGCGGAGGATGTTCTCCAATAGACCAGATACCACTTCAAACCAGCCTAATAAGAAACCAAAACTTATTTAATTAACCTTAAAGGTTAACCTCTTCTGATGATTGACGAATTTCGAGTTCTATACATGCCAGCGTTTCCCTGCAAGTTACACAACGACAGTTCAAATCTTATCCACTTTCATTTTCTATTGGGAATTCAAGAAGGTTTTGGAGAAGGAAAGTGAGGACGCTTATGGAACCCTTTGAAACTCGTGCGGTTAATTTGTTTGCCGTTGCTATATGGCCTGTGTTTCTAGCTGGCTTTGTCTTTTGTCTTTACGGCTGTTTTCTGTATCTCACTGGTGCCATTAACAACGCGTTATATCCGTTGCTAGCCCTCATGTTAATGGTGGTTCCGCTCTTCATACTCTCTTCCTTAGCAGCCTTTCCAAAAATCAAGATAGAGAACGACGTCATCATCCTCAAATATGGTTTCATGCGCATGCTCTTCTTCCCTGACGAAGTGCAAATTAAAGCTGACGGATGGGTTTTAAGGCTAGGAGGCTGGATGATTGGAGGCTGGTATGTTCCTTTCAGACGGGAGGAGTGTATAGCGGCTCTAGAGAAAATCGTAGGTCTCTATCCACAGAAGACTCCAAGAAAGTTTTCTCCACGGTTCTATCTCTATTTTCTACCTATACCCATACTCTATATGTTTCAAGTTTTATTGGAGCAAAGCTTCATGTTAGACCCAACGATTTGGGCTCTCCTATGGGGAGTTGTTGTGACCTTTTCCTTGGCAATGACGATATACAATTCGCCACTCAAAATAAAAATATGGAAACTCAACAAGGCCAACTCTTCGCTTCTTTTCGGCCTATTTTTAGGCATCACAGCTTTTCTGTTCATGATGTTAACGACAAGCTAAGCGTACGCGAGAAACCATGCTTCACAGAGAAACAGTGACAAAAACAGCGACTACAGTCATCGTGTGCAAAAATCGATATACTAAAGAAAACTCGAGGCTTAAGTCTCAGCAAGCGCGTTTACTAATTCTTTTAAATTTCTACTGTTTTGTTGATGTATCCTATTAGTGTTGGCAAGTCTATTATAGACGTTACAAAGTAATTTGCCCCAGAACTAATCAGCTCTTTTGGAGGAGAAACTCCAGTTGGCAAGCCCACAGCAATTGCATTTAATTCCCTAGCACATTTCATGTCGTTGACACCGTCTCCAACGACCATAGTTTCTTCCGGATTAACCTTTAACGCCTTTAAAGTGGCTTCCAAATGCTCAGCACTGGGCTTAACATATTTCACGTCGTCGCGAGGGGTTACTGCATCGAAAAACTGTGCTATTGCGAACCGTTTTAAAATGTAGTTTGTTGACTTCTCGCTGTTAATCGTACACAAGCCTATTTTCAAATTCATTTTCTTCAAAGCCTTCAAAGTGTCCAGAACTCCCGCAAGCAGACTTGTGGTTTTTGCAGCCGCTAACTCGTAGCTTTCGGCTATTTCAGAAGCTTTTGCGCGAATGTCTATAAACGCTTCTTTCGGTTTGCTGTTGTTTTTCATGAAAATTTCAGCTTTCTTCAACATTTCGAATATGCTTTCTTTTGTGGACAGTAAGGAAGCTGGCAACCCTTCCCTTATTAGAAGGCTTCTAACATCAGCCCTAACAGCCTTATAATCAATGTTGAACTTTGCAATAGTTCCATCTAAGTCAAAGACAACCGCCTTAACAACCATCCGCTCTCACTTTTACCATTATGGACTTGAAGCGTTTAATCACGTTCTGAAAGAAATATACTTTGTGGTAAAAGCTTTTGTCTGTCGGACAAAGTATTTTCCAGAAGAAACAAATGCGATAGGCTTTAGAACCTGCAGCGAAAGTAGAAGAATTATGGAAATTATTAGAACGAAGCGGCTCATACTACGAGACTTTGAGGAAGCTGACTGGGAAGCGACACATAGTTATGGCTCAGACCCCGAGGTTGTTCGCTACATGGACTGGGGACCAAACACTGAGGAAGAAACTAAACAATTCATTCAGCAGGCAATAGCCCATAAAAAAGAGCAACCTCGCAGAAACTACACGCTTGCAATAGTCCTCAAACCAGAAAACAAACTCATCGGAGGCTGTGGGATTTATGTTTCAAGCCCAGAAAATCGAGAGGGATGGGTTGGCTATTGCTTAAATCGCAATTTCTGGGGACAGGGCTACGCAACTGAAACAGCAAAAGCGCTCCTTAAATTTGGCTTTGACCAGTTAAATCTGCATCGCATATTTGCTACATGCGACCCAGCAAACATTGCATCTGCACATGTTTTAGAAAAAATTGGCATGCACAATGAAGGACGCTTACGAGAGCACAAATGGGCAAAGGGAAAATGGCGAGACTCTCTGTTATATGCCATTCTCGACTACGAATGGAAACAACTGGCTTCTGCTAACACAAAATAGCGCAAAATCTGCGCCCATACAATGTTTTGCACAGAACTTTGTAAGGGTAAATTGAATATTCAACTTCCAACATAATACTATGTTTGATGCATTATGAGCTTGGAAGAATATACAAAAGAAAAGCTCTGGCCTATACTTATCGAAACTGTCCACGCGCTTGTAATGTATGCAAACCACAAAGCCTACGTGAGAGAAATAATCCTTCAAGAAAAACCTGACATAACACCAGCAGAATTGAGTGTAAGGCTTAATACGACTTTAGGCGAAGCCATAGTAATTCTACACGAGTTGGCAGAGGAAAAAAATTTGAAATCATCTAATGCGGCTTAAGCTTTTTTAGTGTATCTAAGCGGCTTTGTTTAGTCATAGATTCCGTTTGAATTTTGTTTTTCTAATACGTCCATTCTTCGAGTGCGTTCTTCATGTGTTGGATGGCTTCTTCTTCATTAGGTTTGACTTTCCTAAGCAGTTCCGCCCCTTTCTTTCTATCCACAAGCGACATGTCGCCTTGAAACTTGAACGGGAAAAGCTGCGTGAACTCCGTCATGAGCTTCCAGCCCCTCTCGTAACATTCTGCTGCTTTCTGCAGATGCTTTGACTGTTTGCCTAGGTATTTCTTGGCGAGACGTTTCAGGAATTGTGCACATACTTCTCTGCTTTCACAATAGCAGGCGCCAACGTAGCTGTTTCCATGATAGTTCTGCTTCTCCTCTGGAAGTGTTTCTAAAACGTTTGCCCATTCATCAAGCGCCGTTGGACCTGCTGCATAGTTGTTGAGTATTGGCACTTTTGCTGATGCAAAGTTTATGGCTCTCCGTAAAGCTCCTTTGTCTACGGTTTCGTCTTGACGCTTGACCTTGTTGCGGAAGAATAATGTGTCAAGGCATCCGGGAGCCTTCAGGTCATAGAACAGAATTGGGTTTTCTGGTTGACCAGTGAGTCTTCTAAAAGTGCTTACAATGTAGGAGTTGCCCTCATAACCTTTAACAATTCCATATTCAGGAACGGCTAAGCCCCAGAGAACGACAGGCCTGTCTTTTTCGTCTATCTCCTGTTTTATTTTGTCAAAGATTTTCTGTGCCTTTTCGATTTCTTTGGATGTTGGTGCGCCTTCTTTTTCTGGATATGAGCCTTCGTAGGCAAGTGTTTCTATTGTCCAGCCAAGCTCTTCAGTTGCATCACGTATCTGCTTCCAAGTTTTCTCAGGAAAAGCTGTAGGTCCAGATGGGCACGTCACGCCTTTTGCAACGTTAATCAAGAATGCGTATCCAGAATGACCGCCCACATCAACCACATCGCAGTCTGTCCCCAAAGCTTTCAAACAGCCAGCAACCGCACCGAAGTAAGATATCCAGCACGGTTGATACTCAACTTTTTTGCTGATTACTTTTCTTTCCAAAGTTTTCACCTCCTTCAAGCCTTCAGTGTAGCGTCTTGAAAGCAGCTGCCGCTTTGCCTCTTGTCTCTGAACAGAACTTTCATACATTGCTGCTGCGGTCTTCAGCAATTCTTTGCCATCAGTCGTGAGGTCGTATTCGCCCCTACCTGTTTTTTCAACAAGCTCTTTTTCGACTAGCTGGTTTAGATGATTAGCTAAGGCTGTTTTCGATAGCTTCGTCTGTTGCATAAGTTTGGAGAACTTATGCTCTCCTTGGAGAAGTAGAGCCATTATTTGTATTCTTGCAGGATGTGCAGCCAACCTTAGTAATTTAGCTATGCCATTTGGAGACTCGAGCAAGATGTTTTGAGGAGAGTTATTGTCTGTTTTTCTCAATTTGCTACACCATGGCATACTGAAATCGGCACTGGCAGTACTTAAAGTCTTCGATTTCGTGAACTATAGTGCTATTTTTCGTGAACAGAATGCGCCGCTTCAACCGAATTTATATTATTTGTTACAGTTGAGGTTTTGAAAAAATAAGTCTTCCGCGCATGGGTTAGATATCTAACCCAATCTTAGCGTAATGTATGTTTCTTCTTGGTGGTAAGTTTTTTATAGTAAGGATTCAAATAAGCTGGAACGAAATGGTGAATATTAAATGAAAGAAAAAATCACTACTTGTATGATATTAGCGATGCTTTTGATAGCAGCGGTTCCGATGATAAACGTATTGGGAATAGATGAAAATCAACGTAGTTTGACTGAAAATTCACAGTCAATGCCTCAGCAGAAAATTAGTTCACAACTTCTGGAGAAACTAGAAGAAGCTGGAATCACTGGCGATTTAAATGAATCTGTAAGAATTTTGATACGATACGACCCGCGTTCAGAGGTCAAGATGCCTGAGGGAGTTGAAGTTCTAAACCGCTTCAATCTCGTTCCAATGATCTCTGCTATATCGCCTATTTCGATGATTGAAGAAATAAGCAAGATGCCAGGTGTTGAATATATCTACTCTGACCTGCAAATGCACGTTACGAGCGATGAATATCAAACGCTTCCCTATCCTGACTACTCAGCGGTAAAGGATTGGAGAAACGCTCAGGTCTCTGACGAAGAATTTCCAACTAGCCCATATCTTGGACAATACCCCACCTACCTAAATGAAACTACAGAACTCATTGGGGCAAGAGAGCTTTGGGCAGAGGGAATAACAGGCGAAAACGTCATCATATCTATAATCGATACAGGAATCAACAAGTATCACCCAGACCTAGATGACATGGACGACGACCCAACAACATGTGACCCTAAAGTGCTTGCTGAAGCCTCCTTCGTCCCATATGAAACTCCCGAAGACGCCCACGGACATGGCACCCACGTCGCTAGCACAGCAGCAGGCACAGGCGCTACTGGAGCTATGGGCTTTTATGGAACTTTTACATACTCTGCGATTTATAACGCAACTATTTTGCCTGGAACCGAAAAAGGGGTTGCACCAGGCGCATATCTCTACAATGCCAAAGCCTTTGACAGTTCGGGCTCAGCATATGACAGTTGGATTATAGCAGCTATCGAATGGTCAGTGGCGCACGGTGCAGACATAATTAGCGGAAGCTTCGGCGGATGGCCAGAAACTTCCCCTAACGAAGACCCAGTAGTTTTAGCCTTAAAAGAAGCCATCAACCACGGAGTGGTTGTGGTTATTGCCGCAGGAAACGATGGATGGGGCTACTTCTCAACAGGAACTCCTGGTTTTGCACCAGATGTCATAACGGTTGGCGCAACAACTGAAACTGATGAATTAGCCTACTTCAGTAGCCGTGGACCTGAACAGCTTGAGTTGCATGCAAAGCCTGACGTAGTTGCACCTGGAACCTGTATAGTTGCAGCTTTGACTTACTTTAGGGAATTTGAGGAGTACTATGGTGTTCAGCTTTTCTATTGGGAGATCAGCGGAACTAGCATGGCGACGCCACATGTTTCTGGGGCGGTAGCGTTACTATTGCAAGCTTTTCCAGGCGCAACGCCTTACTCTGTTAAAGCAGCATTGATGCAAGGTGCAGTAGATTTAGGATTAGACTCTATGGCTCAAGGTGCTGGCAGAATAGACGTGAAAAAAGCCTATGATATCATGAATGCGGCACCTAAAGCTGAGTGGGCTGCGCCTATACCGATTGACACCGTTATTGCGGAGCCACCAGTCTTTTCGACTATGCTTAATCTAACAGGCAAGAATATCCTAATTGATATTTCAGGCTGGTCTGATTACTTGGAATTTATGCAGTTCTTCTCGGTGCTTGCTAGCCATGGAGCTTCCCTATGGGGAATGTCAGGTCCATATACTAATGATATGCTTATTGACCCAGGAACTGGCGAACCCTACTACTACGACGATGTTTTCGTAATTCCAAAACTGCTATACGTCGACACTACATATTTGCCGTCTAGTGTATTAGAGTATTATGTTAATCACAATGGAACAGTGCTTTTCATTGGAGACGCTCCATTGTATCCCTATGTGCCCCCGCCTAACAACTACAATGATTGGACCGAAAT
>Ga0172364_10004718_pt1 | contig 10847 bp, 14 predicted proteins | sample LakKivSesite10cm_FD_114545 | JGI IMG/M metagenome (GOLD analysis project Ga0172364, IMG submission 114545) | Sediment microbial communities from Lake Kivu, Rwanda - Sediment site 10cm | ecosystem: Environmental > Aquatic > Freshwater > Lake > Sediment | place: Rwanda: Western Province, Lake... | reverse complement strand
TGCATCTTTTCGGTGCTGGACACCCATTCATGCTCGCGTTAGCCGTAGCCCTTGGATGCGACCTATTCGATTCAGCAGCCTACGCCATATATGCAAGACAAGACCGCTACATGACAGAAACAGGCACATGGAAACTAAACGAACTCGAATACTTTCCATGCACATGCCCAAAATGCACCAAGGCTAAGCCAAAAGAAGCATTAGCAATGCCTCAAGAAGAAAGACGTGTGTTGCTTGCGGAGCATAACCTCTACGTGTGCATGGTAGAGCTAAAACGCATAAAACAAGCAATAAGAGACGGTAGACTATGGGAGCACATGGAACAAAGAGCGCACAATCATCCAGCTTTGTTTCAAGCCTTAAAGAAACTGGAAAAATACCAAGATTTCATCGAAAAAAACGCTCCAACGGTAAAAAAGAGCGGAATATTCTTTTTTGATTCTGTAGGGCTTTTCAGACCAGAGATTGTGCAATATCGAAACCGACTAGCAGAAAGATACTCCAAGCCAGAAAGAGCCAAAACAGTTCTGTTACTGCCACAAACCAGAAACAAACCATTCCACAAAACAAACGAATACGCAAACACAGCAAAGTTCCTCCAGAAACTACTCGGAAAAGACTGGGAACGCATCCACGTATGCTTTTATGCTGCTCCTTTCAGCTTAATCCCAATAGAACTTGACGAGGTATATCCGCTTTCTCAACATGAAACTGCCATTCCACTTGACAATGAAACGAAAGAATATGTGGCTAACCAAATTGCCCAATACATTGAAAGAACAAACTATGAAGCCGTTGTTTTGCTTCACAAACCAGAAGACTGGAATAACGCAATCCTAAAAAAGTGCAAGAAGATTTGCCTAAAAAGAAAAATCCACTTTAACCATGTAAAAACTGGAGAAGAAAAGCAAAAAACCCTTTTACCCAGATTAGGAAAAATTCTGCAAGAAATATTGAGAGAGCAACCTTGATTAAAGCAGACCTGCACGTACACACAAAATATTCTTTTGATGCTTCAATCAACCCAAAAACAATAGTGGAACAACTAAACGCTCATCCATTCATAAAAGCAGCAGCCATAACCGACCACAACACACTTGAAGGCTACTACAAAACAAAAGAGTTAGCCTCAGCCTACAAGGACATACTAATAATTCCGGGAACAGAAATAACAACTCCAAACGGAGACCTAGTAATCTTAGGAACCACGGAAATGCCAAAAGAACCATGGACAATAACAAGCATAATAGACTTCGCAAAAGAAAGAGACGCCTTAATCATCGCCGCTCACCCATACAGAGCCTACGGACTAGGAGAACTAGCAAAACAATACAAACTTGACGCAATAGAAGTGTTAAACGGCACATCCACGCCAATCGTTAACAAACTGGCTGAGGAATTAGCCAAAGAAATGGGGTTGCCAGGAATTGCTGGCAGCGACGCACACAACAGCGAAGAACTGTGGACTGTCTTCACAGAAGTTCAAGCTTCTCTAGATGTCGATGAAATTTTGAAAAGCATAAAGAAAGGATCTGTCAAAGTTTCTTCAGCTAAAAAGTCAATACATTTTTAAAACAGCAAGAAACATGATTACTGCATTAACGGATGAAAAATAAATGAGCAAATTGCAGATACGATTCTTAGGCGGAACACAAGAAGTCGGCAGAATAGCAATAGCCGTGAAAACCCAAAAGACCCAAGTGCTACTTGACTATGGCGTAATGCTAAACCACGAACCTGGATTCCCAATGCACGTTCCGCCAAAAGAAGTCGACGCAGTAATCCTAACTCACAGTCACCTTGACCATTCAGGAGCAGTTCCAATCTTCTACATCCAAGAAAAAAGACCATTATACACAAACAGACTAAACATGGAACTAACCCAAATACTAATATCAGACTTCATCCACCTTTCCAGCTATTACTTACCATTTGAATATCTTGAACTGAAAACAATGGCGAGAAACAGCAAACACGTAGATTTTGGAGTCCAGCAAGAAATAGGCGACATGAAATTCCAACTATCAGACGCTGGACACATCCCGGGAAGCGCACAAATACTAGTAGAAGCAGAAGGAAAAAAAGTGCTTTACACTGGAGACTTCAACATAGTAGACACAAGACTCTTAAAAGGAGCAAAAATGAACTACGGCGACTTGGACGCTGTAATAATAGAAAGCACCTACGCCAACGAAGAACATACTGAAAGGAAAGAATTGGAAAGACGATTCGTAGAAGAAACAACAGACGTCGTAGAAAGAGGAGGCACAGTCCTAGTACCAGCCTTCGGAGTAGGCAGATCACAAGAAATCGCATGCGTCCTAACAGCAAACCACTTTGAATATCCAGTTTACATGGACGGCATGGCACGCGAAGCAAGCAGAATAATCATGGAACACAGAGAATTCCTCGCAGAACCAAAACTATTTGCTAATATGATGCATTCAGTCGACTGGATAGAAGGATGGCGAGACCGCAGAAAAGCAACAAAAACCCCATGCGTAATCATCTCACCAGCAGGCATGCTAAAAGGCGGCCCAGCAGTATTCTACACATCAAAAATCGGAAAGAAAGCGAACAGTGCAATATTTCTCGTCAGCTACCAGATTCCAGGAACGCCTGGAAAAGAGCTTTTGGAGAAAGGAATCTGCGTGATTGATGGCAAGATGAGAAAAGTTAAGACGCAAGTGAAACATTTCGATTTTTCATCGCATTGTGGGGCAAGCGAGCTAAAAGAGGCCGTGAGAAGACTTGGCGGAAAACCGAAAGTTTTTGTGGTTCATGGTGCGGAAGGGAACTGTGAATACTTTGCAAAATGGGCTAAAAGCGAGTTAGGCTTAGAGGCTGCTGCTCCAAAAGCAGGCGACACATTTGAGATTTAGAGTGGAAACATGAAAATTGGAGTTTTAAACATCGGACAAATAAGTCCAGAAATAATAGAGCGAATTAAAGAAAACCTTTCAGTTTTTTCAAACCCAACAATTACGGCATTACCAAAAACATTACCAATACCGCAAGAAGCCTTCAACAGTGAAAGACAACAATATCACTCAACCACAATTCTAAACAAAATTCGACCATTAACCGAAGAAAACAAAATGTTGCATCGTATTTTAGGAATCATAGATGTTGACCTTTACGTTCCAGAGCTAAATTTCGTGTTCGGAGAAGCTGAATGTCCAGGAAAAGCAGCACTCATTTCACTGTGGAGACTAAAACAGGAGTTTTATGAGAAACCTTCAAACAACGAACTGCTTTTCGAAAGAGCCACAAAAGAAGCAGTGCATGAGCTTGGACACACGTTAGGCTTGATACATTGTGTTAATCCGTTTTGCGTTATGTATTTCTCCAATTCTATTTTCGAAACTGATAGAAAACAAAGCTTATTCTGCGGCAAATGCTATCAAAAAGTTGAAGAAGCAACAAATTTGATGGAAGAGTAACTTTGAGCAAAGAAATTCACATAGGAATGACACATTTAACGCCGATAATAGCAAGCTTACTTTTCGGCATTTCATGCGCTTTTTTAATTGCAACTTCTCAGATGGAAATGTATAATGTTACGCCGTTTTCTGAAGGAGTTGGGTCTTTCGGCAACGCAATATACTTTGTGATTCTCGTAGGAGTAGGCGCGTCAATATTGTATTTGCTTATGAGAACGCGACGCTCTAGACTAATTTCCTTACTCACTGGCTTCGCTTTAACATTAGCTGTCTTTATGCTCTCCACAATTTACTTGTCGACAATACTTGAGAAGTTCACCATACCCTACATGGAAATCTGGATTCTGGCATCCGCCATAGCAATAACTGCATTAGCGGATTATGCAATTTTCAAAAGCAACAGCAAACTTACTGATTTAACGGTGCTTTTGCTCGGAGGAGCATTAGGCTCGTTTCTAGGAAGCACCATTCCCACACTAAGCACGATCTTAATTCTCGGTTTTCTCGCAGTTTATGATACATTTGCCGTTTACCGCGGACCAGTAGGAAAAATAGCCAAAAGCGGACTTGAACAGCTGAAGGGATTAAGTTTCTCTTTTAAAGAAATGCAAATGGGACTCGGCGACTTAACATTCTACTCTATGCTTTCGGGTCACATGCTAATATTTTTCGGTTGGATTCCATGCATAGCCTCTTTAATCGGCATACTACTTGGATGTGTATTAGCATTTAAGATGCTGGAGAGAAAAGGTATGTTTCCTGGGTTACCTTTTCCAATTTTGTTTGGTTTAGTCGCAGGATTTATCGCATTCTATGTTTACGCAGTTTAGCTGGATAGAACCAGCCTTGTAGAGTTTACGTCGACTTCTACGATTTTGCAGTTTCCAACTTCTTTTGTTTGTCCAAGAACGTCTCTTAAGATTATTTTGCCGCCTTCCATTTTGGCATAAACTACATCCTTAAAGATTGTCTTTCCATTTAGGATGGCATTAAATTCGCACATTTCCTGTTTCAACCTGATTTGTGAATAAATGCGGTTGCCAGCTATAAACTTCTTGTATGCATCGCATTTTACTTATTTTGGATAAGTAGTTATAATTCATAACGTTATAGATTCGAGACTGCTCTTCAATCAAAGATGAAGCAAATGCCAAAAGAAAAAGGTAGCCGCCAAAGCACAGACATATTCCAGCTTTTAAAGGAAACTATGGAAAAAGAGAAAAAAAAGGAAAAAAAAGAGCTTTTGGCTCCGTTAGAGATACAAGAGTTTTTTGTGAATGGAAGTATAACGATTAACAAAAGGACATGCAGGGGCTTAGAATGCAAACTTTGTATAAAGGCATGCCCAACAAACGCTTTGTACTGGAAAAAGGGAGAAGTTGAAATTATAGAGAAACTTTGCGTTTACTGTGGCGCTTGTGTATTAAGCTGTATTGTTGATGACTGCATCAAAATAACTAGGAGAAGAGAAACTGGCGAAAGCGAGAGTTTCAGCAAACCAAAAGAATTCACAATGCTTCAGCACGCGATAAACACCAAAAAACGCCATAGATTAGTGTGTGGCATTTTTCCAACAGCTGAAAAATATCTAAAAAGATACTTCAAAAGCAAGTTTTAACTAGTGAACAAAAATTCCATCACTTTTTTGATTCAAATATTTTCAGTTTTGACAGAGCAATTATCAAGGGGACACCAACAAGGAAAGAAACGGCAACAACTATCAGATCCTCAATATACGAGTCAATAGCTGCTCCAACAAACACCATATAAAGCTCATCAAAACCAGCAAAAAACAGACCATGTAAGCCGCATGGCACAAGCAGAAAAACACGCACAAGCGAATCTGTCGCTATGCACACAAAAGAAACCAAAATCAACGCAATTGACAAACTTTTAACATCCTCTGTCTTAAACAAGTTCTTGCCAAGTTTCGCCGCTGGATAAATAAGAAGCAAAGCAACCAATATGTCCAAAATAGTCCACAAAGGAAGGTCTCTTCCAAATGGATGAACAAAATAAGCTGTCAACATTGCTAAGTAAGCGATTAAAACTGGTTTCCACTTAGCCCTAGCCAAAAGCCCAGCCATCAAGACACTAACAGGTTCAGCCACTACACCAAACATCCACAGCACATCTGGCTTAACTATCCTACCAATTACACTGCCGATTAAGGCTGCAAAAAATCCTACTCCTGGACCTAAGATTATTCCTTCAATAGCTTCTAGGTATATTCCCCAGTTTCGCCATAGTCCAAAGGAGATAAAATAGAGCACAGCGTGTAAAGCTGCAAAAACTGCTATCAGGCTTACTTGTAAACTTCGGCGCATTTAACCACGATTCTGAATAGAGGGAATTGAATAAAAGTTTTTGGAATGCTTCAAGTTTGCAAAGAGTTCAATGATGATTTACATGGCGCCAATTATTAAAGAAGCTATTACGGCTATAGTTACGATGACAACGGTTTCAGCAAGAGTTATTCGCCAATGCACTTTCGTGCGTTCAGAACGATAACGAACAAGAAAAACACCAATTACAGCACCAACTATGACTAAAGAAATAATAATGTCAAGTGGTTCAGGCAATATTAAATAGGCAATTATCGGCATTATCCCAGCAATAAAAGTAGTTGTGCCAGCAATAACTGCAGCGTAAAGATTCGACCTACTTATCTCCTTATGCAACAAAACAAACAACTGCTTGACAAGCTTCAACGACTTGTCTCTTTCAACCTTATCGGGAATATCACTTACGCTGTAATCCATCAAAGTTTTAAGAGTAAGCAAATCCGCTATATCTTCAGTTTTCCCACCCAACAAGAAACTGGAAAAGTTTGTGATGGATACTGTAGCCAAACTTAGAATCGCTGCAAAAGCAGCCATGTTTAAAGCTAACCCTGCAAGAAAAGCAGAGAGAGTCGCAACAAGCCCAGTTATAGACCCGTCAGTTAATCCAGCAACAACTTCCAAAATTGGTTCTCTCTTCAAAAGCAGATTCCGCCACTCTCTACCCAACTGCAAACCTCTTTCAGTTAGCTTAAACTTGCCTTGCTCTTCCAAAATCAAGCCCTCACTGCTCATTTCGTTTAAAGCCTCTTCAATATCACTCATTTCTACGCAAACTCGTCCTGCACAGTATTTGTCTATTCGACGTTTAAGGTAGGGTTTGTCTAGAGGATTTCCTTCGCTTAGGCTTAGAAGCGCAATTATTCGTATAATGTCGGGTAATTCTTGTATTTCAAAAGACAAGCTGCAATTCACCTTTCTTTTGGGAAGGCAAAAGAGAATTACCCAATTGCTATTTCTTCACCTTGAAGGGGCAAAACATTAGTGCTCATGTTAATTTCGGGTTGTATTACCGTAACTGTTTAATATAAATCTTTAGAACTGTAGTTAATTTCTCAAATGAGGAAATTGTGATGACACTCGTAGAAACTTTGGAAAAACTTTCGAACGCTTGCGGAGTCGCTGGAAGAGAAGAAGAAGTTAGAAAACTGATGAAAACGTTTCTGAAACCACACGTAGACGAGGTTAAAGAGGATAAACTCGGAAACGTCATTGGAATCAAAAAAGGAAGGAAAACAGCACTTAAAATAATGCTTGCCGCCCACATGGACGAAATAGGCTTACTAATCAAAACCATTTCAAGAGAAGGCTTTTTGCAATTTATGAAAATTGGCGGAATAGACGACCGCATACTCTTAGCCCAAAAAGTCATAGTCTACACAGAAAAAGGACTACTCCACGGAATAGTAGGCTCAAAACCGCCACACATACAAAAAGAAGAAGAACGCAAAAAAGTTCTAAGTTACGATGAACTTTTCATAGACGTTGGAGCAGAAAGCCAAGAACAAGCCAAAAAAATGGGAGTAAAAATAGGCGACACAGTAGGCTTTGACGTTAAATTCGCAAAAATCAGCAAAAACATTGTGATCGGTAAGGCTTTCGACGACCGCATCGGATGCGCAGTCATGATTGAAGCAATGAAACGCTTAGAAAAAACCGAATGCACCATATACGCCGTGGGAACAGTGCAGGAAGAAGTAGGCTTAAGAGGCGCCACAACAGCAGCCTTCGGAATATACCCAGACGTCGGCATAGCACTGGACGTAACAGTAGCGGGCGACGTGCCTGGCGTGAGAGAAACAGAAGCTCCAGTGAAGTTTAAGAAAGGCCCAGCAATAGAAATTGCTGATGCTGGATTAATTGCTCATCCAAAAGTTTTACGGCTTCTCGTAGACACTGCAGAAGAAAACAAAATCCCATATCAGCTTGAATCTGGCTTAGCTGGGTCAACAGACGCTGCACGCATATCCTTAGCAAGAGAAGGTGTTCCCAGCGGAGTCATATCAGTACCTACACGATATATTCACAGCCCAACTTCCATGCTCAGCCTAGAAGATGTGGAAAACTCTGTCAAACTTACAGTTGCAGCAATCCAAAAAATCCCCAAACATTTCTAGTTTCTTTTCTTTTTTTTAGGGGAGAAAAACAGACTAAATGAACAAGAAAGAAGTTGTTGCTGAAACTGCAGTGAAACGTTTCCTTGAAGGTTACAATTGTGCCCAAAGCGTTCTGTTAACAATGTTTGAACATTGGAACGGCAAAAGTGAATTAATTCCGAAAATCGCCACAGCCTTTGGCGCTGGAATTGGACGTTGCGGTTCAATCTGTGGAGCATTAACTGGCGGAGTAATGGCTATAGGAACCAAATATGGAACTAATGAACCTTCTACAGAAAAACGATTAGAAGCCTACGAACTCGCAAATAAGCTTTACAAAAAGTTTGAACAGCAGAATGGAACAGTTTTCTGCCGTGAACTAATTGGATACAACTTGTCTAATCCAAAGGAATTAGAAGAAGCTTGGAAAAGCAAAGTGTTTGAAACTAAATGCGTCAAGTTTGTAAGTGAAGTAGTAGAGACGCTTATCGATTTAGAAACTAAATCTCTTTAACCACGTATTTTATGAAAAAGGTTGCAAATACAGTCGATATCATATAAGGAAGAAAGGAAGCTACCACTTGATTCATCAACGACATGCCACCGATTATTTCAGCCCCAGCAACATTAGGTACGCCAGCTAAAACACTGTTCCACAATCCATGCGTAAGAATCAACGGAACAAGATTTCTAGATTTACTGTAAAAATACCCAAATATTAAACCTATAAAAAAAGTTGAGGCTATATACATAGCCATTCCAAAAGGGTCAAAAGGGTTAAGATTCCAAACAAAATGCCATACTCCGAAAAACACTGCTTGAATCAAGATAGCTTTAGCAGGCGTGTACAGCTTTTGAAAATGAGTTTGCATGTAACCTCTGAAAAGACCCTCTTCACTTATGCCCACGCAAAGCGTCATAAAAGGCATTGCTAAAAGAAAAAGCGTGAAATCATACATTGCAATAAGATTTTGCCCAGTAGAATAGTAAACAAAAGAACCCATCAGCAACAATGCTAATCCACCGAAAAGGACATAGAACACTACTCCGTAAAGAAGAGCTTTCCAGATTTTTTGTGCTTTGAAACCGAAAGCTGAAACGTCGGTTCTATCAACAAAAAGAATTGTTAACAATGTAAGATAAATCAGTGGAGTTTTTTCATAGGGTTGACTGAATGACATTACAGAGATTACGCGAATAAGCATCGCCAACAAGAAAAGAGCCAAAATCCAAAAAAGTACCGATGACTTGCTTTTGCCACTGATTTGCTTTGACAACTTATCTTTGTTGAAATAGCTGTTATGCCATATGAAAAGGGGAACAAGCAATATGATGGATAAGAAGATTGGAACAGTTGAATCCAAAGGAAAAAAATATCCGCTCACCAATATTATGAATGCTATGATAAAATATGGCACAATTACTTTTAAAACAATATTGCTCGCCAAATTCACACCATCTACAGTTCAAGTTTATGCCCATTTTTTGAAGAATTAGGATTTAACACTTTTGAACAAGAACAAAATCGTTTTAAGAAGTCCCCTTTTTATACGATTAATAGAAATGGTTCACGCAAAAAAATCTGAATTTCTGGAGCATACCGCAGACGCCTACATCGCCGCACACGGCGAAAATTTAGCTGAAGCCTTTGAAAACGCAGCCTTCGCAATGTTCGACGTTATGACCGAAGCTGAGAAAGTCAATCCAAACATAAAAGAAACTTTTGAAGTTACAGCAGAAGATGAGCATGCTCTTTTGTATAATTGGCTTGAGGCTTTACTTGTAAAATCCGAAATTAAAGGAATTCTTCTTTCCAGATTCAAAATTTCAGACATAAACAGAACATCAGAAGGTTTCCAACTTAAAGCAGAAGCGTGGGGAGAAAAATTCAATCCAAAAAGGCACTTGCAAAAAGTAGGCGTTAAGGCTATAACATATCACAGAATGGAAATAATCAAAAAACCACAAGAAACCATAGTGAAGTTTATACTTGACATCTAAACATCACAGTTGAATACACATGATTATTCGCAAGGCAGGTTTAAAATGGATTTTCTTCGATTTAGGCTCAACGATCACAGACGAAAGTCCATTTGAGAACTACATGCTTAATTACGTTTACAAATTCTTAGAAGATGCAGGCGTTAACATAAACGCTGAATTGTTTAACGAAAGACTGAGGAAGGTTATAGAAGAGAGACTGTTCGGAAACGAGGGCTACAGAGGCATCGTAAGAGAGTTGGTTTGCCATTTTACCAACAAAAAACAAGTTTTTCAGGAAATTCTTTGTGAATATGAGAAACACGTTGCTCCCATGTACGTGGAAATGCAAAAAGTCTATCCAGAAGCTACAACAGCGCTGGAAGAACTAAAAGGTAAGTGGGAACTTGGGCTTATTGCAAACCAGCCTAAAACGACAAAAGACTATTTACGAAAGACTGGATTAGCCAAATATTTTAAAGTGATTGTTCTCTCCGAAGAAGTAGGCTTTAGCAAGCCCAACTCTAGAATTTTCTTACATGCGTTAGCTACTGCAAACTGTCAACCAGAAAAAGCATTGATGGTTGGAGATAGACTTGACAATGACGTAGCTCCAGCCAAATCACTCGGCATGAAAACAGTCAGAATTAAAAGAGGATTGATGACCATTCAGAAGACACTAAGCGATGTGGAAATAGCTGATTACGAAATTTATAATCTTGCAGAGTTGCCTTCACTATTGTTCAAATAAGCTTGTCTGCTAGGCTAGTTTGAGTTTTTCTAAATCTTCTATTATGTTTTTCACTGCTATTTCAGGCGGCATATCCAAAGATTCAGTTTTAAACTCAACAAAAGAAACACCTTTCCTCTTGTAATATTCAAGAATAGGTTGTGTTTGCTCCTCGTAAACTTTAATTCGCCTTTTGATAACTTCTGATGTGTCGTCTGATCTCTGATATAAAGGTCCGCCGCACTTGTCGCAAATC
>Ga0172364_10004717_pt1 | contig 10848 bp, 8 predicted proteins | sample LakKivSesite10cm_FD_114545 | JGI IMG/M metagenome (GOLD analysis project Ga0172364, IMG submission 114545) | Sediment microbial communities from Lake Kivu, Rwanda - Sediment site 10cm | ecosystem: Environmental > Aquatic > Freshwater > Lake > Sediment | place: Rwanda: Western Province, Lake Kivu... | reverse complement strand
GGTATACTTACATACAAAAGGGGGTGGGTCTAAAGATAACTGGCCAATGATGTATGGTTTTGCAGCCAGGAGAGTTTACGTGTCGTCTGCTCTCACCCCGATGGAAAGTACAGTGCCCAGCTAGCGCCAATCATGAGCGTCTCGCTTCATGAATTGGCGCTTATTTGTAGCCCCAAAGCCTTGCAGCCATGGCCACTGGTTAATCCTCTGCATCTTCAACACACATGTTATCCTAGATGTGAGTGGCCTCTCGGTTATGGGAAGTGAACCCACAGGAGACGAACGGTGGTCAAACAAGGAAGTGCCTGGCAGACAATCCGCCGCTGTCTGGCGATCTTGCGGCGCCTGCAACGAGGACCGGCGAATAAGGCAGAGTTATTGGCCGCGGTGAGCGCTGCGGAAGGTGATGATGCTTATGGTCTTGGCCCCCCGCAGACCCAGAGCAAACGTTTCCACCGCGACCTGGAAGCCCTGCGCAATAGGCTGGGCCTAGATGTGCGTTTCGACCAGCGAGCCGGTGGCTATTGCATACTTGTCTCCGAGCAGGGGCTCCTCGACCTGGCGGATGACGTGCTAGAAGCGCTGGTCTTCCTGGAGGATACATTCACCCCAGAGACGCCTCACTATGAAGAGGTGAGTCTGCTGGTGGGGACACTGCGCGGTTTCCTTTCACCCCAACGTCTCCGCGACCTGGCCCGCTGTCGCAGCGCGTTGGAGGTGGACTTGCGCAAGCTGGACGAGGGACGCATTGCCCCGGATGTGTGGGAAGCGGTCGAGCGGGCGTATTTGGAGCGGCGGGTACTGCGCTTCGACTATCGCTCACCAACCTGGGAAGCCGAAATGCCCCACCGCTGCGAGGTAGAGCCTTATGCTCATTTCTTCGACACGGTACGGCGGCACTACTACCTGCGTGGGTATTGCCGCTGGGAAGAAACCCCTGCCCATGGCCGGCAAGAGATAGCGGCCTATCGGCTGTACCGCACGGATCGCATCGTGGCCGGATCGGCGGAAGTTCTGCCGGAAAAGTTGCCGCCCGGCCGTCCTCGAACCAGGACGCACACTTTGGTGTACGAGCTTACCCCCCAGGTGGCGCGTCTGCGAGACGTGACGCGCCACTTCGAGGAGATGGAGGTGGAATATCGGGACGATGGCTCGGCACTGGTCACAGCGCAAGTGGAGGACGTCTTCCAGGCCGTGCGCACGCTATTGCATTACGGGTCTAGCTGTCGCGTGCTGGGTGATGAAACGATGCAGCGTGAGATGCGTCAGGTGGTGGCGGAGATGGCGGGGGTGTATGGGTTGGTCGGGTAAGCAGGAGGGTGTTAATGGGAAAGGCGGAGATGCCCGTGGATGCGGGTATGGGAGTGTGGTATAATGTATCTAACTCGACGATGTTAGATTGGTCGGTAGTAGGCCCTCACCTCCCCCCGGCCCCCTCTCCCAAATTTTGGGAGAGGGGATGCCCGGAGCAAAGCGGGGGATGGGGTGAGGGACATCTTCGGCGAAATTTAACAATGTCTAGGGTAGGATGCAGGTAGGATGTAAGTAGGATGCAGGTAGGATGTAAGTAGGATGCAGGTAGGATGTAAGTAGGATGCAGGTAGGATGCAAGTAACTCGACAATGTTAGATTCCAGCCCCATCGTCATTGCGAGGGCGCGAAGCGCCCGAAGCAATCTCCACCGACGCTATCTGGAGATTGCTTCGCCGCCGGAGCCTGCCTTGAGTGGAACGAAGGGGCGGCTCGTAATGACAGATGTAACATTGTCGAGCTAAGGAGTAGCAAAGGTGCGGATCAAAACGCTGCCCGTATACTCGAAACTGGCCAATGCGGCGGATGTGCCGCCGGAGGTAGCGGTGCAACTGCCAGAGGGCTGGCAACTCTCGCAGCATCAGGTGGAGACGTATAAGGCGCTGACGGAGGGCAATGTAGAGGTAATCTTTAATGCGGCGATGACAGGGGACGGGAAGAGCCTGGCGGCGTACCTGCGCACGCTGGTGAGCGGCCCGTCCGTGTTGGCGATGTATCCCACCAACGAATTGGCACGTGACCAAGAAATTCAGCTAGGTGACTTGAGAGAAAAGTGGCGCTGCCAGTACATGCGTGTAACGCCGATGTACGCCGCCCGGCTGGAAACGATTATCGCGGAAGGACAGTACAGCCGCAAGGCCGACGTGATCCGCCACCTGGCCGACAACTATGACGTGCTGCTGACCAATCCAGACATCTTGCATTACCTGGCGCAGTTCTTTTACACGCGGCGTGACGACGCGCCCGATCTGTTGTTCAGCCGCAAGATCGTGGATCTGTTCGATCTGTTTGTGTTCGACGAGTTCCACATCTTTGAGACGCCGCAGATTGTGGCAGTGTTGAACGCGCTGCTACTGGTGCGCGAGGTCGCCGGCGCAGCCCATCCCAAGCGTTTTCTGTTCCTTTCGGCCACGCCCGACCCGGTGCTGCGCGAGTATTTGGACAAGGCCGGGTTTCGCGTCCGCTCTATCGAGCCGGAGCGCGCCGGGTGGTACCAGTATACTCTTGCGCCTGTGAACCCGGCACAATGGCGGCCCATCGTACAGGCAACCGACATCCACTTTTGGAAAACCGGGGGCAACTATCGCGCAGAAGAATGGGCCGCGGAGCACATGGAGGATACGCTATTGGCCTTCTGTCGCCGCCACAGGCCGGGGGCTAAGGGTGCCATCATCGTCAACGGCGTGGCCACGGCGCACCGGTTGTTTGCGCTATTGAAGCCGGTGTTCGAGGCGGAGGGTCTGTGCGTCTCGCTCAACACAGGACTGACCGGCGAGACGATCAAATGTGCCTCGCTGGACGCTGACCTGCTGATCGGCACCTCGACGGTGGATGTGGGCGTGGACTTTCGCATCAACTTTCTGGCCTTCGAGAGCCGCGACGCGGGGACGTTCTTGCAGCGATTGGGCCGGCTGGGTCGCCACACCAACGACAGGCGCGGTCACGCTTTCGCGGCGTTCGAGGCGCACGCGCTCGTCCCTAATTTCGTGGCCGAGCGGCTGTTCGAAGGGCGCAAGGAGGAGCCGGCCTTGCTGGGTGATGGGAGCGAGATGACGCGCGCCGAGTTGAGCGCGGCTATCCGCAAAGCCTATCCGCCGCCGGCGTCGTTCCCGTCTTACGCACGGCGCTGGGGCTGGGTGCAGTCGGCGCACGTGTATTACCGGTTGAGTCACAAGACCATCAAGGACAGTTACGAGACAGCACGGGCGCACCTGAAGCAAGCCTATTGGGACGTGTTGGGCATCAGCACCGGGCGCGCGCTGCAGGACTATCTCGCGCTGCTGAAAGACGCCAAACAGATCGCCGAAGAAGCGCAAAGTTTTCGCGGCGGCAGCCCCTTCGAGTGCGGCGTGATTGACCCGTCCGAACCTGGCGCGGACGGCGTGAAGCGCTATGGCCTGTTGACGCTGGCGGCCAACGCCGACCTGGAGTGGCTGGGCCTGGACGAGTTCAAGCGCGAGGCAGCGCGGCGTGGCGCGCTGCTGGTGTCCACCGCCGTCGAGCAACTGGCCGGCTGGTTCCGCCTGCGCGGCTTTGGCGACGGGCGGCGCGCGCTCACCGTCTTGCTGCGCGACGCGGTGGGGACGTGGGGCGCAGACGAGTTGGGCGAGGTGCGCGTGGTGGACGGTGTGGAGTTGGATGTGGCGGGCGTAGATTGGCCGAGCGAGCTCAACCCGCACCTGCAGCGGCGCAAGTTCGTGGCGACGCTGTGCCTGCTGCACCCGAACGAATTACGCTACCGGCTGCGCCTGCCGCCGCTGTTCGAGATTTTGCCTTTCGAGGCGCGCGACGGCGTAACCGGCAGCATCGCCTTTGCCCGCCAGTCACTACTGTTGAGCGTGGCGCTCAAGGAGCGGCGCGTGGAAGCAGGTGGCGGGGCGATGATTGTGTGAGAGAGGAAGACAGACTGTCAGAGAGAAGCGCAAACTCAAGTGCTTTGGTACGGAAGCACATTGATAAGACGGGGGTAAATCACATGCCCAAACGCAAACCCGACCCAACCGAAACCTTGCCCGAAGACGACTCAGACGAAGAGGCCCTGGTTGAAGCCATCGCCGAAGCCGAGAGCGAGGCTGAGCCGGAAGCGGTCCAACTGGCCGACGAGCCGATGTTCTCCGCGCTCCTCCGCGCGGCAGTGCAGAAGGTCGCGCCGGATGACGCCGTGCTGCTCGACTACGTCACCCACGTGGCCCAACCGCTCTCGGCGGAGCTGGCGCTGCAAGCGGCCAAGGGCGGCGAAGAGTTCCTGGCCGCGCGGCGGGCGGAGGGCAAGAGCGAGGCCGACGTGGCCCGCTACCGCCACGAGCAGAGCCTGCGCGCCCACCTGGTCAACGGCCTGTTCCCGGTCGCGCGCATCGCCCGGCTGCTCAAGGCCTGGGGCGCGCCGCGCCTGCGCCATTTCGATGAGCGCACTTACCGCCTGTTCTGCGCCGGGTTCACGCTGCACGACTGGCTCAAGCTGCCGGAGGTCGAAGCCTGGCTCGACCGCGAGGGTCTCGACCACGCCGCCGTCAGCGCGGCCAAACACCTGCCGCTGGTCGAGGCCATCTTCCGCGAGTGGCTCGCCCGCCTGGGGCTGGACGAGTTTCTCGCGCCCATCGGCGGGGCGGAGATGTGGCTGCACGACTTGATCTACCTGGCCTGCAACGCCCAGGTGCGCTGGGGAACGATGCTCAACCTGAGCCAACTACCCTGCCTGCAACTGGACGGGCGGCAGCGTCAATTGGCCACCGACCTGTGCACGCTGGCCGACCGCATCGCCTACGTCGCCAAGACGCCGCGCGAAGTGACCGCCCACCGCGGCATCGTCGAGCTCATCACCAACCTTTCCGACGGGCAGGCGCGGCTGGTCTACCATCACGTGGCCGAAATTCGCGGACTGCTGACCAACTTCATCCACAACGCGGCGCTGGCCGCCCTGGGCGGCCCGGCGCGCGAGCCGCTGCTCTATGCGCCGAGCGGCGTGGTCTACCTGGAGCACGCTGGAGACCTGGCAGGTTCGACAAACCTGCCAGGTCTGGAAGGTCTGGACGTGGCCGAGGCGACGGTGCGAGAAATCCGCGCGGCGTGCGCCGGGCGCTTGAACCGCGAGTTCACGGGACTCTCGCGCGATGGCAAGGGCCTCAAGATAGCCCCGTATTACGACCTGCACTTTGCGCCGGGCGAGCAGATTCGCCTGGCCGCCCGCGCCGTGTTCAAAATGATCCCCGAAACCAAGCCGCCCGCCGCCGGCAAGCGCTTTACCAGTATCGCGCAAAAAGGGATGGCCTCTGATGGCGTGGATCTGGCGCTGCCGGACGACGTCCGCGTGGACCAACTAGCCGAGTTTTGCGCGATGGCGGCAGGGATTGCCGACGAAGCCACGCCAGGGCTGGACGCAACCGGAGCGATGCTGGAAGCGTTAGGCTTGAGCCGCGAGCGTGCTACATTTGACGCCATCGCCTCTGCCAAAGGCGGCGGGGGTGTACCCTACGCCTGGTATTACGCTGCCGGCGTCTACCTGGGGCGCGGCAAAGGCAAGGGGGCCTCGCCCGACGAGTGGCGCGCGCTGATCGAGGGGCTGGCGCAGACGCTGGCGCAGGCTGTCGAAAAGACTTCCAAAGTCGTGCGAATCTGCGACTCACCTGAGACTTCGGAAGTCTCAGCGGCGGACGGTTGGGCCGACGTGCGCGCCTACGTCCGGCGCGTGCTGACCGCCGGCCCGATGGCGGGCGCGGGAGCAACCGACGCGCTGCGTCAAGCGACGGCGCTCGAGTTGGCGCGCTACAGCGCGGCCAAGTCGCGCGGGCGCGGCGCGACGGTCGTCTGCTCGCTGTGCTCCTCGCCCTACGAGGTCAACGCCCAGCGCGAGGCCGGACTGCTGTTTGCGCCGCAGGTCTACACCAACAAGCAGCCGCTGCACGGCTCGAAAGCCATCCGCAACATCTGCCGCATCTGCGAGACCGAGATGATGCTGCGCCAGATTCTGATGAACCGCGGCGGCGCGTTGGGCAGCCGCTTCGAGGGGCGGCGCGTGCGCTACCTGTACTTTTACCCGACCTACTTTTTCACGCCGGAGACGCTGGCGCAACTGGCCCTCGTCTACCGGCGGCTGCGGCGGGTGAGTTTCACGTCGGTGCGCAAGGCCCTGCTGGCAGAGGAGAACGGACGAGCGACGCTGCGCCTGGACGCAGCAGCCTTCCAGCGCCTGCAGCCGCTCTTGATGGAGCCGGACGCGGTGGACGAGACCGACCGCATGTTCCGTTTCCATTTTCCCGAACAGCAGCCGGCGGCATTCTATTTTCTGGGCGTGCCGCCGCCGGGCCGCGACGCCAAGGACGCCGAAGCCTGGGTCAACCCCGCGTTCCTGGCGCTGGTGTTGCCGCTGGCGTTGGACATCAAGGTCGTGGCGTCCGAATCGCCGCTGCCGCTGCTGACCGAGGCCGACGAACTGGACGAGACGGTCTTTCTGGACGCGCCGCACGATTTCGTTGCCGACCTGATGGGGCGCGAGCGCATCACGCTGGAAGGCTTGCTGCCGCGCCTGCAGGCGCTTGCGGCGGCCTATTTCATCCACATAGATGCTCATTTGAAGGAGGGCGACTATCACTGGCGCGCCATCCCGCCGCTGGCGCGCAACCTGAGCGCCGACCCGGCCTGGGCGTTTGCCTATCTCAAGAAATGGCAGCGTCAAAAGAAGATGGAGGCCCTGCCTGCCGACAAAGCCCATATCTATCTGCAACTGGTAGAAATTCTGACAAGCCTGAAAGGAGGCCAGACGATGAGTCATGCTCGCACACTGACAACACAGTACATGCAGTTCTATCGCGCCAAGCGGCGCAACTCGAACTCTATCCTGCGCCCCATCAGCATCGCCGCGCAGGCCATCCTCGAAGCCGACCCGCGCCTGTTCGACCGGGAAGGGCTGGTCGAGGCGGTGTACGGCGAGCTGCGCGATTTTATGGACCGCGTGGGCAGCGGTCGCGCCGACGGGCGCTTTGCCCCTGGCAGCGATTGGCAAAGCCGCGAGGTCGCCATGCGCCAGTTCGCTGCGTATTTCGTGGGCGACATCTTTTACGACACGCTGCGCGGCGACAAATCGGCGCTGCGCGGCAAGCAGTTGAACCTGCTCAAGAACGCCTGCGAAGCCATCTACCGCGACGCGGCGGCGCAGGAATGGCGCGATAAACAGGAGGCTGAAGAGGAGTAACGCAAGCCGAGGGCTTGCGCCATAAACAAGCCGGAGGCTTGTGCTACAATCATTCAGGAGGAAAACGATGTCTCTCAATACCCAGTGGTTCCCAAAGGTTATCCCTGGCAAGCCGTCAGGGCATTATGCCCACATCATCGCCCTGCGCGTGACCGATTCCTACGCGCTGTTCCAGACCGACGGCGAGCTGAACACGGCGCGCGTCCAGGCCGGCCTGGAAGACGCCAGCCTGCTGACCCGCCTGACGCTGTTCAAGCGTAAGCAGACCACGCCGGAGCGGTTGACCGGGCGCGAGTGGCTGCGACGCTACGGCGTGCTCAGCCCTGACCTGCCCGACGAAAAGATGAAAAAGGAGGCTGACGATCAGGGCCGGCTGATCTGCGATTACAACGTGGCCTTTTGCAAGCAGTGCCCCGATTGCATCACCTACGGCTTTGCCATCGGCGACGCCGGCTCGGAAAAATCCAAAGTCATCACCGACACCGGCTATAGCTTGACTGCCTACGACAGTTCGCACGAAGCCTTTACGCTCAACGCGCCTTACGAAGAAGGCACGATGAGCCGCAAGGGGGAAGTGACCAGCCGCATCAACGAGGCCGACCACGTGCGCCCGCAGGTCATCTTCCCGGCCGTCATCACCGCGCGCGACGTGACGGCTGCGTTGTTCGACTACGTGCTCACCAACGTGTTGCGCACGCGGCGCTATGGCGCGCAGACCACGCGCACCGGCACAGTGAGTAATCACGTCCTGGCAATTGCGCTCGCCGACGGCGAGATTTTCTCCAACTTGAAATTCACACAGGCGCTCTACGACGCGCTCAAGGTCAAAGGCGCGCTCAAACCGCCGGACCCGGTGGATCTGGCCACGGCGCTGGCTGAAGCCGGGCGGCTGATTCCGGGACTGCTCAAGGCCGATGGCGTGACTGTGGATCAACTATTGATGGGCGACGAACTGGCCGCGACGTTGGCTGCGTTGCGCGAGCGTGTGGACGACGAGGCCGGCGCCAAGGCGCTGGCGCAAGCAGCGCTGGCCGATAGCCGGGCCTATTATCAGGCTTACGTGGCCAAGGTCAGCAAAAAGTGAGCGCAGACCTCCGAGATTTCCAAAATCTCGGAGGTTCAAGAGGAGGTCGCTAATGATCGTCTATGCGTGCCGCCTGACGCTGCACGAAAGTCTCTACTTTGCCACACGCGAGGTGGGCCGGCTGTACGAGACGGGCCGCTACCTGCACAATTATGCGCTGACCTATGCCCTGGGACTGACCGTCGCGCCGTACTTTAACGCTGAACAGACGCCGCGTTACATTGAACAACTGTTGCCACTGAATGAGCGAGGCATCTATGTCACGCCGGCGCGTGGGGTCCAAGTGGAATACACGCTCGCCACGTTCAAGTACGCCAACAACACCTATCACGTCGAAATGGAGAAGGGCAGCCGCAACACGCCCTCGTTCGGGCGCGCCAAAGAGTTGGCCGTGGGTAGCGCGTTTGAGTTTGCGGTCATCTCAAGACGCGAGCGGCTGCGATTGCCGCGTTGGATCCGTCTGGGGTTATGGCGCAGCAAGGCGTTGGTAGAGTGTTGGGGAGAGGCAGAACTGAAAGAATACCCTGGCTCTGAACAAACCGCCAGCCTGCCGCTCAACCCACTGGACACGCCCGGAGACCTGCGCGTTTTCGACTTGATCTCAATGCCGCCCTCCAGCCTGATAGACAACGCCCGCCTAGTCACCGACTGGTTACAGGCCGAGATGGGTGGACAGACCGTCCGGCTTCCTGCCGGGATGCGCTACACCTTCCCGGAGAGTTGAATACGTCAGTGGGCCGTGAGCATCTTGCCCCCGGCTCCTGAATCGAGAACCGTATCGCTAAATCTACGTGTCTCAGATCAACGCCGTTTAGCCTCGACTCGTGCATCGGAGCCGCTGGATGAAGCAGAGATCCGTTCTCATCCCGCCTCCACGTACTCTCCCAGCATCCCCAGCGCCGGCTCCGTCACCCGTCCGACCCAGCGGCGGTCGTTGGTTACGATGGCGTCTGCACTGGCCAGCCGCGCTGCCGCTACCTGGATGGCGTCCGGCATGCGCAACCAGGTGGCTGCACGCACCAGTGCCATCTCTCGCGCCAGAGCAACATCCAGGGGCATTATGCGCAGGTTGGGAAAATGAGTGAGGTAGAGTTCATACTTGCGCATGGCCCGCCGGTTATCCGCCTGCGCCGGGGCGGCCAACACATCGGTCAGGGTAACGGTTGTGATCAGGCCAGCGACCTGGTTAGACTCGACAGCCTCTAAGAGCGTGTCTTAAAAATCGGGATGAGAGTATCACCACCAAGACACAAAGGCACGAAGCGCTATAAAAAGCAAGCAATTATTGTGTTCCTTAGCGTCTTGGTGTCTTTGTGGTGAATTTTCAGACACGCTCTAACACCACATTGGTCAGCGGGGCATAGTGAGGGTGATTGGACAGATGATAGGACAGGATAACGGTGTCGCCGTCCACCAGGAACAGCACCGTGTCCTGTGGTCGGAGATCGAGAGCTTCGCGCACGAACTTGGGGACCACGATTTGATACTTGCTGCTTATTCTAGCAGTGATGGTTCGCATTGCCTTACCTCCACGTCATTGGTAGAAATATCGTAGCAGAGTAAGGGGAAGATGTCAAATGACAGCAGATAATTACGACATGCTTTACTCTATCATTCTCATCCTTACCCCCACCCGCCAGACCACGATACGGGCCACGATGGGCCACCAGGCGCACGCCGCCTTCCTGCGCACCGTGCGCGAGGCCGATGCGGCCCTGGCCGAGGTATTGCACCACCCCGGCCTATCCTTGCGTCCCTTCACCATCTCTCCGCTGATGGGCGTGGATCAGGCGCGCGACGGGCGGGTGCACGTCTCGCCGGAACAGGAATACGCCCTGCGCTTCACCGTGCTCTACGAACCTATTTTCCAACAGTTCATGCGCCGCTTTTTGGCGGAAAAAGGCCGGCCCATCATCCGCCTGGGCGGGGCGGTGTTCCTTATCAAAGAAATCCTGGTCACGCCGGATAGCCACCCCTGGGCTGGCTACACCTCGCGGGCACACATCCTGGCCGAGGCCAGGCCATGGCCGGAAATAACCCTGGAATTTGTCTCGCCGACCGCTTTCAACTTCGGGACGAAGCCGTGGGGCAAACGGTTCGTCGTCCTGCCCGATCCAGAACCGGTGTTCGGCAGCCTGATCCGCACCTGGAACGCCCTCGCCCCACCGGGATTGCAGGTGGAGACAGCAGCCCTCAAAGCTTATCTCGCCGATAACGTCGTCATCCGCCGCCTGGAAAACCTGGAAACACGGATGTTGTGCTATCGCAAACATCCCCAGATCGGCTTCGTAGGGCGGGTGACGTATGGGTTGATGGGCGCCGGGGACGAAGGTGTGAAAAGCCAACTCAACGCCCTGGGCGACTTTGCCTTCTATAGCAGCGTGGGCTATCATACCACCATGGGCATGGGGCAGTGTCATCGGATAAGGAACGGATAAACGGATGGAGCAACCAGACCCCCACCGCCGGCCACAGTTGCTGCCCCTGACTGGCGGGGATAAGGATTCACTACCGGACACTTTTTCTCAAGTGCCGGATTCGCTAT
>Ga0172364_10004712_pt1 | contig 10852 bp, 11 predicted proteins | sample LakKivSesite10cm_FD_114545 | JGI IMG/M metagenome (GOLD analysis project Ga0172364, IMG submission 114545) | Sediment microbial communities from Lake Kivu, Rwanda - Sediment site 10cm | ecosystem: Environmental > Aquatic > Freshwater > Lake > Sediment | place: Rwanda: Western Province, Lake... | reverse complement strand
TGGAAGACTTTGAGCGTGGATTCTGGAACCGACAGCAGTCGCGCAGGCTAGAGCTCCTGTCAAAGCTGGCCAATCGTTTCCAAGAAAACTGTGAGTGTGTCAGGATCATGCCCGGCATGACCGTGGATCTCGATACTGAATCTGGACGCGATGCCATGCAGCAGTTCGCGCAGGATTCCGTGGCACAGGGATTCGAAGGCATCATGATCAAGGATCTCGGTGCTCCCTATGAGTGCAAACGTACTACGGCATGGTTGAAATGGAAACCCACCATCACCGTGGATTTAAATATCGTGGGATTTGAAGAAGGTACCGGACGCAATCAGGGCCGGTTGGGTGCTATTATCTGCGAAGGAGAAGACGATGGACGTCGTATTCGGGTCAATGTTGGCAGTGGTTTTGGTGATAGCGATAGGGATCAGTATTGGACCCAGCGGGATCAGCTACTTGGTCGAGTGGTGGAAGTCCAAGCGGACACAGTCAGCCAAAACCAAGACGGATCATACAGCCTGAGATTCCCGCGCTTCGTGAGGTTCCGTGGATTCGAACCAGGAGAAAAATTTTGAAAGAGATTTTAGTAATCTTGACCACCATCATGGTGGTGTCTTTTACAGTGGGACTGGTTCTAAACACGCCCTTGCTGATCGGCTGTGCCATCGTAGCGGCTCTGGGCAGTGTATTCTTTTCGGTGTATCGGTGAGTCGCTGGGTATATGCGCTGGCCTTGGTGGCAGCGGTTCATGCCCTGTACACCGGTGCCCTGGAATCGATGTCATCCGCGTTGATAAGCACGGCCCTGGCCGTGTTCTTGGAAGGATTTGAAAATGGTTCATCATAGAGAGTGGTTGTCTTACATTGTGTGGCGCGCTCGCCGATTTTGGCGAAACATCACCCAGCGGAGAACTTTCAGTGCATGACATCAAGACCAAACCCCGTTGATTTCTCTGATCAGCTATCATATAATATCATGGTAGCGAGGGAGAACGATGAGGTGGAGCTTGGGTCTTCCGGATAGACACCGTGGCGTATGCTCTATAAAATCCTCGAGGGTGTGGCACTGGACCGCTGTGAGATCAGACCGCTGGGATTCACGGCAAAACCTAAGAACATGCTTCGATAGCTGGAGCCAATGTTCCGGTGTAAGCAAAGGTACGGTCATCAGTGAAAAGCATCGTGGCTTGATGTGTCAATGTGGAGATCTCTACGATTAACGAAATGTCAAAACAATCTGACCCACTTAGAACAACGGCTCCTGAGCTACACCGATTCTACGTCCGGCTCACCAATGATCGCCAGTGGTACGCGGTCATGAGCGAGTGCCGGGCTTGGTTTGGGAAAAATTGGCGCTGTCAGAACAAGATTCGTAAAAAACTACGATCTGGCCGTGCCATAGGTCCTAGGACTGGGCATGTGATCAAGATCACGGCCTGGTTTGAAGTGCCCGATCTCGGTGTTTGTACCTGGATAGCCACCAAACACAGCCTCGAAATCACCGCACAAGCTCCGGAACCCTCCAATAAATAAAAGATGTTTTTGACAGCCCTGATGTTCGTTGTGGCCATCGCTCTCTCTGCGGTGGCCGCCTTTTACAGCATAGTGGGACTCACTGCAATATTCGCCGCTGCCGTGATACCCATCATCATCATGGGCACGATCCTGGAAATAGCCAAAGTCGTGATCACGATATGGCTTCACGAGTATTGGGGGCGTTGTCGTTTGGCCATAAAACTGTATCTAGTACCGGCCGTGATAGCGCTGATGGTCATCACCAGCATGGGGATATTTGGATTTTTATCAAAGGCCCACTTAGATCAGACCGTACCCACGGGCGACGTAGCGGCCCAAGTCTCACTGATCGATGAACGCATCAACAACGAACGCGACACCATAGCCAACGCACGCAGCCTACTGGCGCAATTAGACCGTGCTGTGGTAGACATCAGCAACACAACAGACCGAGAAGTCAATGGCCGTATAATAAGTTCTGCCGAACGAGCTCTGCAGGTCCGCCGACAGCAAGCGCGTGATCGGGCCGCGCTCACTGCGACCATAGAACAATCACAGGCGCGTATCATCGCCCTGCAGGAAGAAAAAGCACCTTTCGCCCGGGACCTGCGTAAGATCGAAGCCGAAGTGGGTCCGGTTAAATACATCGCTGCCTTGATCTACGGAGATGATCCCGACAAAAATCTCTTGGAGCGCGCTGTACGCTGGGTAATCATCCTGCTGGTGATTGTTTTTGATCCCCTGGCCATCATGATGCTGCTGGCGTCCGCCGAAAGTCATCGATGGATAAGATCCCACAATCCCGATTCGCCCCTGGAGAAAACCCATGAGCCCGTTATACCTCCCCGTGATGATACGACTTTGGACCATGATGCCGTTGATGCTGACCATAGATCTGATCAACAGTTTCCAACCTCGCAACAGCCCCTTCAGGATCCCAGAGCCGCACTTAGACCGTTGGTGGAGCCAGACCCCCCGCTGAGGCAGGAATCATCGCCTGTGAAAGTCGAACCACTGGCTGATCCTGCACTGGTGGTAAATCCCCAATGGTCATCGCGATTGAAACCAGCCAATCTAGGAGACACCATAGAAACTGGATTCGGCGAGGGTTTTCCCGACGATCCCGGTAAAGGTGATCTTTTCGTCTACACTGGATCTGCCCCCACCAGCCTGTTTAAATTCAATGGCAAGGACTGGATCATCATAGACAAAAATAGCACCGATAGTTATACACACGATGAAGCCTACATTGATTATCTCATATCATCGATCAGCTCGGGCAGATACGATCCTGATCTGCTGTCAGATGCCGAACGCAGCGAGATAGAAAAACGACTACGGCAGGAGATTTAATGGCAGAATCCGTGGAAAGCTGTAGTTTCTGTGGACGGCATAAAAATGATGTAGCCAAGCTCATCGTCAATGAATCTGTGGCGATCTGTAATCAGTGTGTTGATTTATGCCAGGAACTGTTGACTGATACCACGAAAGACGTCAAGCCAGCGTCGATTGATATGGATCCGAGGTCTCTCAAGACGTTCTTGGATCAGTATGTCATTGGGCAAGAGCAGGCCAAAAAAAACATCTCAGTGGCCATCATCAATCATGTCAAGCGCATGAACCGCAAAAAAGATGATCCCGAGATCGCCAAGGCCAACATCCTGTTGGTAGGTCCCACGGGATCTGGCAAGACTTTGTTGGCCAAAACCGTAGCCCGGTATCTAGATGTTCCGTTCGTCATCGCCGATGCCACTTCCTTGACCGAAGCGGGATATGTAGGCGATGATGTAGAGATGCTGATCAGCCGACTCTACGCAGTCAGCGGCAATGACGTAGAAAAAACACAAAAAGGCATCGTGTTCGTGGATGAAGTCGACAAGATATCGCGCAAGGGCGAGTCCGCTTCGATCACACGTGATGTATCGGGCGAAGGTGTCCAGCAGGCTTTATTAAAATTAGTGGAGGGCACGACATGTCGGATCCCCACTGCGGGGAACCGCCGACATCCCGCTGCTGATTATATCGAGATCGATACTTCAGAGATATTGTTCATCGCCGGTGGTGCGTTTGTCGGTGTCGACTCCCTGATAAAAAGCAGGGTGCAAGGATCAAGCATGGGATTCGCGGCCGTGATCGCCTCTAGCACAGCACCAGATCTATCCCAGCTCACTTCAGATGATCTGATAAAATTTGGATTGATACCTGAATTCGTGGGTAGGTTTCCCAACATCGTGACGCTGGCCGCGCTTACCCAGAAGGACATGATGGCTGTGCTGACTGAAGTAAAAAACAACTACATCACTCAGTATCAGTGGATATTCCAGCAAGATGGTGTCGAACTAGAGATCACGGTCCCGGCCCTAGAAGCCATAGTAGATCTGGCGATGTGCTCGCGCACAGGAGCTCGATCGCTGCAAGGACACTTAGAAAAGGTGCTGATGCCGCATATGTTTGAGCTCGCTGGATATCGAAGTCTGGGTATTGACCGTGTGGTCATTGGAGCAGATCAGGTAAATAACCCTACACCTTTGGAGGACGCGATTTGAAATTTTATGGTAGGTCAGTTTTGGTACAAGATGGCAACATAGAAAAAGCCATGCGCAAGTTCAAGAAAAAGATACAGAATTCCGGGCTGCTCTTGGAACTCCGGGATCGCGAGACCTACATCAAGCCTACTACTCGCCGGAAAACTGCCAAAAGCTTGGCCAAGAAACGCTGGGAAAGACAGCTCAAAAGCCAGCAATTACCACCAAAACTTTACTGATGTGTATATCAGATTCGATTTGTCATCCTGTGCCACCGATACCTGGAATCTAGAAGACCTGTTACGAGAGTGGACACAGGATCGCGGCATCAGATTCACCAAGAAGATCATATGGAATCACCGGTGTCGAGAATACCGTGTGTGTTTCCTGGAACCCTGGAACTACACCTTATTCACGCTGACCTGGCCAGACTGGGCTCCCAGATTTGACATCATGAAAAATCGCCAGGATATTTGACATTTCTATAGAGATCCTGTATAAATAACATTGCAGTGCCGATGATCGGGCTGCACCTAGTCAACTTGCTTAATAAAGGAGAACAACATGACTAAAATCACCAGTTTTGACCTTACACCCTTCTATCGCAACAGCGTGGGCATAGATCGTTTGTTTGATCGTATCACCAGCCAGATCGATGCGGCTGCCAGTTCAGGCAATTATCCACCCTATGATATCGTGAGAGTCCGTGACGATCAATACGAGATCCGCGTCGCGGCAGCTGGATTCCGCCAGGGCGAGATCGAGGTAGAGTTCCATGAAGGCCGCCTCACAGTACATGGCGCACACACCGCAGATGCCTTGGAAGAAGTAGAGTACCTGCATCATGGTATCAGCAATCGCAATTGGATACGTCATTTTACCCTGGCCGACTATGTAGAAGTCAAGGCCGCAGAAATGCGTGACGGTGTCTTGACCATACGCCTAGAGCGAGTGGTACCTGAAGCGATGAAACCCAAAAAAATCGAAATAGCCTACGAAAGCAATAACAAGGCTTAAATAGAACAAAGGAGCCCCTTGGGGGCTCCTTGATGCAAAAAAAAGGGAAATAAAATGTCGCATGCAGAAACCAAACCACGCACACGTTTGAGTCCCAACCTGGAACTAAAAGAACCACCGATGTTCAAGGTCATCTACATCAATGACAATAAAACCAGTGTAGAATTTGTCGTCGAGAGCCTGATAGAACATTTTCAATATACCCCATTGACCGCGGAAAAAATCACACTGGACATTCACAGCGTCGGCAGCGCGGTGGTAGCAGTGCTGCCTTATGAGATCGCCGAACAAAAAGGAATAGAGATCACGGTCAGCGCGAGGTCCGTGGGATATCCTCTGCAGATACGACTAGAGCCCGAATCGATCTGACCATCGTATCATCTTGGGGTGATACACGGTTCGCTTCAAGATCGAATCGCCCCGACAGTCATTGACAAACCTCACACCATCAAAAGTCTGATCTACCGATACCTGACGGGCTGTCCTATGACATTGATGCCATCAGAAATAAGGTTAAATCCCATCATCTTCGATACATATTTACAGGAGATAACGCATGAACATAATTTTGGGCCATGAAAATGTAAAGGACATACAGGACAGATACATAGTATTGGAACTTGATACTTTCAGGATCAAAGATCATTCTCCTACTACAGCCTATTGTCTCATAGAAAATCCCCCGGTCAATGAATTGTTGACCCTAGGTGCTTGGGTAGATCTGCACAATAATCTCTTGAAAAATTATAAAAAAAGAGATTGGAAATTCTGTCTCCAGGTCCTGGAACATCTCAAGGACAAATGGAATGGTGAACTGAACAGTTTTTACGGCGAAATAGAATCTAGGATCCAGGGTTATCAGCAGCAAGAACCTGCTGCAGACTGGGACGGAATTATTGATCGCGATTGATCATATCAATATTTAAGGAGTACGATGGATCAGACTACGATTGGATTTATAGGACTAGGAAAACTAGGACTAGAATGTGCTGAGATTTTTGCTGGACGATACCGTACTCTGGGATACGACGTATCTCCGAGAAAAAGCGACTTAGTGGAGATCAAAGCTTCTATTCACGAGGTGTTGGTCGAATCCCAATGGATTTTTATCGCTGTACCAACTCCACACGCCGATGGGTATGATGGATCGGTCCCATCAAGCGAACTGCCACCAACTGACTTCGGGTACGATGATGTCATGACAGTATTGGAGTCTATAAAACAGCATTGCGACCATGAAAAAAATATAGTGTTGATCAGTACGGTGTTACCGGGCACAGTGAGAAAACGTTTTGCCAATGAGATCGATCCCCAACACAACTTTTTTTACAATCCCTATCTCATAGCCATGGGATCAGTAAAATGGGATATGGTCAATCCCGAGATGGTGATGATCGGCACAGACCGTGACGACAAAGCCCTGGCACAGACATTGATAGACTTGTATCAACCCATCGTGCAGAACGATCCCAGATACGTCACTGGTACTTGGGAAGAGTGCGAGGCCATCAAGATTTTTTACAATACGTTTATCTCGGCCAAGATAGCACTGGTCAACATGATACAAGATTTTGCCACACGGATTGGTAATATCAATGTCGATGTGGTCACTGATGCTTTGGCTGGATCTACCATGCGCATTATGGGTGCCAAATACATGACTGCTGGCATGGGAGATGCTGGCGCCTGTCACCCTCGAGACAACATCGCTTTGCGCTGGTTGGCACAAGAGTATGACCTAGGTTATGATCTTTTTGCTACCATCGTGCTGGCCCGTGAGCGACAGGCACGGAATCTAGCGTGGTATCTGATAGACGTCGCCGAGCGTTACGATCTCACTGGATCTATCGTGATCCATGGCAAGGCTTATAAACCCGATGTGCCTTACTGTATTGGTAGTTACTCAACACTGATAGGACACTATATCCAAGAAAACGGGATTCAGGTAAAATATCTAGATCCCTTGGCCGATGATACAACTGATGTGGTCAATTCATTGGATCAGCCAGCCGTGGTGTTGCTAGCACACAATCGCCATGTCACGTACGGATACACTGGCAATGATCTAGATGACAGATTTTACAGTGAGATACCCCCGGGATCGATACTGGTAGATCCCTGGCGACGGCTGAACACCGATGATCGATACACAGTGATACATTATGGAAATACTCGCTGACATGCGCTGGGATTATACGAAGCTAACCCCAGTCTGGGAAGATTATCGTGATCTCGATTACACCAATGAACCTTTCAATGATCCCGTCAGCGTAGAAAAATGGCGCCGCCAGGGTTATACACAGACACGGTTCACTGGTGACATGTACGACATGCGACGGCTAGAACCTGCTTGGATGCCGATCCTCCGAGACACATTGCCCTTGGCACATTTTTCTTGGTCTATATATCGCATGAGTCCCGGAACGTCGTTGCCGCGCCACAGCGATACTTACAGCCGATTCCGGCAAATCCACGATCTGCCCTCCAACGCTGTTATACGCAGATATGTGTTTTTCATGGAAGATTGGGCCAGCGGACATTACTTTGAGATCGACGACGAGGCCATAGTGGGCTGGCAGGCCGGACAAGGGGTATATTGGCATGATGATGTGCCACACATTGCTGCCAATGTAGGCGAAACTGATAGGTACACCCTACAGATCACCGGAGTAGTAAATCAATGATTAACTCACGGAACGAGTGGGATCCTCTGCTAGAGGTAGTAGTGGGTTCGGCCCAAGGAGCATTCTGGCCACAGGATTTGCTATCAGTCGAGACGGCCTGGGATCAATCGCCCATACCACAGGGCGAGATCAATCCCAACATCATTGATGTAGCTGAACGAGAACTCAATGATCTGTCAGAGATATTATCCCAGCTAGGAGTAAGAGTACGCAGACCCACGCCCCGCGATTTCAGCCAGGGTGGCGGAATGTACAACTATTGCCCCAGAGATCGTCTGTTGATCGTCGATGACACAGTGGTCATCACCAATATGATGATGCCATTGAGGAATCGCGAATCAGAATGTCTGGATTCAGTGATATCAGAGGCCGCTAGCGTCATTGAGATGCCACAACACGCAGACATGGTGCTTGACGCCGCGAACGTGTGCCGGATCGATGACACGTTGTTGTTCCTTGAAAGCAAGAGTGGTACACGGGCCGCAGCGAGTTGGTTGACCGAAATTTTCCCCAACAAGAACATAGAAGTCTGCAATTTTTATTCAGGCACACACATTGATTCTACCATAGTCCCGTTGCGTCCGGGACTGGTCCTGCTCAACGCTACTCGGGTCACGCCGGAAAATTGCCCTGCTGTATTTGACAACTGGGAAAAAATATGGATACACGATGTAGTGGCCAGGGATTTTTACCAGTACCCCTACGCCAGCAAATGGATTGGGATGAATATGCTGGTGGTTGATCCGCAATGTGTGATAGTAGATTCCCTGCAAACTGACATCATCACTGATTTAGAAAAACGTAGATTCACGGTGATACCCATGACACTGACACACAGCCGTACCCTAGGAGGTGGATTCCATTGCGTGACATTAGATCTGCATCGCGATCATGTTTGACAACGAAAAATTACAGCAGTTCATACAACAGCAATTAGAGACGCGACTTCAGGGCGTGATCGATTCGTTGATCACTGATGAAACATGGTTGTCTGACATCGAGACCAGGGTCATCTTGCGCACCCAACAAAGTCTCACTGATAGATTCCAAGATGTCTCTGAAATACCCGGGATAGTAAACACAGTCATGACCAGCGTCAAGACAATAATAGCGTCAGGGGAGTTGCCTGAACTACGCAGTTATATAAATCAAGACGTAATCAATGCCTCGGTGACGAAAGGTGTCACTGATATCGTGACCAAAGCAGTTGATAATCTCATAGTGGATCCTGCCTGGATTGATCAAGTGCAGCGGTCAGTGGATCAGCACATGATGGACCGAGTGGTGCAGCAGTTGAGTCATGTTGACATCAACACAGCGATATCCAATCATGTCGAGCAGTCGTTTGAGCGCTGGAAGATACGATTACGACAAGACATCATCGGTGATGCGATCTCTCTGGAAACCCAGACCAATGAGCTTTGTTTGGTCGAGGGTGCTGTAGTGGCGCGATCATCGCTGGTGACTCCACAAGTACAAGTCACTGATCTCATGGAAGTACAGGGAACTGCTCGTGTGCAGAACCTGGTGGTGTTGGGCAATATCAATACCGACAATCATTGTTGGAATGAACTAGCAGAAGCCATTGGTCAGAAAGCTTCGGCTTCGCTCACGGAGTCATGGAAACAACAGTTAGTGATGTCAGTGCGAGATCTAATATCTGAGCAAGGCATCGATTTTCATGATGTCACGATTGGTGGAGAAAATCTCGTTGAAGATCGGAGACTATCTTCCGGCATAGTAGATTCTAATCTAGAGACCCTGGGCAAGTTGAAAAATCTCGAAGTCTTGGGGCATGCCAAGATAGCAGATACAGTCAACGTACTCAACCATCGAGTGGGTATAAATACTGATCAGCCCGAGATGGCTCTGACTGTATGGGATGAAGAAGTGGGTGTCATGGCAGGTAAGCTCGCGCAGAACACCGCGTACATCGGTACTAACCGTAGACATGGTCTGGTGTTGGGTATAAATCGTCAGCCAGTGATTGACATTGACGTCGATGGTTTGGTGACGATGAAAAGCCTAAGGTTGGATCGATTCCGAGTGGGACATGCCACAGATGTACCTGGATGGAGCGGCACTCGTGGCGATCTCATGCTGAATTCTGATCCCAAGCCCGACCAGCCTTTTGCTTGGGTATGTCTTGGTGCCTATCGTTGGCAACCGTTACGGAGCGCTTGATGAAAGTTACATGGGTCGTGGCCTCGGCTGCGGCGATCAAAAGTGAGTGGTATTCTCCAGATACCATGAAAAAAATAGGTCCTGTATGGGGTAGCTGGAAGACCTGGCGAAATTTCAACACTGACAACGTGGTGTGCCATGATCTCGCGAAATCCAAAGATCTCTTGGGCCGGGCATTCCAGGCGGTATGTAATTTCTACGTCTATAGATCGAATTTCCAGGACCTGGGCAGGCCCATTGGGATCAATCTCTATGATGGAGATTATACCCTAGAATGCACTGACATCGAAGATATCATAAGCCTACACCTGGCGTCAGTCGACGCAGACATGGTGTTGCTGCTGGGATTTGATTTTTCTAAACCCCAGCCCATGGCCGATCCCTTGGACAATCATCTGGTGCAGAATAGGCATGGAATGCAGTACAGCATAATCAAAAACTCAAAATCCCAGTGGGTGGCCATAGATCACGATCATCGATTAGACCAGAATTACGAACTTTTGCCCAATTTTACTCGTGATACCATGTCTAATGTGTTACGCTTGTTGACCTAGACTTTACAGAGGCACGGTATGCCGCGCATTGGTTTCTGTTGCAAATGGCTTTCTGATCCCACCGAATGTGGCGGCATGAAGGTAAATGCCTCCAACCGTGAACTCAATGGTCGCTCAACCACCATGCGCTGGCTCCGAGAGCATCCCGACGAGGCCGAACAGCGGCAGTGGGAGATCATGGATCACAACGCCGCAGCCGCCCTGCGCATGGTGGAGAAGGTAGGCGCACTGAGACCAGAATTTCGCATGGTGCGCCTGGGTTCGGAGATGCTGCAGGGCTACACTGAACCAGACTGGAAGGCCTGGTGGCAGCGTCCTGAGATACAAGATCATTGTGAACGGATATTCCGTCCCATTGGCGATCGCGCCCGAGAATTGGGAGT
>Ga0172364_10004710_pt1 | contig 10853 bp, 14 predicted proteins | sample LakKivSesite10cm_FD_114545 | JGI IMG/M metagenome (GOLD analysis project Ga0172364, IMG submission 114545) | Sediment microbial communities from Lake Kivu, Rwanda - Sediment site 10cm | ecosystem: Environmental > Aquatic > Freshwater > Lake > Sediment | place: Rwanda: Western Province, Lake... | reverse complement strand
TCTGTGCGGAATACGGTGGTGTCATTCTCCGCTATGACAAAAAAGTGGGCTGGCGAAAGGAATTTAATACCTTTTTTCCGCCACTCAACCATTTGCGTCAAAAGGTACTTTCCTTAATTAGTGACATACCAGGGGTTTTCTACGATTTGGATAAGGAAATCATGATTTCCATAGAGGCTCAGCATTCAATGCGTGATACTCAATATGATGTGGTAGAAAAGGGACTCAAGCAGACAGAACGTATCCTCAAAGAGTTAGCAGCAAATAGCAATACACTTGAATATCAGCGAACAACTTATGCTTGCGACCTTGTTCCTCGTGGTCTGAATAAAGCCTACACTGCGCGCTTTGTTCTAGATAATATTGGATTTACTCCACATCATGTTTGCCTTTTAGGCGATGCCCCTTCTGATTTACTTTTAGCCGATGTTATGATTGAACGCAGAATACCTTACACCATATATTACGTTGGCGATCCTTCAACGATAGCAAGACAAAAAGAAAAATACTCTTTTCAACTGCCGAAAGATGGTCGGTATGACCAAGGCACAGTAGAAATTCTTCAATCGTTCCTTTAGAGAAAACCCCGAGTGAAAAACTCGGGTTTTCTAATCGCAATGGCTTAAAGAAATAGGAAAACTTGAAATTGCGGTGGGAATTTTATTAACTTATATTGCCATCCCATCTATAATCGACCGTTTCCTTGTGCCACTTTTTAGTTTTTAATTTTTTACTTTAGATTTTTCTTCTTTACGTAATATTAGAATATTTATTGCTGACTACGCCTTTCCTTCGCCCCTGAGGAGATAATGCATTTTAATTTCCTTTGCCTCAAAAAATTTCTTGGTGAATTCTGCCACTGCCGAAGGGTCATAATATTTGCAACTAAAAACATCCACATAGGCGTTATTGTTTTTGTTGGTAAAGTGCGCCGAAATTAAAGAAGTCTCAATAAGCTGAACCATAGAATAGCCGGCAACTTTCTCTTCTTGGCCGAAATGGACAACTTGAGTTTCTCCAAATAATTTCATATCAATCAACTGGCAAAGTTCTCTGACGTATCTTTTTATTGCTTCCGCATCTCTTATGGTTTGAGGGTTACAACCAAAAAGATCTACGCTGGTTAACAAGCCCCAAGTCTTGCTTTCGTAGAACTCTTTTTCCGGGGTTTGCATATTCTTTTATTTTTATTTTTTAATGGTTTTTATTGACGACCTTTTTGAATTTTTTTAGTTACTTACCCAAGGACATCACTAAAAACTATTTTTACACTTAACCCAAAATCTTTGTTTAATATCTCAAGTTTCAATTTATTGTAACATCATAATTATAGCAAATTGTTGAAAAAAGTGGAGTAATCGTATGTTTGAAAGCTGTCCCTCCAAGCGAGCTAATAAAAATCGCTAATCAGACGATTTTTGATTAAGACTTGATTTTTTTGCGCATTATTGTTAAATATCTTTAGCAAAACAATAAGGAGGGAGAGTTCTTTAATTTTATTAAAAGGAAAGGAGACAGAAGATGCATAGAAACGAATTGACGTTTGATATGATTGGAGTGTTAAAAAAGATAGCAGATAAATTCCTGCCAGAATTATTTCAGCGAGTAAGGAACGAACTTGGAGTTAGGAATTTAAAATTATTAGACTATGTTTTTAAGCACTATTATCTAAAAGGCGAGTCGGGTGGAAGATGGTATGATTCATATCACGTTCTTTTTTCCACTCATTTCGCTGTTCAACTATTAAAGAGTGGCGAGCCAGTATCACCGCTGATTATTCCGGCTATTATTCTTCACGATATTGGCTATCGTGTTTTGACAGAAGAAGGTAAGGCAAATTGGAGCGCTGCAGAGAACCGAATTATCCATATGCAAGAAGGAGCAGCTCTAGCAGCTGAAATTCTTGTTAAAATCAATAGTTTTAATGCCGACGAAATTGGTGTTGTGGTTGGGATGGTAGCTAGCCATGATAATGTTTATTTGGACATCTTAAACGAACAAAATCCTAGTCGTTTAGCTTTAAGAGATGCTGATCGGATGTGGGTGATGCATTTTCTTAGTTTTTACAAAGACTGGATTTCTAGCCACAAAGAAATATCTTCTCTTTCAGAGCTTTTAGAACTTCGGAAGGATTCGCTGCGCAATGCTAAGGGTCCATATACAAATTTAGCTCAGCGATGGCTGAGTCAGCAGTTCGAGATTCGTTTTCAAGAAATCCAAGACAATATCATCAGAGATAAAGATGTTTTTCAAAGATATGGCGAAAAACAAATTCCAGCTGAGTTAGAGTTAAAATAAGCTAGAAGGAGGTTGATTATAGTGAAAGCCTATATAGTTCCAGAGTGGTTAACGCTTATTGGTGGTTTGATTATTTTCCAACACCAACCAAAGTCAGAGTTAAAGGTTCTTTTTGGTCTTCGTTCGGCAAGAGTAGAGGCCGGCAAATGGTGTCTACCAACTGGCTTAGGCGCGATTCGTAGAGATATATCAGTTGCCTTGTCCGCCAAGGCTCCTCAGTCTTTGGAAAATCCAGAGGATATTATTCGAGCGATGTCAGAAAGACATCAACAGGCTTTTCAAAGCCCAGCAGGCTTTGCTCTGGCGGAGGCAAAATGGTATGTTCAAATTCCTGTTCATATCGGAATCGAACAATTGGTATTGTTAAATCCTATTTGCCAGCTTGATGGTAAGAGTCTTTTGATAAAGATTTATTTTGGATTGGAATGGTTGACTGATAAGCCGCCAAGACCCGCAAAAACCGAATGGCCCTTTGAAAAGGTTAAGTTTTTTTCCAAAAAAGAACTAGGAGGTATTCCCATTGCCTTCGGTTGCGATAAAGACCTCGACCAAATTTTCTGGCGTCGGTTTATCTCAGAGTTAAACTGAATAAACAAACCATATCTCTAAAGAGGTTAGAGTAATACTCTAACCTCTTTTTATTTTATAATCGAAGGGCTTGACAAGATATATTTATGAATATATACTCATAATAGAGGGTAAAAATTAAAGGTTGGATCCTCGAATAAAAATAAATTTAAGAATAATACTATGCCAAGATATAACGGAACAGGTCCTTCAGGTTTAGGCCCTGGTACTGGCTGGGGATTAGGTCCTTGCGGCGCTGGAATGGGCTGGCGAAGAGGCGGTGGCCGTGGTCGAGGATTTGGCTGGAAAAGATTTTGGGGCTACTATCCTGACCCCGTCGTTCCAACAAAAGAAGAAGAAACGGAAATTCTTTCGGAAGAAACAGCGATTTTAGAAGAGGAGCTTAAAGCTATTAAGGCTCGATTAGCCGAACTCAAAGGAAAAAAATAATAACCTTAGACAATTCAATAAAACAAATATGAAATTAAGTATCAAGTTTGTTTTTCTAATCGCCTTTTTAGTTTTTCTAATGATTAACTTGATAGAATTTTTAGGAACGAAAAAAAGCGAAGAGAGAGAAGAGAAGGCCAAAGGCGTAATGATTCTGATTGAATACAAAGACACGGTTGGTTTGGCTAATTTTGTGAACGAGATGGAAAAAAGAAATATCCACGGCCTTTTAATGGTCACGCCAGAATTTGTCCAGAATAATTGTGAGGCTATAAAAGAAATAATAAAACATGATGTAGAGATAGTCGCTTCTAATATAGGCGCGCCTTTTTGGGATATACCGTATAAAGAACAAAAAGCAAGGATTCTTGAAATGAAAACAGGAATAGAGTCATGCACCGGAATCCCGATAAGGATTATTTCTTCTACTTATATGGCTTCTGATGCGACAACTATAAAAGTTGCCCATGAATTAGGAATACCTTTTGTTACTGCCAGAGGAACCACCGATACAAAAGCTACGGTTTATCAGGTCGAAGACTATCCTGATGTAAAAATATTGTCTGTTTCAAATATTCCTAAGGTTCAATATAAATATGGTTCTCTTTGCGATTATTCTTATTTCGAAAGAAATGGCACGCCAGACGATATGATGGAGGAATTAATGAGAGCTATTGAACTGCTTACTCCGAAAGAAAAGTCCAGATATGGCGCAAATCAAAAAATAACCGCAGTCTCCCATACCAATATTGGCGGATATTTAAAACCGTGGATGGATATGTGGCTTAATTTCTGGGATACGACAAAAGATAAAATCGAGTGGGTAAATTTAGATGAATTTATGACTGATGCTGATTGGACATTACCCTTATGGCAAATTCCCATAAATAAAAATAATCCCTATACGCCCGAGAAAATTAGGCCAGCCGTTTCTTATGAAGAAACAGAAAAAGTTCATAATCCCTGCAAAGTGGAGAATATTGGTAAAGAAGCAGAGGAAGTAAACGATATAGACCCAGAAGAAAAAGAAAAATATAGCGTGGGAAACAAAATAATAATGTTCCATAACGGCAGCGGTCCAATGTGTTTGGATGTTTTGGAATTCATTAAAAACATAGACTATCCGGTAGAGCAACATCTCGATTATGAAAAAGACTTTGGAGAAAGACTGAACAATCTTAAAGAAAAGTTCAGCAGCAGCGAAGGAATACATCCTTTGTTCGGTTATTACCCAATAATTTTCATTAAAGACAGGGTTTTTTCCGGATTTAACGAAACAATAAAAAACGAAATTCTGAAGGAAATAAAAGAATAAACTTCCCCGTGTCCATCTGGGTAGGGTATCCCTTCGGGCGAGTTTGTTTCGGAGGCTCCATCCCCGACAAAGGAATCGTCGGGGTATTCCGCCGCCAAAATAAAAGTTAAAATTATGAAAATAGCCATTGGCTCAAAAGAAAAAAGCCTTGCTAGTGAAGTCAGCGATGTTTTCGGTAGAAGTCCTTATTTTGTTATTACCGAGATTGAAAACGGAAATATAAAAGAAACTGAAATTATAGAAAATAAAAGTGTAGACCAGACGGGTGGAGCGGGGATTTCTGCAGCTCAATTGATGGCAGAAAAAGATATTAAGGCTGTGATTACAAGAAATATAGGGCCAAGAGCTCTTGATGTATTGAATCAATTTAAGATAGACATTTATGTTGGAGAGGGTGAAATAGAAAAAGTTTTACAGGAATTTATTGACGGGAAGCTTAAAAAAATGAATTGATATGAAAATAGCAGTCCCGACGGATAATAAAAAAGGGCTAGAGGATACAGTAGCCGAGCATTTCGGTAGAGCAAGTAATTTTTTGATTTACGACACGGAAACAAAGATTTTTAATATCTATCCGAATCCCGAAGTTGCAGGCGAAGCACAACTCCCTCCAGATTTTTTGCATAGTCAGGGAGTTGATATAATCATTGTTTTTAGTTTGGGACCGATGGCTTATAATAAATTTAAAAACTATAATATTAAAACGTACAAAGCGATTCCGGGAAGCGTTTTCGAGAATGTAAAGAAATTTAAAGAAGGCAATCTGGGAGAATTAAAAAAAGAAGATATATTTTAATGATTATAAAAACCGAAATTAAGAAAATTACCATTTTGCCTGGAGTAAATAAACTCGGGGAAAAAGAGAATTTCGAGAAAATTGAGATTAATAAAGGAGAAATTGTGGCTATCGTAGGGCCAACCGGAGCGGGAAAAAGCCAGCTTCTTTACGATATCGAAAAATTGGTCCAGGGTGACAGCAAAAGCAAAAGAGTAATCCTGGTAAATGATAAAAGGGCGAGTAAAAAGTTAAGGTTTGAACCGAAAAGAAAATTAATTGCCTCGTTAGCTCAATCCATGAATTTTCTGACGGATATTTCCGTTAAGGATTTCTTAATTTTACATCTAAAAGCCAGAGGGAAAAAATTTGATTCGGAACTGATAAAAGAAGTTATTGAAGAAGCCAACGAGATAACCGGAGAACCGATCTTGTCGGGAACCAATCTTCTTAATTTATCGGGAGGACAAAGCCGTGCCTTAATGATTTCGGATGTCGCCAATATCAGTACTTCTCCTGTTATTTTGATAGATGAAATAGAAAATGCGGGGATTAATAAGGAAAAAGCGATGCAGATTTTGGTCGAAGAAGGAAAAATTGTTTTAATCGTTACCCACGATCCCGTTTTGACCTTTAATACCGATAAAAGAATCGTAATTAAAAACGGCGGAATCGTTAAGATTTTAAAAACTACCTTAAGAGAAAAAGGCATCGGTCATTATTTTAATTGGGTGGGAAATTACGGTTTGGAGATCAGGGAAAAAATAAGAAAGGGAGAAAAAGTTGAAAAAGTAAAATTATTTTGCGAATCGATAAAATAAGAACCTCGCCTTCGGCGAGAACCTTGATTTGCTAAGGTATAAATATATAATCTTGAAATAACATGAAACTTGTAATTTTTGCCGGTACACCCGGTTCCGGCAAGACCAGCGTAATTAAATACGTGATTCAGGAATTAAAAGACGATTATAGCCTATTTTTTGCTAAATTTGACTGTCTTAAAACCGAAGACGAAAAGTTTATTGCCGAAAGGTACGGAATTCCGACGATGAAGAAATTAGCCGGCGAACTTTGTCCGGACCATTATACCGCTTTGGAAATTCCCAAAATTATTAAAGAAAATCAGGACAAAGACATTATCCTTTTGGAAACGGCCGGTTTGTGTCTTCGTTGCTCTCCTTATATCAAAGAAGGGTTAGGGATTAATGTTTTGGATGTCATTTCGGGAAGTCCCGACAGATACGGTCCTATTTTAACCGAAGCGGATATTGTGGCTATCAGTAAAGGAGATTTGATATCTCAAGCCGAAAGGGAAATTTTTAGAACCAATGTTTTAAGGGTTAACCCTAAAGCTAAATTAGCAGAAGTAAACGGACTAACCGGCGAAGGGACAATTGATATTGTCGAATTTATTAAAGCCTCTCCGGAAATTAAAACAGAGAAACTAACCTTAAAACATTCTATGCCTTCGGCAATTTGCGGTTATTGTTACGGGAATAAAATTATTGACGAAGCGGCCGTTCGACAAAGATATTTGCAAGGAAAGGAATTAAAAAACTTAGTCCCTAATTTAAATTGCGGAAAATGCGGGTTTAAATCCTGCAACGAATTTATCAGGGCGGTTCTGGACGGGAAAGCAAAAAAAGAACAATGTCCCTTTATTAAAAAAAATAACTAAATTATTATTTGTGGAGTTTAAAGTTAATAAATCAAAATGTGCGGGTTGCGGAGCTTGTCTCAAGGTTTGTCCTCACGGAGCAATTAAAATAGGAGAAGACGGGAAAGCTTTTATTAATCAGAATAAGTGCAAAAAGTGCGTAAAGTGCCAAAGAATTTGTCCTTTTGACGCGATAGAGGAAATTCCCGAAGAAGATAAAGAGAACATTAAGCAACCGAGAACTTCGGCACCGACGCAAATCCCTTACGGTTCTTCGATTGCCGGGAGACAAGGTCTTGGTTTTGGGAGGGGTTTAGGGAAAGGATTGGGCAGAGGTTCCCGAGACGGGAGAGGAGGGGGACGCGGTGGCGGAGGAAGAAGTTAAACATATATGATAGAAATAAATCTTACCGACCAAAATTTTAATCAATTTATTCAAAGCGCAAAGAAGCCCATATTGGTTGACTTTTGGGCAAAATGGTGTATGCCTTGTTTTGTGTTGGGTCCAATTTTAGAGAAGGTGACTGAAGAATACAATGACAAACTTACCCTTGTTAAAGCAAATTTAGATGCCACTCCTCAGGTTTCTCAAAAATACGGGATTGAGCAAATTCCAACGGTTGTTTTATTTAAAAACGGAAAGCCGATCAGCAGATTTATCGGGGTAAGACCAGAACCGGTAATAAAAGAGTTTTTAGACAGAGTGTTAAAAGAAGATTTAAAGGAAGAAGATTCAGAAAACATGGAAGAAATAATAAAAAGTTATCAAGCTTATGCCGAAGAGAATAGATTTAAATTAAATCCCGACAAAGAAGCGGTGGAAAGATTAATTAAAGGTATGTTGGAGAATGAAAAGAAATACGGATTTAGATATTGTCCCTGCCGGAGAGTGACCGGAAATCCGGAACAAGATAAAGCTAAAATTTGTCCCTGCCGATGGCACAAGGAAGAAATTGAAAAAGACGGACATTGTTTCTGCGGATTATTTTATAAATAGTATTTTTTATGAAAATTATCATCATTTATGCAAATTTCTAACGGGGTAAAAATCGCAATTACTGGCGGAAAAGGCGGAGTGGGCAAATCAATGGTCGCTACTTCTCTGGCGGTTGAATTTGCCAGAACCGTCAAAACAATGTTGGTTGATGCGGATGCCGAATGCCCCAACGACCATTTGCTGCTTTCAATTAAAAGAAAGAAATTTGCCAATGTTTTTCAGCCGATACCTAAATTTGATTTTTCAAAATGCACAAAATGCGGCAAATGCGCATCCGTTTGCAAACAGAACGCCATTGTTTCCGTTAAGGGGAAATATCCTGCTTTTGTTAAAGACGTTTGTATCGGCTGCAAGGCTTGTATCGTTGCCTGTCCGACCGGGGCCATAACGAAAACCAGAAAAGAAATAGGGAAAATCTATACCGGTAAAAATTATAATGTCAATTTAGTTTCAAGCGAGCTTAAATTAGGGGAACTTGCTTCTGGCGAAGTGGTAACTGAGGTAAGGAAATACTCCGACAAAATTAAGGAAAAGATAAAAGCTGATATAATGATTATAGATTCTTCGCCAGGAATCGGCTGTCCAGTAATTGCTTCTTTAGTTGGTACCGATTATATGGTGGCCGTAACCGAGCCAACTCCTTCTGCTTTATTTGATTTAAAGCGGGTTTTATATTTAGCAAACCATTTTGGGACAAAACACGGAATTGTTATTAATAAATTTGACTTGGCGAAAAGTTTTTATAAAGAAATTGAAAAATTTGCCAAAGAAAATAATATTTCCGTTTTAGGAAAAATTCCTTACAGAAAAGACTTTATCAAATCGACTATAAAAATGGAGCCAGTTGTTGAGATAAATCCTAAATACAAAAAATTATTTAAAGAAATTATTAATAAAATAAACACAAAATTAAAATGAAAGAAAAAATTGCTTTAATTTCGATATTGGCGAATTTTGTTTTAGCCAGCGGAAAAATTGTCGTCGGTTTTATTTCTGGTTCTGCCGCTATTTTGGCCGAGGGCGTTCATTCTCTAACGGATATTTTCTCTTCTGCTATCGGCTATATCGGCATTAAAATATCCAAAAAACCGGAAGACCAAAAACATCCCTACGGCCATTATAAATTTGAAGTTCTGGCCGGAGCGCTTATTACTTTGATTCTTTTGGCAACAGGCATTGGAATCGTTTATGAGGCCTATCAGAAATTTCTTAATCCTTCATTGATAAAAATTCCGATTTCAGCCTTTGGCGTGATGATTTTCTCAGCGCTGGTTAACGAAATAATGGCCCGTTTAAAAATCCATTTTGGCAAGAAAGAAAATTCGATTGCATTATTATCTGACGGATTCCATTCCCGAATCGATGTTTTTGCTTCTTTGACAGTTTTTGCCGGATTATTTTTAACCAAATACTGGATTTATACTGATTCAATTTTAGCTTTTCTAATTGGTCTTTATATCATCAAAGAGTCATTTTCTTTAGGTAAAGAAGCGGTTGATTCTTTGCTTGATGTTTCAGCAGGTTTAGAAATTGAAGAAAAAATAAAGGAAGTTGCCAAAAGACAAAATATTGAAATTGATTCCTTGAAAACCCAAAAAAAAGGTTCAGCTGTGACGGCCAATTTAGAAATAACTTTACCGAATAATTTAAAAGTTGAAGAAGCAACCAAAATTTCTGATAATTTAAGAGAAAAACTGATGAAAACAATAGAAAACATTCAATACGTTGCTATTCAAATCAACAGTCACGAAGTGGAAACCGGATTTTATAAGCCCGAATTCGGCAGGGGTTTTGGATGGCAAAGAAGAGGTAGATTTAGGGGAAAAATTGACGAAGCCAAAGGAGGCGGACCCAGCGGTTACTGCGTTTGTCAGAAATGCGGTTATAAAACTCTTCATCAACGCGGCATTCCCTGTTCTACGCTTGAGTGTCCAAAATGTAAAAACAGTTTAATTAGAGAATAAGAACCTGCCTCGTTAATACTCGACAGAACCTTGATTCTCGCTAATGTATAAATATATAATCTCGAATTAATATGGCAAGACCACCAAAACCAAGAAGAATTTTATTTAATCCAAACGTAGTTTATTTTAAGCCGAGAGCAGTACCCCTATCTATTTTAGATGAGGTTGATTTAAATGTTGATGAATTAGAAGCATTGCGACTTTGCGATTATAAAAACTTAGAGCAAACAGCAGCGGCAAAGAAAATGAAAATTTCTCAGAGTACCCTTCAGCGGATTTTGGCTGCAGCTCGCCAAAAAGTTGCCGAAGCCTTAGTTGAAGGCAAGGCAATAAAAATAACAAAAATATATAGCAAGAGATAATTGAACCTTTATTAAATTACTACGAATAGTTTTTTTGAACGAAATTAACAAGAATCGCTAATCAGGTGGTTTTTTGATAGAACAAAGAACGGAAGGTTTTAAAAAATATATTCCATTTAATTTTGAGATATTCATTAAAAACTGATATTATTGAGGTAATAATTATTCTTTTTACATTAAAGTAGGAAAATAAACCTATGGATAATAAATCTTTCGAAGATTTATATAATCATACTGGTACTCCATTTCAATATCATTGCCTATCTATATTAAAAAATACCCCTTCTTGGCAGGGAGTTCCAGAATTTTCTTTTACATTTCTTCCTTTAAATAAACATTCCTCAATTGATATTTTGGCCATTAAATGCCCCGCATCTTCGAAAGAAGAACCCCCACCCCCAGGAAGTGATTTATCTCTGTGTTTTATTGAATGCAAAAGGGCATTTCCCTCAATTAAGTATTGGGTTT
>Ga0172364_10004709_pt1 | contig 10854 bp, 9 predicted proteins | sample LakKivSesite10cm_FD_114545 | JGI IMG/M metagenome (GOLD analysis project Ga0172364, IMG submission 114545) | Sediment microbial communities from Lake Kivu, Rwanda - Sediment site 10cm | ecosystem: Environmental > Aquatic > Freshwater > Lake > Sediment | place: Rwanda: Western Province, Lake Kivu... | reverse complement strand
CCGGCTGTTTGGCAGTGACTTTAACATCGTAACTGCCTTCCGCGGCGCCGACGCCGAGTGTGACGTTTGCCACTATATTTTCATTGGCTCCGTTGGCAAACGCATACGCGTAAGGAAGAGTATCTCCAATAACAGTTGTTCCGGAATAAACTTCCACCCGCAAAGTTCCGTCTCCCGCTGCGTCTGTCGTAACGTCAAACTGCACGGCTATCTGCGCGCCCGATTTGGCGTATGTCGGGGAGCCGGCTGTCGGGCTGTCTATGTTAACCGCGGTCGTCGCCGAAAAGGCTTTATACGCGAAAATTCCGCCGGCCATCACACTGACAGCCAAAACGAGAATTCCTAACTTAGAAAGTTTTATTTTACTCATATTTTTATTTATTTTTTATTTAATTTTTTATATTTAATATTTTTATTATTTTCCCGCCAGCTGGCGGATTTTAATTTTTATTAGCAAATAAAAAGCCCCACCGTTTTCTACATTACATTTTATTATATTTAAAAATCTTGTCAACCCCCTACGCGCAAAAATTATTTACTTTGTGGATAACTCGTTTCTTTAATTATATTGTTTATTATAACAAAAATTCGTCCGTCAAGCAAAAAAAAGAATAATCTCACCCCCACACCAAGAGTCCCCCTGCGAGGATTCGAACCTCGATCATAGACTCCGGAGGTCTATATTCTTTCCGTTGAACTACAGGAGGCGTTTTTAATACACCAAAAATGTCTGGCAAAGGGCACCAATCACCAGAGCTGTTATAAAGACCGCGATTAAAACTCTGTTTAAAGGAACCTGATAAGGCGGCTCTGAATCTCCTTGCTCTTTGGCTCTTCTTAAAACCAAAACAAGCATAATGCCTTCAAACCCTCCTAACATCCCTCCCATAAAAGAAATTAATTTTATCACATTGGCAAAATGAGAAAAATACAAAATTAGAGGCCCTCCAATAACAATGAAATTGCTGATAAAAGGAGACCAATGAAAATCATTAGTAAAACTATTTTTAATATAAACAGCGAAGATTAAATAAGAAGTAATCACAGCTAAAAATCCCAGGATTGCGCCTGCAACCACTATTCCCTTGCCCAGCACTGTTTTTAACCCCATAATTGCCTCTACGGTGGTCGAAGAACCAGTTGTCCCTACCACAGTAACCATGAAAAGTAAATAGCAAAAAGCTGAGATTAAAATTCCTATAGTAATAATTTTTTTCAGAGATTCCTTTGGTGCTCTTTTCCGCTCAAGGATTCTGGCGGCTTCAGGAACTGCCACCATGCCATTTAAAGCATAAAATATCACTCCATAAGGTATTAACCATCCCCATTTTTGAGAGATATTAAAAAAATTAATATTAGTTAAATGAAAATGAGGCAAGGAATAAAAAGCAATAAAGAAAAACAAAAGCAAAAGAAAAAAAGATAATATTAAATTAACTTTCGAAACTCTATTCTTCTTGCTTAAAATAATTAAACTGAGAAAAAGCCAAAGGAAAATTACCAAAAAACCAGAAGGAAGAAGATTAGCCGGTACAAAGGATGAAAGAATAATGTTTAAAAACTGACTACCTAAAAGCAAATAAATTAAAAGAGAAAAAGAAAAGGTAAAAAAAGTTGTTAAGAGCATTAATCTTCTAGCGGGAGTACCTAAATAATAACCAGCATATCCAGGCAGACGGAAATCTTTTTCTGTTCTTAAAACAATTTCTCCAAACGCTAAATGAAGATAAATAACTAAAATAAGGACTATTACTAACCAAAGAACTGTGATAAGTAAACCGGATTGCTGAGCCACCTTTGGTAAAGTAAAAACGCCAGCTCCAATAATAGTTCCAACTAAAGCAGCCACAGCTTCAAGTTTCTGAGGCAAATAATTTTTACCGCTAGAAATTTTTTCTAGCGGTTTAATTTTAAAATTGTTTAGCACAATTACTAATTAATAAATTACCAAAAAGATTCGGGTTTATTCTTTTACCAAATATACCTCGTCACCTTCCCTTATTTTCTGATCAACTTTTAAACCAATCTCTTCGCCTTTTTTTGCTTTCTCGACATTCTGATGTTCTATTTGCATTGAAGAAACGGTTTGCTCAAAATCAATCCCATGACCTTTTAGATGAATCTTATCTCCGATTTTAAGAGAAGCCGATAGTTTGACAATAGCTACATTAATCTTGCTATAATAATGAGTAATTTTGCCGATAAGCTTTTCTTCCATAAAAACCAAAAGATATTAAATTAAATTTTTCGACCTTGTTCTTCATTATTTTATCAAATTCAGTTTGATATAGCAAACTGAATTTGATATATCAGAATTCCCACTTTCCCCCGTTAGAGATTCAACCAAATCTCTAACGGGGTTTACCCTTTAATAACCGCTAAAGGTTCTAATTGAACAACTTTTTTAGCTAAACCTGCCTGATGGACTACTTCTACCACTTCGCTAATATTCTTATAAGCTTGAGGTGCTTCTTCAGCTAAGCCAAAAACAGAACCGACCTTAATAATTATTCCCTTATTCTCCATTTCTTTTTTTAATTCTTTCCCTTGAACTTTTCTTATCGCCTCATGTCTGGACATTGTCCGACCAGCACCATGACAGGCAGAATAAAAACTTTGTTCAGCTTCTTCTGCTCCGTGAAGAATATAAGACGTTGTCCCCATTGAACCAGGAATCAATACTGGTTGACCAACTTCTTGATATTTTGCTGGTATGTCTGGATGGTGAGGAGGAAAAGCCCGAGTAGCGCCTTTTCTATGGATAGCTAGTTCGATTAATTGATTATTAATTTTATATTTTTCTAATTTAATAATATTATGAGCCACATCATATAAAGCCCTAAGAGTGCCTGCCTTTTTCCCTAAAACATTCTCCCAGGCTTTTCGTACGTAGTAAGTAATCATTTGGCGATTGGCCCAAGCGTAATTAGCCGCTGCCTGGGAAGCCCGAAAACCTCTTTGACCTTCCGGAGATTTGAAAGGCACACAAGCGAATTCTCTATCAGGCACTTTTATTTGATATTTATCCATCAACACCATAAATTCTTTAATATAGTCTGTAGCTACTTGATGACCCAAACCTCGGGAACCAGTATGAATCATAATAACAACTTGATTCTGAAAAAGACCAAAAATTTCAGCTATTTTTTCATCATAAATTTCCGAAACTTTTTGAATCTCCAAGAAATGATTGCCAGAGCCTAATGTTCCTACTTGATTTTGCCCACGTTTTTTTGCTAGTAAAGAAACTGTTGAAGCATCAGCGTTTTCTAAAGAGCCTCCTGCTTCACAATTTTCTAAATCCTCTTTTTCACCATAACCATCATCAACTAATTTTTGAGCTCCTTTCTCTAAAATTTTATCCAAATCATACATATTCATCTTTATTTTTCTTCCTTTGCCTAAACCAGAAGGTACTTCTTGATAAATTTTTTCAGCTAATTTTGAAATTTTATCTTTAATTTCTGCTTCAGAATATTCTGAATATAATATTTTCATGCCGCAATTAATATCATAACCTTGCATTCCTGGTGAAATAATTCCATCTTCTATATCAATGGCTGCTACCCCACCAATAGGAGAAGCATAGCCCTCGTGAATATCAGGCATAGCCAAACCATATCGTTTAATCCCTTTTAAAGTACAAACATTAATTAATTGTTCTAAAGATCTATCTTTTAAGATATCCCCCATTAATTTCTCGTTGGCAAAAAATCTAGCAGGTACCAACATGTCTGACCTGAAAGATTGAGCAATTTCCCACAAATAATCATTTATTTTAATTAAATCTTCCTTTTTCATAAAGGTTTTTAAATATCAAATAAAATAATTACTTGATAATAACCACTTTTATCTTGTTTAATTTTCAATCCATGATGAGTTACGGCTTTAATTTCCTGACCAAAATAATCACTTTTTTGACCTTCTATTTCTGTTTGAAAAAAATTATCCGTTAATTTTTTTATTTTTAATTTGTTAAAAACTGCGTGAGAAATATCGGTTTTTGCTAAGACCTCGTTTAAAAAATCTACTAAAAGGGTATCAAAATCTAGGGATTGAACTTCTATGTTTTCTTTGACGATTTGCGTCTTCTTGGATAATTCAGCATCAATGATTGATGCCATTCCTGCTAAAGCACCCTGAAAAAGCTCCTCTTTTGTAGAAGCTGTTATCTGTAATTTAACATCAGACGGATGAGGAAGTATTTTAAAAGAATAAGAACCCATTAACTATATTGTACTAAAAATTGACTGTTCACTCAATCAAAAAAACCGCTTTTAGGCGGTTTTTTTGATTTCCTTCTGTTTTTGCGATAACTTTTTAACCAATCTTGATTTATCTCGAGCCGCTTTATTCCTTTTAATTAAATTAGTTTTAGCGGCTTTATCTAAAAGTTTATATAAAACATTGAGAATTTTTTTAGCTTCTTCAGTGTTAGAAGACGCTAAAAGTTTTAAGAATTTTTTTTCGGTTTTCTTTAAAACTACTTTCTTAAGCAAATTTTTTTCTCTTCTTTTGAGGCTTTTCTTTAAAGCGCGTTTGGCTGTTTTAGTAATAGGCATACTATAACAATTTAACATTCTTACTCAAAAAAATCAACCTTTGCAGGAATCTAGTGAGTTAAGATTTGCTTCATATCTAAAAGAAGCATTTGGAGGGCTAATTCTGATTCCATAAGACCTCTTTTAATCCGTTCGTCGCAAAGAAAAAGCTTCTGGTAAATTTTTTTCAATTCATTAAGGGAAAAACCCTTCACTAAGGGATAAATTTTGCTCAAAGTATAAGGATGAATTTTGGTCTTTTTTTGAATTTCAGCTAAAGATTTAACTTCTACTTCTTTAATCATCAGAAGATTCCTGAACTCAAAAATTATCATCTTTAAAAGATAGAGAAGATGAAATTGAGAATTATCCTGTTTAATTTCTTTTATAAAAAAATTGAAGGCAGAAGCTATATTTCTTTCCGCTAAAGTATCTAAAAAACTGAAGACATTGGTATTAAAAGGAAGCCAGACATTTTCTTCAAGAATTTTTCTATCAATGGCTCCTTTTTGAATTAAAGATAATTTTTTCAAAGCATAATAAATTAAACCAGTGTCTGATTCAAAACTATTCATTAATATGTCTTTAGCCTCTTTATTCAGTTTAATGCCTAATTTTTTGTCTTCCCCATCTACCCATTGATTGAGCTCTTTCTTTTTTAACAAATGGTATTCCTTAGCTGATTTAGTTTTACTTTTGAGCCATTTTAATAAAGTTCCTTCCTTCACTTTATTGTTTTCATAAATTATTAACATTATGCTTTTAGCTTTATCTATCTTATTCTCAAAAATGATCTTGAGAATTTCTTTTTGAAAATTATTTGGGACGTTATTCAAAAGATTTTTGAAAACTATTAATTTTGTATCAGAAAAAAGATTGCGGCCACCTAATATCTCTTTTATTTCAGAAACTTCTAAGGAAGGGAGAAATTTATCCGAAAAATCAAAGGAAAAATAAAAAGGGTCATCTTTCTGATAAAAATTTATCATCGAGTTCAAATACTCCTCAGAACGAAAATTATCTTGGCCGTGAATAAGGTAAATCATAATCTTTGGCATTTAGGACAATAAAAAGTGGAGCGACCTTGATTTTTAATCCTTTTAATTAAGATGCCACAACGAGAGCAAAGCTCTCCTTCTTTTTGATAAACTTTCAAAAACTTGGCATAAGAACCTTTTTCACCATAAAGATTGCGATAAGTCTCATCTTTAGCCGAAGTACCTTGATATTTAATAGCTAAAGTTAAAATCTTTCTCACCATCTGAAATAATAGTTTTGTTTCTTCTTTTTCTAATTCTTTGACTTTCTTAAAAGGGTTGATTTTCGCTTCCCAAAGAATTTCATTAGCATAAATATTACCAATTCCGCTTATAGACCTTTGATCCATCAAGACTTTTTTAATTTCCCCTTCGGTTTGGGAAAAAATTTCTTCTAATTTTTTCTGATTAAATTCCAAAGAGAAAGGATCGATACCCAAGTCATTCAAATCTTTTGCTTGTTTTAAATCTTCTGTTGTCAAAAAAACAATCTTAGCAAATTTTCTCATATCTGAAAGAACGAGCTTTTTCCCACTTTTTAGAGAAAACACCCAGTGAAGAAAACGATTTTGGGGATCTAAAAAAGCGCCTTTTGCTTTTGGCTGCCAATGATTATTTTCATATTCGTAAAAACCTACTAATAAATGTCCGGTTAATTTCAAATGAATCCATAAGACCCAACCTTTGTCTAAAAAAATCAGAATATTTTTACCTTTTCTTTCAGTTTTTAAAATTTTCCGATTTTTAATTAAAGAACGGACGCGTTCTAGTTTAAAATTTCCCTTAAGATTATTCGGACTATCAGTCCAAAGATCATTAATAACTTCTCCTTTAATGGTTTTATTTAATTGGCGAACAATAATTTCTACTTCTGGAAGCTCAGGCATAGGTTTTTATTGGGGAGGAATATAAGCTGGATCTAAAGGCAAAGTAAAAGTAAAAGTCGAACCCCGGCCAGCTACTGATTCAACCAAAATTTTTCCTCCATGACGCTCAATAATATTTTTAGCCAAATATAAACCTAAGCCAATACCACTGGTTTGTTCCTTCATTATTTTTTCAGCTCTAAAGAATTTCGTAAATAATTTTGACATATCTTCTGAATCAATACCCATTCCTGTATCTTCGACAGAGATACCGACAAAAGGTTTATTAGATATCGATGAGATTTTCACTCTTACTTCTCCGTTTTCCACATTATATTTAATAGCATTATCTACTAAAATTTCTAAAACTAGTTTTACTCTCATGGGATCCATTACAAATGGCTCTAATTTAAAATTGGGCCGGTAAAAAATTAATTTAACATTATTTTTTTGCGCTGAGGGCTCAAATTTAGTGAAAACATCCTCAATAATCTTATTCAAATCAGTTACAATAAATTGAAAACCGAACTTCCCTTCTTCTATCTGAGCGGCGCTTAACAAATCTTCCACAGTCTTTAAACTTTCAGCTACTGCTTTTCCTCCCTGGTCAATGATTTGTTCTTGTCCAGGCGTTAAAGGACCAATTTCCTTTTTAGTTAATAATTCGAAAACCCAGGATAAACCAGAAAGAGGAGTTCTTAATTGATGAGCCGCTACAGTAATAAAGTCTTTTTGGGTTTTTTGCAAAGTCTCTTCTTTGGTCAAATCATGAATGACTTTCAAAAACCCAAAAACATTTCCCTGCTCATCTATTACCTTGGTTGTCACTATTTCTAAGGTTAATTCTTTGGGCTCATCAAATTTTACTTTAATTTTTTTAGGATAAATGTCGACGGATCTTTCTAAAACAGTTGGTGCTAAACTCGGAAAAATTAATTTGGTGAAAAATCCATAACGGGCATCATTGCTTAATTCTGGTTTAATAATTTTTCCTATCAGCTCTTTTCTTGATAAACCAGTAAATCTTTCCATGGCTGGATTAACTAAAATAATCTCAAAATCATTACTATAAGAAATAGCTGGATCTTCGATGCTGCGAATCATGGCATTGATTTGATTTCTTTCTAAATTCAAGCGACTACTGGTATCAATCAAGTTGATAGCAAAAACAGCTACCCCTAACCAAAGAATTATTAAAAAACTGCTCAAAATCGTAGCCAAAAGTCTACCTGGTAAGAGCAGCCAATTAAAAGCTATCTGGGTAAAAATAAGCAAACCTAAAAAAAGAAAAGATAAAAATTGAGTAGAGAAAAAGTGCTTTTTAATTTTTGAGAAAAACTTGGACATAAACATTTTATTCTAATTCCCCCCAATTTTTGCCCATAGTTATTTCAGTTTTCAATGGAACTTCCAAAGCAACAACTTGTTCCATTATTTCTTTTAATTGAGGAGCTATCTCTTTTATTATCGCAGATTTTACCTCCAAGATCAATTCATCATGAATTTGCAAAATTAGCTTAACTTCATCTTCAAGGTTTTTGTTTTTAATAAAATCTGAAATTTTAATCATTGAAAGTTTGATAATATCAGCCGCCAGTCCTTGAATAGGCATATTCATGGCCATTCTCTCTTCCTGCCGGCCTATTTGACCTAAAGAGCCAATCAAAGGCAAAAATCTTTTTCTGCCAAAAATAGTTTCTACATAACCCAATTTTTTAGCTTGATAAAGAGAACGTTCTAAATAATTTTTTAAACCTGAGAAATCATGGAAATATTCTTCTTTAAATTTTTTGGCTTCTTTGAGGCTAGTGCCTGCGGTTTCACTCAAAGCTTTAGCACCCATGCCATAAATAATACCAAAATTTAAAATCTTAGCGAGTTCTCTCATCTCTGGCGTCACCTCCTCTTCTTTAATGTTATTGATATAACTAGCAGTCAAAGTATGGATATCTTTATCTTCTTTAAAAGCTGCCATCATTTTCGAATCTAATGAAAGATGAGCCGCAATTCGTAATTCAATTTGGGAGTAATCTAAGGATAAAAAAGAAAAACCCGGAGCTGATTCGAAGGCTTTCCTTATCTTCTTTCCCCATTCTCCTTTTGAGGGAATATTTTGAAGATTGGGCTCTTCAGAAGAAAGGCGGCCAGTAGCTGTACCACTTTGTTTCCAAATAGTATGAATCCTCTGAGTTTTAAAATTAATTAATTGAGGCAAAGAATCAAGAAAGGCTGTTTTTAATTTGTCCAGTTGCCGATATTCAATAATTAGAGGAATGATGGAGTGACTATCTTTTATTTTTGTTAATTCAAAAATATCAGTGGAGATTTTGCCAGAACTAGTTTTTTTAAGAATTGATGAATCTAATTTTAAATCTTGAAATAATACTCCGGCCAGCTGTTGATAAGAATTAATATTAAAACTTTTTTGAGCTAATTGATAAATTTTACTTTCTAAGATTTTTATCTCTTTTTCAGCTTCTTCTAGTAAATGTTTAAGCATCTGTTTATTCACAGAAATGCCGTTTATTTCCATCTGGGCTAAAATAGGAATGAGAGGTTTTTCTATTGTTTCCCAGATATTATCTAAACTTAAACTTGAAGCTTTGACCTTAATGGTTTCAGCTAAATTTAAAAATTTTCTCAAATGATCTTCAGGAGACAAAAGATTTTCTTCTTTTAAGAAGAATTTGGTTAAACTTTCCAAGTTATAATTTTTTCTTTCCGAATCAATTAACCAAGCTAAAATACCTATATCTTCAAGGTTTAATTGTGATAATTCTTTTATTTCTTCAATTATTTCTTTTGCTCCAAGAGTAAAGATGGTTTTACCCTCAATAGCTATTATTAAATTTTTTAGTTCTTTTAAAAAATTCTGAGAAAGATAAAAAATTTCTTCGGCTGGCAAAATAAGAACCTGCTTCCCTTCGGTCGGCAGAATCTTGTTTCTCGCTTTGCTCGAAATAAGAACCTGCTTCCCTTCGGTCGGCAGAATCTTGTTTCTCGCTTTGCTCGAAATAAGAACCTGCTTCCCTTCGGTCGGCAGAATCTTGTTTTTTGCTTCGCTTAAAATAAAATATAAACCAAAAATTTCTCTCTCACCGTATTTATGGCCTTGATAATCTAAAAATAGACCTAGGGTTGAAGTCTTTTCAATTTTATTTTGCAAAAGACTAAGTTCTTTTTGAGAATCGATTGTTTTAATAACAATCTTCTGTTTTTCTTCAACTATGTTCTGGTGGAAAACTGTGTTTTGATGAAAATTAAAAATTCTCTTGATTAGACTCTGAAAACCCAGTTTTTTGAGAAAGAGAGTTAATTGTTTTTCAGGAGGCTGTTTAAAAGCACCTTCTTCTAATTGAAAATTAAGGCCAATATCTTTTTCAATAGCAACTAAATGACGACTAAAGTAAGCCTGGTCTTTATTTTTTATTAACCTCTCTTTTAATCTGGTGTTAAGATTTTTAATTTCTGGAGATTGGTTTTCTAAAGCAAAGTAAAGATTATCTAAACTGTTAAATTCTTTAATTAATTTTAAAGCAGTCTTTTCGCCTACTCCAGACACACCTGGCACATTATCTGAGGAATCGCCTTTTAAAGCTTTAAAATCAAGCAATTGAGCTGGCAAAAGGCCATATCTCTTTTTTATTTCTTCCGCATCATAAATAACTCTATCTTGTAATCCTTTTCTCAAGGTATAGACATGAATATTATCGTTTACTAATTGAAGAGTATCTAAATCGCCAGTTAAAATTATGATTTCAAGATCTTTCTTTTGGAATTTTTGAGCTATCGTGCCAATAAGATCATCTGCTTCAAATCCTTCTTTCTCTAAGATAGGGATTCCCCAAATTTTGAGGATTTCCTTAATAATCCCTATCTGTTCATAAAAATTTTCTGGGGCCTTGATTCTCTTAGCCTTATATTCTTTGTATTCTTTGTGACGAAAGGTAGGTTGGGCTAGATCAAAAGTCGCTACTAAATAATCTGGTTTAAGTTCCTGAAGCATCTTTAAGAAAACTAACATAAAGCCATAAACGCCGTTCACTAAAATTCCCTCTGGAGAAACTAAGGGGGGAAGAGCATGATAAGAACGATGGGCCAAAGCATAGCTATCAATAACAACGAATTTTTTCATAATGAAACGAAGTTTCAATATATCGAGCCTGTGGCTCGTTATAAAAATATTGCAAATTAAGGAATTTCTAATTCCAGTAATCTTTCATTTTCTCCTTTTATCTTAAATTTTATCATCCAATGATTTTTTGGAAGAAAACGTTTAATTTTGTTTCCCCATTCAATAAAAACAATATTTTGAGGATTATTAACAATATCTGTAAAACCTAATTCTTGAAGATCATTAATATTTTTCAAACGATAGCAATCTAAATGCCATAAAAATTTGATAAATTT
>Ga0172364_10004707_pt1 | contig 10857 bp, 9 predicted proteins | sample LakKivSesite10cm_FD_114545 | JGI IMG/M metagenome (GOLD analysis project Ga0172364, IMG submission 114545) | Sediment microbial communities from Lake Kivu, Rwanda - Sediment site 10cm | ecosystem: Environmental > Aquatic > Freshwater > Lake > Sediment | place: Rwanda: Western Province, Lake Kivu... | reverse complement strand
TCCAATGCCACTCGCTTCTTTAGTTGTTGGTAGTTTCCCTGGTAAATCGCCAACTCGTCCAGAATACCCTGGATAGCCTGTTCTTTCTGCTCGGCCAGTCTCTTGGACACTTTGCGCTGACGTACTGTTTCTCTATCCTGGTTCAACAACGGGATCGAAGGCAGCGGCTGTACGGCCGCTTTGGCCTCCCGACGAGCTTGTCGCCGCTCTTCCAGGACACCCTTGGCGACGTCAAACAAGAAATCCACGGCTTTCAAGAGTATTGGAATGCCCAGTATTGCTGCCATCGTTTCTTCTGCCATCGTATGCTCCTCGGAATTTACTTTGCGGGTTGTTGGGTGGGGAACTTTACGTAAGGCACTTTGACCAACCGGCACTTGCCAGGCGGCGGGGCTAGCAACTCGCGCCAGCGCGCCATATCATCTTTGAGGTGCCACATGCCGGGCAACCGGCCTTCGCTTTCTATGTCACTGTCCACGTCCAGGTGGTACAACGTAACTCGTTCTGGGGCAGTGGTTTGAACTACAATAGCCATTAGCGCACCCATTACCGTCCGTCCACCAGTGATCCCGACCAGAATTTCAGCCTTGTCTCTCAGGTTCTCCTGAAGTAGAGCATGAAACATCCCCTTGAATGTCTGTGCGTCTGCGTCGCTTGCAATATCCTCGGCGTCAATATAGTGGTTTGAATACGGTACACCAATCCGGCGAAATTCCTCCTCGCAAATTCCAACTGCATCGCGCACATCGCGGTTGGTGGGCGCAAATGTAACGACGCGCGCTGCTGGCTGCCCGGCACGCGCCAGGGCATAGTAGAGGCCGGTCACGGCTCCTGGCGAGAGGCCCAGCGAAGCCAACAACACTCGTCCACGGGCCGGGGGGCGCTGTTGCCACTCTGGGTGCCGGGCTATCTCAGCCCGCATATCCTGTTGGACCCAGGCCATCAGATTTCCGGGCACATCGCTGGGACTAAACTCGCGCCAGGTGTGCCCCTGCACCATATCACCCACAAACTCAAGGAAGTTGGCCTGTTCTGGCTCTACTGTGCCCCCTGTTTTGCGATACAGTAAAATCGGCTTGCCCTGCTCAAGCGCCGTGTGATATTCGATCTCGGTGATTGAGCGTCCATCGCCAGGAACGATTGTACCATAACATCCGCCGTAGATGCCCAGGTAGATATCACACGTCTGCGCCATCATTAGACTGACTTCGTAAGGGCTGGCCGATTGAGAGCCAATTGTCTCGGCGCGAACAGTCTCCAGATTCAGACTTTGCAGCGCCCGCTCAACTGCTTCACGCTCAGGCTGCAAATCCTTCATTGTTGAGCTGATAAAGACACGGATTGGCGGAAGGATCCTGGAGGGCGGCACTATGGAAAGTATAACTTGACGAAACTGCTGTTGAACCCTGGTATCTTTGAACACGAGGGCTGTGTTGTTATTTCCCACAATATTGCCATCACCAACAATTGTAACCTGGCCGACCCCACGCAGTTCAGTCGCAATCTGCCCGGCTATGTCCTGCCCTACGATTGCCTCTATGCGAGCAGATAGAGTGGCCAGCGAGAGGGCAGGCTGTGAGTCAGAGACCTGTATCTGCGCTTGCAGATTCTGTAAATCTGCTTCCAGGTCTTTAATGGTAGCAGCAATCTGATCGCGTTCATTGAGCAAGTGAAGCGGCGCGTTCATCTCACCGCCGTGCTGTGCAATCTGCATCTTGACACGATGCAGGTTGAGCTCGTGTTGGTCAACGAGCTGGCGCTGACGTTGTACCTTCTGGGTTGTGTCAGTCATTCAATAGCTCCTTTTCCAAGGAGGCTCTTTTCAACTCAAGTCTGCTTCTCTTCTGCCTAGCCTCATCCCCTGCCTCTTGCAGGCCACGTTCATCTAGCCAGTCGCTGAACCAATCCAGAAGGTTTATTCCTCTCATTAGACCTTCCTCATCCTGGGTCACTTCCTCCAAACGGGCTATCAAACGGGAGTAGGCCCGCACTTCTTTCTCACGAAGCTCATCATTACCAAAACCTAAACGATGGATATGAAGTACAGATGATTTGACCCGCTCAAATTCTTGCAATATCAGCGCGGATTCAAGTATGTCTTCCTGCATTTGTAGTGCCTGTAAACACTTGCCTTCCTGTTCGTAGATGAGTGCGGCTTTGTTCAATGCCCTTATCTGGTTTGATAAATCCCCAACCGAATACCACTCGACCGCTGCGTACACGAGAGATTCGGCACCTCCAAGTTTCTCTTTGCATCCTATTAACTTCTTGCGTATCTCGTTTGCTTCAGTCTGTCCCCTAAGATTATAGGTAGTGCAGTGCTGCAATGCGCTCTCATAAGCACCGATTGCATTCTCAGACTGATTTGCATCTTGCTGCTGTGTTGCATATTGATCATAGGCATTTACCAGAACATCCGCTGCTGCTAGAGGAATGAAAGACAATACCGCGCTTTCTGCAGGAGAAAACACCGCACTCTCCGTACCTGAGGATGGCAATATCCTCTGTACTTTTACAAGAATACTTTCAATCTCCCGAATGAACCGTCTCAAGTTGTTCTCATCTCGCTTCTCTAGAGCCGAACTGAGGCTCTGAACGGCTGCGCTCAGCTCGCGCAATTGGCCCAATTTGTCTTCTAAATGGCCTAACGTTTTACTTGCTTCCTGGGCGTCATCTTCGAGATTCTTTAATTTCTCTTCCAAGTTCCGCTTTTGTGCTTCTAATTCTTGCAGATTCCCTCTTAATGGTAACAAGTCACTTTCAATCTGCTCTTGCTTTTGCCGGTGTTGTGACAGAGCAGTCTGCGTTTCTGTAACCATCCGCTCAATCTCTCGGAGATGCACTTGATGATCCATATATCGCCTCACACGATCAAGGAAACACAGCCTGCCAGAACTCTATCGCCTGCTCCGCCCAATCGCCGTTCGCGTTCCCTTTTCCGTCTGATAAGCCGTCATTAGTCGGAATGCCCAGGCCAGCACGCGCTGTGACTGCTCTCCATCCATACCGGATAACTCGCGGCGCAGCACACCGGCGATCCGCTCCAGGTAGCCCCGCGTGCGCCCGCTGCGCACATAGCCGCTGCGCGGCAGTCGCTCCACCAATTTGAGCACCCGGTCAGTATCGTGTACCTGCCGGGCATAGGCCACGATCTTGCCCAACTCGTTGCGGTCCACGTCCTGGGCCAATGCGCGGGCAATCGCTTCCACTTTGACCCACTCTCGCTTGCTCAACTCGCTCATAGCCATCTCCTGGATTCAGTAAGGGCCTTGCGGCGCATCGCGTTGCGACTGGGCAGTGAGAATGTTCGCCAGAGCCAGCGCCTGGTCGCGCAGCAGCACCCGCTGGGCAATGGCGGCATCGGTTGCCTGCTGCATAAATTGGGCCAATTCTGGCCCTCGATACTTTGTTTCCTGCGCCTCGGCACTGAGGTAGTGATTAGGGTTCAACAGCCTTACTTCCGCAGAGACTATTTGCAGCGCGCCCAGCCCCTGCGGCTTGCCGCCACCCAGTTTGAGGATCAGAGAACCGTCCACGCCGCTGGCAAAGAACAGCAGCCCCATTTCCGCCGCAGTCAGGTTCTCGAAATCTACTTGCCCCTGGAACAAGGCGCCAGGTCGCGCAACTTCGACCGGCGGCTGGCGCTGATCCTGGCTTGGCCGGCTGTGATGGTAAAACTTGCGCCCCCGGGGCCTGGTTGACAAGCGCGGTGCATACAGAGAGGTCAGGCGAAACAGCTCGGTTTTTACGTTGCCGGTCAGCCGGGCATCGGCGAAAAACGTCTTGGACATCGCGTTTGCCTGCGGCTCGCGCGATTGCCCACTGTGCCCGAAAATACTGCAAGCCGGGCAGGCATGGGTGGCCGTGCATTTGTTATCGCGACTAGCGGCCAATTCTACCCCTCTGGGAAGTGCGTCTGACCGGGCGCGCGTGATCGTCACACACGAAGGGCTGACAGCCTCGGCAATGCTGCGCACGACCCCCTTGATGGACGAACCGGGAATCGTAAGCACGCCATTCACCCGGCAGAAAGGTCGCACCACCCCTTCCTGCGGAAAACCGACCTCTTCGCCCAGAGCGTAGCTGCCACTGCCAACGAAAATCGGCGTCAGCGCTTTCAGCGTGTACACCAGTCGTCCCGTGTAGTGATCGTCCAGGCGCAGAGAATCGTGCCCGGCCACATCGCTACGCTTGACCCGCTCAGCAAACGGCACAAAGGCATACGGCTTGATCGGCTCTGCTTGCTTACCAGAGGACTGCTGGCTCATCGTCATCTCCTTCCACGGCCACCAAACGGGTCAAGATTGGCCGCTCCCGGCAACGATACACCATCACTCGCGCCCTGACTCGCCTGGACGTCGCCGACAGCGGGTAAGCCAGGGGTCGTGGAATGCGCGTCTAGATCCAGGCATTACCCGTGTCGCCAGCCAGACGGTGTGGATGTTCCAGGGCGCTAATGTGCGTGCCCCACAACAGAATCTGACCCGGCGCCGCCGAATCTGGAATTGGCACGTGACCGGAACCGGGCAACGGTTCCCAGCCGGGCAGCGAGGGCCACGGCTTTTCGGTCAGCAGAAGCAAATCGAACCCATCTTTCGCTCTGTCCCAGCGCACTTCCAGTTCGGCGCCGAACGCGCGACCATGGCTCCAGGAGGCGTCAGGAGAACGGTACGGCAGCAATTCGATAGCAGACTCGGATTCAAAGTACAGATACTGCAGCCGATCTCGAAACGCCTCGACCGTGGCCGCCAGTTCATCCGCTGGCTTATGGCAGCAATAAAGATACGGCGTCTCGCTCATACTTCGGCCCCCTGCTGTGCCTGTACATATTCGGCCCAGGGCCTGACAGTGGCCTTGAGCAGGCCGTCAATCGCCTGAGGATTGCGGTAAATCAGTCGAATCCGGCCCCACTCGCTGCTGAGATCGCCCGGCGCTGGCAGCGGCAGCGGTTCTTCAGGAAAGTACCCATACTCTTCTGTCGGCACAAAAGCCGTCACTCCATACAGCGCCTCGCCCCAATTGTGACTCCTGCTTTCAGAGAATTGCCCGGGATAAGAAATCTCCAGGTTGTTGTAGTGCAGGCCTACCCGCCCCAGCCCGCGACTCTTAGCAAATCCCAGGGGGACGCGCTGGTCGCCAACGTCACGCAGGGCAACCGCCAGCAGCCCGATGTGCCACAACTGAAAGTTACGCAATGTCAACATTGTTTCAAACTCGCCCTGGGTCACCACTTCCAACTGGAATGGCCCGACGGCCACCGCCCCGGAGATGCGATCTATGGCTACCCCATCTCTCTCAGACGTGACATTGACCTTCTCCACTGTTTCGGGAGTGGGATAGGCATCATTGAAATGGATGTGGCCAGCCATTACCGTGTGCCCGAAAATGCGGCAGATTGGACACAGTTCCCGGTAGATTTCGGCCCCGCTGATGGTCTTGGCTTTGTACTCCAGCCGGCGACCGCAAGAGCTCCGCATATCCAGGGGATTGCACACCGGCAGTCCGACTGTGCGCCCGATCTTTTCGCAATAACTGCGCACCGTCCCCTTGAGGCTGGATCCTGGCAAGTAAACCGTTGGTCCCAACCCGGCATGGTTGGTGCGCACGAAATTCATGTCCAACAGCGTCGGATCGGCGCCGGCTTCCTGCCCGGATTTGATCAGCAGTGGGCCTTGGGGCTGGATGCGAAACGTTAGCCGTAGTTCGTTGACCAGTTTCTTATGCATGTCTCATCCCTCCTGTGGCTTCTAGAGCCCCCAGGAACTGCCGCCAACAGTCTTCACGCCGTTCCTGAGATAGGGGCCTGGTAATACCGTCTTTGAGGTACGCCAGGTATTCATTCCGTTCTGCAGCGGATGTCCACTCCGACATCTCCCAATCCAGGAACAAGCGCACGCTGCCCAAACCGCGGGAAGTCGCCCCCCCCAACTGGACGTAGCCAACCTCGAACTCCCGCAGTCCCAACAACGCCAACCCCAGTTCAGCATCGCTGGCGTTTTCGATGACCATTTCGAAATTGAATTCGGTGCCGGATGGAACGGCCTCAAAGTCGTACTTGAGCCCTTCGGCGGCCGTCTCGGTATCTCGGTCAATGGCCACTCCATCGCGGATCAAGTAGTGATCGAACCACGTATTCGCGTCCACAGTCAAATCGCGCACCAGTACCTTAGAAGCCAGCCAGGGCGCGCCCAACAGCAAGCACGTCCAACAGGATCGGTCCATGATCTCGCGGGCCAGGGCGGCAGCATCCTTTTGATACTTGGGCTGTTGTTTCAACCAGTCTACCTCTTCCTGGGTCAAGCAGCCGGGCAACGTTCCCCGGTACGGGCGTGACGTGCTGGTGCAAGCCAGCCGCTCATCCATGCCTCGCAGCAAACGTTCCAGGTGAGCGCGGTAAGCCCCTTTGAAGGAACTGCCAGGAATGTAGGGGCGACCTTGCAGATCTTTGAGCACCGGCAGGTCGCTTTCGGTAGGGCTGCCCCCGCCGCCGCTGCCAATACGCAACGCCGTTTCGGTGTGCAGCGTTCCCCGAATTCGTAACCGGCTGTGAAATGCACTCCAATCAATCAACTCGTTGCCCGCTGCCATCGCAGAGCCTCCTTCTGGTAGTAAAAGTAGCGATTGAGTTGGCCCAGATAGGCTCTCACCAGCCACATCCAGGCTTCATCAATCTGCAACTGGTCGGGGTCAGGCAAATTGAGGTTTTCGTGTACCCCGCGCGCGATCTGCTCGGCGTCTTTCTTCAGGCTACCCAATGCCTCTACCAATGATTTGCCGAACTCTTGATGCCGCCAGTTGTTTCCGGCTACATCACGCCCTACCTGGTAGAGAATATAGTGTTGGACAACCTGGACACTGGGAGTTCCCATTGCCACTCCCAGCAGGTTCTTGATCTGGTGCTTTTCCATGCGACTCTGCGCTACCTGGGTCTCTTGATCCACCAAGGTTGTCATGCGCTCAATCAGGCTGTTCATCCGCAGTTCGATCTGTCGCTGGAGCGCCATACGCCGGCGCAATTCCAATCGGCTTTGGTCTTTTGTAGCGATCTCTGATGCGATCATAGTTCCACCTCCGGTCGATAATGAAAAGGCAAACAGGCAACCACGTGCCCCAGGCCACGTTCCCGCTCCTGGCCTAGGCCCAGATGTCCCAGATTGGCCAGATTGTTAACCAGGTCAGCAATGGATAGTCCCTTGCTACGATAAAGAAAGACGCTACCCATCTCCACTGTCATTTGCTTACGGCGTGGCAACCGTGCGCCGGCATGCCATCCCCCGGCGATCCCGTAGCCGGCAAATGCCCGCAACAGATTAACGCAGTTCTCAAATCCAAGCATTTCAGGTGGCGGGGCTGTCACCGGCACTCCACGCCAGATCAGAATAGCCGGAGAAAGCAAGTCCAGGCAGAACCAGTATTCACCGTCGGGTAACGGCCTGGCGCCAGCCACACGCTCGTAAAAGCCCCATTCCTGGTGGACACGCTCGTTAAATGCCGTAAGCCGCTCCTCCAATGATGGAAGCGGATTGGGTAGTTCTTCCGGCGCTTTGAGCGTTACCTTCAACCGACCTAATCCCCGCGACTTGCCTCCGCCGATTGAGGACACCTGGGGCAACCAGCGGCTCAAAATCTCCAACTGCTGGGGTGTCCCCTGCACCCGTCCACGGAAAGTGATCGGACGGCGTGCTTCATCCAGCGGCTCCACTACTTCCAGGGTATAGAGCAGTCCATCTGCTGCCACGGCTCGCTGGCGGTTGATCGCCGTCCGCGAAGTCCGGCGCACGGGCACGTCTATGCTATCAAATTGATTGGCTGTCACCATTACTACAAACCGCTCAAACTCATCCACTCTGCCGCCGCAGACAGGACAACGGGGACAGTAAAGCACTGGACATTCTACGCCATCATCCAACATTCGTTCGAACACTGCCTGCCGGATGAGAATATCTCCCACACCATGTCGTTCTTCACCTCGTATGGCCGGCTGACTGAACCCGGGATGGTATTTGCACGAACGTGCCGTCAGCGGCGGTGGGAAAGATAGCTCTTTTCTGCCGGACGTCGTCGGATACAGATTCTCAAAAACAAGCACGGACGTTGCGTTAAACAAGTGGGCAAAATCGCTATCAGGGGGAATCCTGGTCGGATCAATTCCAGACAACATAAGTTGTGCTAACGCGCCGCGCAGCGTACTCCCCGGAATGTAGGTGCGAGTCCGCTTGTAATAGGCTTCATTAGACTCGGTGCCTAACAGCAATGAGGAATCTAGTTGAACGACCACCTCCAGGAAGGTAGATTGTAGCCCCGTTTGGTCAACAAACACGGTGTCGGAATGAACGTCCTGGCAGACTTCTATACTCATTTCAAACCAGCCCAGACCCTGAGTCTTGCCGCCGCCGACCGCAAACAGACTCTTCAAACCAGACTGCAGAAGAGCCAGTTCATCTTTGTCCCAATCGCCGGTGATAGCGCCCTCTAGTGTCACCGGAACGCCGGGCAGGAACACTTCGGTCGTATAAAGCAACTGGTCTTCGGCTACCCGGCGATGCCGTGACAGGCCAACGCCGTACCGTAAATCTCCAGCGGGTGGCTCTCCCTCCACTAAGAACTTGGGCTCGACGAGTGTCAGATCGCTGAAAACCAGTTTGCCCGGGTACCACGGCGAACCAAACAACTGACAGACCAGACACGGCTCTTGATCTCCCTGGCACATTGTTTCCGCCTGTGGCGAAGCGCAAGGCGTACGCTCATCAGGATAAAGGATGGGGAGCATTCGCTCTATCTCGTGGCGCAGGCGGCCTTTAAGAGAAGAGGCTGGAATCATTGGCAAACCGCGAGCATCGCGGGTCAGCGGTTTGTCAGCCAACGCGCCGCCCAGGGCGCCGCTCCCGACATTGAAAGGCCCATCGAAAGTCAAGCGTACGTTAATCTTATTCATAGTCAGCCTCGCTCAAAATCGTCTGCCATAACTCGTCCACTTGCTTGGGCACGAACGGGTACAATTCCAACAAGTCGGGAACAATACTGGACAGCACACGTCCTGTTCTCCCTTCCTCGCCGGGAATACGATGCCAGGGAAGCGGTTCCTTGACATCGTAGGGCCAGACGTCCGCCAGGTAAGCCAGGATATTCTTATCCTGTCCTCTTGTTACACTTAATCTGGCCCTTTGGTACAGATAAGCAATGGAACCATAGCGACGTCCCCGCTGCAAGGCCGCCACCAGACCCTGTAATTGGCTAACGGGAAATTCGACTTGACGCATTCGTCGAAGAATCTTGAGCAGATGCAAGCTCTCTGGTAACGTATAGGGAGCTGCTGTCAGATAACGTCCCCGTTTTTGGCTGCTCCCAGCGGGACGCTCATCATAATAATAAGGAAGGCCGTCGCGGAGTTGATTGACATCTCGTCGCAGCATGCTTTGTGATTTGAGCACCAGAAAGTCTACGGCTGATGTATAGACACCAGCCTGGCTCTCGATGTAAGCCCGCCGTTTTGCATTCTTGCACAGATCTTTGGAGATCTGCTGCAATATGCTGACTGGATTGTGATCGGTCGCAATGACTACACCGGCAGAAAGCGTGGGATGGCGTAATACCTCTGGTAATCTGCCCCATATCTCGTCGGACACCGCTGTGGCCATATTGCGCTCGAATAGTTGACACAGCCGAACAGCAATTGGAAAAGCCGCATCGCCAGGAACAAGGAACATCACATCGTCACCGCCCATCAGCAGCGGTTCCAGCGGATGGACAAATCCCTGACCCAACGACTGGCCTGTCGGACTGGTCCGTTCGATCAGTGTCGAAGACAGGTTTTCCGCCAGAGCCTCATACAGGGCCAACCGGAGCGATTCCTGTAGCGCTCGACTGAACTGCCGACAGGCCTGTGGTGTTGGCAGATATTCCAGCACTTGTCCCATGCGGTTGCCATCAGCATAGACAAAACCAATGTAGCCTGGCCGCGATCGGCACGCCTCTCCGAGATCTCTGGTATCCTGAGCCAGATAGATCGGTGCACCACTTGTCTCCCCACGATAACGATCAAACAGGTCTGCTCGGTTCCTTTCCAGCCATTCCACAAACCGATACACTTGTTGCCTGCGTTCCTTCCTGGCTCCCCCGATACCTGTCGATACCTTGCGTCTACAGACTTCGCACAGCGGCCAGGACGCATCGAAATACTGATACACTCTTTGTGCCGGGCGCACCTGACAAACCTGGCAGCGCACGGCAAATGGTAGCGTTTCCACAACGGGAATGCTTACGGGACGATCCTTACGTCGTTGGAGATACATTCCCATCACCTGTACCATCTGACCGAATCCAGGTTGTGACTCTGTCATTACCTGGGAAGTATCACCATCATCTGTCACTCCAAAAGATTGGACTACTCGTTGCCAATCTTCTTTGCTGAGATGAGCACGCCAACTATTCAGCCAATCTTGTGTCTGGCCTTTCCTAGATAGACCATAAATGACTTCTTGCGGAGTGACGGGTCTAAAAACACAAGTAATAGTCGCCATGCCGGTTTCGGAGGGGTAAAGTGCCTCAATTTGCTCGGCCAATTGAGATGCAATTGATGCGGGTACAAATGCCAAAAGACTGCCACCACCAGCGTATACGATGCAGCCGGGGTCGGGATCATCTATGAATCCGCCAGGCAGTCCGGTGTTGATCAAGATCTCGATTACTTTCTCCTCATTCAACTCTCGCAACATCTCACTCCCGCCGCGCACCTCTGGCAACTTGGCGCTTTCAAAGATGTATGCTTGAATGCGGTTGGTGTCGGCGGCCAACAAAGCCAAATCCGTACTTGTGGTATCACGCAACAGTACGTCTTGCCGCTCCTGAGTATCTTGC
>Ga0172364_10004704_pt1 | contig 10861 bp, 10 predicted proteins | sample LakKivSesite10cm_FD_114545 | JGI IMG/M metagenome (GOLD analysis project Ga0172364, IMG submission 114545) | Sediment microbial communities from Lake Kivu, Rwanda - Sediment site 10cm | ecosystem: Environmental > Aquatic > Freshwater > Lake > Sediment | place: Rwanda: Western Province, Lake... | reverse complement strand
TGAGGCTGGACAAATTGGCACCGCAACGCACCTTATAATCGCCCAACTGGACCTTGCCGAGCCTATCAGTAAAGAAACAGTAGATAAGACGGTAGAGCGGCTTTTGGCCGGCGGTGCAATAACCCGGGCGGTTGCGGAGCGTATCGACGCCGACTCAATCCTGGCATTTTTCAATAGCGACCTGGGCAGCATGGCATTTGACAAAGCCAATAAAGTCTACCGCGAATGGCCATTCACTTTTGCTTTGCCTGCTTCATTCGTGGCTCGTGACTCGTCTCTCGCGCTCCATGTTATCAAAGAAACCACGGATTACGCGGATTACAGGGAAAAAGAAAAAAGCCAAAAATCAAAATCAGCGAAATCTGTGAAATCTGTGGTTAAAAAATTGGAGGACGAAACTGTAGTAGTTCAGGGCATAATCGACATGCTGATTCAAACGCCGCTTGGATTGGTTGTTATAGATTTCAAAACCGATAAGATAACTGCCAAGCAGGCTCCTCAGCGAGCCGAGTTATATCGCGGGCAGTTGGCCCTTTACAGCCGGGCTGCTGAAGCGATCCTTAAATCCCAAACGCTTGCCAGATGGCTGTATTTCTTGACCCCGGCCACCGCCTTTGAGGTCAAGAGTTAGCCACAGAGACCACAGAGAAATACTCGATTCTCGATTCTGGATGCTCGATACTTGATGCTCGGTGTCATTGCGAGCGAAGCGCCGCAATCTCAGGTTCCTTTTGTCCCTTCTAGTTTCGAACTATTGTTTTCAGTCCCCACCCAAAATCGGTTTCATATATCTTGAAATGTAAGGCCCAGCATACCCTACGTGCCTATTGGACAATCCAATCAGCAAAAGTATTCAATTTCATGCTCCCTCTCCGACCAAGTTAAGCTAAGTCTATATTCGCACAAGTCAAGATTGTCGCCTTCGTCTTGACATTAATCATAAGGTTAACCAGTGAAAGATTATCATATGGTTCCAGTAATCGGTCGGTTTCTACTGCCACTCTCGTTATAAGATTGTCATCTTCCAAGAGACAGAAAAATGGGTCTTCACCCTCTTGAGGAGAATCGCCTGTTGGTATCTCACTGGTATCTTTGGGCATCCTCAAAGAGTCTAAAAGAGTTTTTAGCCGATTATCTATGTCTCCACCCTGTGTGACAATCAATCCAGGTGGTTCACGTCTCAGCATAATGATGTCTAATTCTGCTATCAGGTAAAGTCTGCTGGTGACAAGTGGAGCGAACCGAAAGGCGTCAACTTTTTCTATGATTGACAGACTGGTGTCTGGCGGATTATCGTCCAAGAAATGGCCATCTGGTGGTCCACACCGAACAAGAGGTGGCTGCTTCCACAGTTGCTGCAGCTGCTTATGGAAGCTACGGCGGAGCTCCTGCTTAACGACTGGATTACCATCTGCTTTCAGGGGCCCTTTATAGATCAACCTAAATTCCATAAATATCCCTCCTTAAAAAAGCTAACTTTTTATCGAAGTTATTTTTCGCCTCTCCATGACGCAATCAAAGGCAACCTTATCGAGGTTAGGGACTACTTACAAGTTTCATGTGTATCACTAAAGAATCCCCGGATAAGCCATCGCAGGAGAAGGAAAAAGAACCAAACAATTAAAAACACCATGACACCGGCAGGCAGAGCAGCAAGGATACTCAGAGATACGATTTCAGGTAGTTCTTTGTTTCCCCACAGCTCGTGTCTTTCAAGGTCATTTTTGGCGATCTTCAATGCTTTTTCTTTTGCAGTTTTCGCCTTCTCATCTAAAGAATCTAAGCGCAAATCAAGCATATCCCTGTTTATCCCAGGAAAAACAGCGCGACCGTTTAGATAGACTGTTTCACCGCCGATTTCAAACGGTGCGAAATAATAATAATCTTTTGAGTCTAAGAAGTGTTGGACTATGGATCTTTTTCCCCCAGACCAACCATTTGCATCCCAAACCTCCCAAAAATAACTGATATTATCATAATCCTTTTTGTACCTACTATATATGCTACGCTCACGATCCCAACTGTCGCAGATAAATACAAAACATAAGAACCACGTTCCTAACCCAATAACTATGCTCAAAACCAGCGTAATTCTTTTAAAACCGCGTTCTAAGTTCATCTTATACAACCCCTATCACGATATCGAAAAATTGTAAGATTGAAAATGCCGCAAATCAATGAAATTCCAGCAAGTTCGTCTTAATTCGCGGCTAAATTTTTAACTTCGCCCTGGCCACAACTGGCAGGCCTAATCGTCCATCCCACCGGAGGTGGGCAGGCACCCTTCATCCGTCGTCTATCGCGACTTGGTGTCAATCGGTGCTAATTTGTGGTTACCATGAAATTCTGCTTTACGCCGAAGGGATTTCTGGGTATAATATGCCCGTAAGGCTGAACTGAGCCGATAGTGCGAAGGCCTATTAAACATTGTTCGACTCAAAAAATTTTCTTGACCATTTACGAGAGATGTCTTACAATGTAGTACATGAAGAATTCAAGCCTTACAATAAGATTGGACAAGGATCTGGATGCCCTGCTAACCAAAGCCAGTCAGCGGTCCGGGAAAAACAGAAGCGTAATTGCGCGAGAGGCCCTGCGACGTCAGCTTCGTCTGGAACAGTTCGAGCAAATCCGCAAAAGAGTAATGCCGTTTGCTGAAGCTCGCGGATATTTAACCGACGAGGATGTTTTCACCCAGATATCATGAGGGTGTTTCTTGATACCAATGTGCTGGTTAGTGCCATCGCAACCCGTGGTCTTTGTGCCGATGTTCTCAGAGAAATCTTGGTTTCCCATCAGCTTGTTGTTTCTGCCCCATTGATCGCCGAATTGAAAAAAATTCTGCGCAGCAAGATTGAGATACACCGAGAAATAATATCCGATTTTGTAGAGATGTTGATCCAAGATTCCATCGTGGCCAAAAACACTAAGCTGACAAATATCGACATAGATGACAAGGACGATATCCTTATCCTTTCAACCGCATTAAATGGAAAGGCGGAATTATTTGTGACTGGTGACAAAGAGTTGCTGCAACTGGGAAAAGTGCAATCCATGCGAATCATATCTCCCAGAAAATTCTGGGAAACGCTCAAAACCGCCTCACCGGATTAACTCAAGATTTTCCTTTACGGCTAAGTCATTTCTGGGTATAATATGCCCGTAACTAAGGGATTAGAAGCGAAATAGTGTAAAGAAGACAGGAGACAGAAGACAGAATAGGCAAACCAGGGAACCAAGATAACAGGGTGCAGGTGACCAGGATGGCAGGAAATCAGGAAAATCGCCCAGATGCCCTGATAGCCGGATACCCTGATAATCACTGCCTGGTAACCTGATAGCCTGATGGCCACTATGATTATGCAAAACAAAGCCAATTTGTGAAAAAGTCAAGTGAACGCAAGCTGAATTGTCACAAAGGGTTATGAGAAAAAAATCGAATTGGACACTTGGTGAAAACAAACCCAAACAAAGCCAATCCTTCAACTTGGTTCGACTTCGCTCACCACAGGTCGCTCAGAGCCTGCCCTGAACTTGTCGAAGGGACAGGTTTTTGATTGTCCTTGTGTCTTTGAATTGGCTGGGTATAATCTCGCTGCCGTGATGGTAATATAAGAGATTCTGATGGAGAGCATGTAAAATGGCAGATGCACCCAAAGCAAATGCGGTAGTAGGGCAGTCGGGCGGGCCGACAGCGGTAATAAATGCGTCCTTAGTCGGCGTAATCGAAGAAACCGTCAAACATCCGGAAATTATGAATCTCTACGGCGCGATGAACGCTGTGTCTGGCATCGTTAAAGACCAGTTCATAGACTTAAAGAAAATATCGCCTGATATATTGGAAAAGGTAGCCGCATCGCCATGTTCGGCTCTTGGCTCCAGCAGGGATAAGCCCGATCAGGAATATTGCGCGAAGATCCTTGATGTCTTCAAGAAGCGCAACGTAAGATACTTTTTCTATATCGGCGGCAACGACTCAGCAAATACCCTTCATATCATTAACAAAATGGCCAATAATGCCGGCTACGAACTGCGAGCGTTTCACATCCCCAAGACGATAGATAATGATTTGCTTGTTACCGATCATTGTCCGGGTTTCGGCAGCGCGGCCAAATTCGAGGCATACGCCCTGATGGGCGATGACCTCGATAACCGCAGCCTGCCAGGCGTGAAAATCGACGTAATTATGGGCAGGCACGCCGGCTTTTTGACCGCAGCTACCGCATTGGGTAAGAGCAGAGATGACGATGGGCCGCACCTTGTCTATATGCCGGAAAGGCCCGTTTCTCTGGATAAATTTCTCAGTGACGTAGATCGCGTCTATAAAAAGCTCGGGCGATGCGTGGTAACGGCCAGCGAAGGAATCTGTGATGCTGACGGCATAATCTGGGCCGAAAAGCTGGCGCAGCTCGAGGAGAGAGACTCACACGGCAATATCCAGCTTTCCGGTACGGGTGCCCTGGCGGACTTCCTGGCAGCGCAAGTAAAAGAGAAACTCAAAATAAAACGCATTCGCGCTGATACTTTTGGGTATCTGCAAAGAAGTTTCCCCGGCCTACAATCGGAAGTGGATGCTCGTGAAGCCCGGTGGTGCGGACGGCACGCGGTTCAATACGCCATGCAAGCCGATAGCGGGTCAGTGGCAATAAGACGCCTTGCCGGCGGAAAGAACTACGCCCTAGAATTGTTCCGCACCGAGCTTGCCAGTGTCGCCGAAAAAACAAAGTCGATGCCGGATGAATTCATTAACGCCGAGGGCAATGGTGTAACCAGCGCCTTTATCGAATACGCGATGCCGCTAACCGGCGGTCTACCCAAAACGCATTATCTCGGTAATTATCCGAGGGTATAGGATATAGAAAGAGTGGCTGAAGGACATAATGCAGTTGCCGCGTCCGCCTGCTTTCGTGGGGGCAAGCCCATCCTCGCGAAAGCGGGATACTTCGTGCCTGCGTTATCTTGTCGGCTGCAAAAGATGTGTGCTCGGCTATTGAGCTGAGAGCATTATGCTTTCTTCGATTTAGCCTTACTCTTCGTGCTTGTTTTGGCTTTTACTGATTTTGTCTTTTTGCCTGACTGGCATCCGCATGTCCTACACATTTTCTGCCCCTTTCATAAAGGTTTAATGACAGAGGTATATTAACCGGTGAACGAAGCAAGTCAATAAAGATCCGAGAGCCGATGAAGGAATCACTGTATCATCAATCATTTTCTTTCTCAACCTTCAAGGTGTTGGACTCTGGCTGCGCATCAGATCAATACTGGCTTGCTCGCAGGGTTTTAGAGAAAGCGGCTCGTCAAATTGAACCGCAACGCGGCACAAGGAACGATTTACTTTTTCAACCCGGCAGACCCGGGCGGTGCGAGTGAAGCTGGTCATATCTGAGAACTCATCTGATTCCAAGCGTGGTATGCTAAAGCGGGTGATTAGGCGTTGGCCCGGTTGGGGACAACTCTCGCGGTCATCGCATGTAAAAGCCATGCCGCCGCTGGAAACGTCGACCATCAAGCCCTGCGAAACTGTTTTGGCAAAGTCTTCAGCAAACCAGATAGGCCACTGATAGCGTAATCTTGACTCTCTTCTGCGCTCTTTGGTTTCATCCATTATTGGTTCTCCCACAGATTTTGCGCCTATAATGAAAAAATCGACAGATTTAAGGGCTTGCTTTAGAACCATTGGGCAGGGAAACTTCTTGAAAAAGCAGATTTCTGCTAACGATCAAATGAAAAAAAATGCATTCACACTGTTGCATTTTGGACCACTGTATAGTATCATAAGTATATCATGGCATGCACAGCATCGCCAGATTTTGGGATATAATATAACTGTTGGCTTCAGGGAGATTGCAAACGTGGCTGCAAACAGTAGGTAGACATGTATGAGGCGAAGGTATGAGAAATTACGCGGCAAGGCAAATTAGGAATACAGCCCGGGGATTTACGTTGATAGAGCTGTTGGTGGTCATCGCTATCATTGCTATATTGATGGCAATATTGATGCCTACTCTGCGGAGAGCCAAGGAACAGGCACAAGAGATAAGCTGCAGATCAAACTTGAAACAGGTGGGGCTCATTATCTACCTTTATCTGCAAGACAATGATTTTACAATGGCTAACTGTCATCAGTATACTCCACACAGCGACAGTAAGTGTAATGAGTACTACTGGCGCCATTCAGACGGCACTTTCTATAGCCATGACGAGGATGACTCTTATTGGGGTGTGGCCTATAGAGATTACGTAAAGAACACAAAGGTTTTTGGCTGCCCAAGTTTCAAGAGTGCCGCTGAATTACTAATAAGCACTAAACTTTATGGTTATGATCCCAAGGTGTTTTACGACTCAGCGTTTGCTCTCAATGGCTGGCTGGACAGAGAAAAGACCACGAGCATACGAACTTCCTCAGAGGTTATTGTATGTCAGGACCACATTGAGCCAAGGATTGAAAACGGTGTTAGCGATATGCTTTTTAATAGCGGTCCTGGCACGATGAATTTGACTCACTATCGAACAGGGGGTCGTCAGGATTGGTACAGGGGGATCTTTAGGCATAATATGAGATCCAGTGATGAATTCAGAACAGGGGGAACACTGAACGCGTTATGGCTGGATTACCACGTCAGTATCATCAAAGAGACAACAGGAGATGATGTGCCTAAACGGTACTATGACCCGCTCGGAAAAAACTGATTCGCGTTGCCGCTGCGATCTCAAAACTCCCTACACTTTTTCGTCGCATGGCTACCGTGCAGCCGAGATATGTTTGATAATTCTGAATCTATCTTGTAAATACACGAAATTATATTGTGCTTGAGAGACTGCAATGTGCGGGCATCAGGCTGCAATGAAGCGATCGATGAGCAACATCGGCCCGCGCAGAAAAAAAGGAGACATAGGCGATTGATAACCAGCTTGCCATCACCCTGTCTCCACCTTGTGAAGTGCCCTGATGTGCCCCCGCGTATTCCTGTTGGTAGACAGTAGTGGAGGCTTCGTAGCGAAAGCCGCTCTGCATGCACTCACAACGCTAATATCATATCAAACAGCCAGGCACATGTCAAACGAATTGTGGCTAACGTTACTCCTGTACCCTATGGTTCCGATAAATCCTTTTTCCTCTTTTCATTCTCAGCCATATTTGTTGGACGAGGGCACTGGTTTACAAATCGCAGAGCGTGCTCGATAAAGATTTCGCCGGTCATTTCGCCCAGGCAAGTTCTGCTTATGTAGTCATAACGGGCGAAACTATTCCAATCGACCTTCGTCAGGATATAGCCAAAGGCATCATTGGTAAGTCCAAAAAGTAAATTGTGCTCGCCGTGCATCTTGCGCTTGAGGTAATAGCCGATGTTGGGAAGAGCTTCGCCCGGAATGGTGAGAATCTGAGCGTTTCCAAGATTCAGCACGTTCACTTGTGTGGTCACTGTGTCCCTTTCATTCAGTTTGAAACCCAAAGGCGACAGCTTAACCACTGAGCGAATGACTTCGCTTTCGATAGGGAACTCGATTGTTGTACTACCGCAGAACAGCGTGGGATTTTTCTGAATAGGCGCACCAGCGATGATACGGAGCGACTCATCTGCAAGAAGCTGGCCGATACGGATACACTCGTCCCAGGTCCTTATGTCTTTACCATCTGGGCCTCGGCAGTCAGCCGTCACCATGCCTCCCAGTGCGCCGTTCATGAAGATGCCGATACCGCCGCCTCGCTGCTCAATACGGTCGTAAAGAGGGCCTACGAAGTCGGGCGATAGTATGCCCTGGTCCGGCCCGATGACTTCGGGGTGGCAGGCATAATTGACCAGCCTAGCAACAGGCTTATTTTTCGTGTCAAGTATCGCAATTACATCACAGCGAGGATCGTACAACTGTTCTGCGTAATAATTGTACGCTATTTTGCCCTGTGCCTTGCCGGTGGCAATCTTGATGGCGGCAGGCTGTAACTTGGCGACAGCTTCGTTTATGGCGTCGGCTAATCTGTTACAAACCGACTCCAGATAGTTAATATCGGCAGCGGTCTTACCATTTCGATCCGGGAAGCCGTAGCAGTCCGGGCCGCTATGATTATGCGTGGCGCCAATAAGGATATTCTGCGGCGGGATGCCTGGAACATATTTACGAACCTTTTCGCCCAGCACGCTCGGAAAGCCAAGAAAGTCGGTACTACAAATCGCGATGCGTGTGCTGGAGCCATCCAGGACTAATGCTCGCACCGTTAGCCTGCCGAATTTCCGCGTGACAGGTTCGGAGGGACCGATACCGCCTGAGACAGGCAAAAGTGGATCGGGCGTCACGTCGCGGATAGCAACTGCCGCACGGAACTGGCCTGCCAGATGTATGGCGGGCTGGCCTCGGACAACGTTGACATCGATCAAAGATATAGCCGCTTGAAACAGCAGAAGTATGCCAACTGACTTACTACATTTGCCGCCCATAACACACTACCTTTCAATTACATCTACAAAATGAATTTTATCAGATCTGGTGCAGGATGCCAAAAAAAAGGGCTGCAAGAATTCAACTCACAGCCCCATGCAGTTACTTACAGGACCCATTCGTCAATTACGAAAAGCAGACCACGAGCCACGACTCGCGAGCGGCGAACTAAATCGTTCTTCGTCTCCGGGGCTGGACAGGCAAAAATGGTTTGTGCTTTCGATTCTATTCTGATATTATATTATGTTAGCGGTACAACGGTGTAACGTAGACTGTCAAGGATGAGAATCTAAGAATCATGGCTGTCAGATTTCACCCTCATGCCAAACAACGTATGGCCGAGCGTGGCGCGACCAACTTGGAAGTATCGACGGCGATCCAGGATGGTGAGAGGTTTGAGGCGAAGTTTGGCAGGGCTGGATTTCGCAGGAATTTTGTCTTTGAGAAGCAATGGCGCGGCAGGTACTATAGAACCAAACAAGTCGAAGTCTACGCGATACGCCAGGGCGAGGATTGGCTGGTTATCTCCGTGATTGTGCGATATTTCTAAATAGATCTGCAGAAGGGCAACACTATGAAGTTTACTTATGACCCACGATATAATATAGGTTACATCCGTTTCTGCGAAAAACGGGCTCAGGTCGAATCGTTAAGGATAAGTGAGGAGCTTGTGGTCGATGTTGCTCCTGATGGAACAGTCTATGGGATTGAGCTTCTAAATGCTAATGAGCAGTTGCAGCGGGAGGATATGGGGGAGCTTATCGTAATTAACGAGGCGACCGGCGAACAAACGAAACTACCGCTAATGAAGGCCAACAGGGATTAGCCAACAGACACCTCCGATGCCGGTATGTTTCTCAGGCAACAAAAAGGGCTGCAAGTATTAACTCACAGCCCTATGGAGTCGCTTACAAGACCCATCCTTGGCTTACGACATACGACCTACGATATACGATCTAAACCGTTCTCCTTCTTTTCAGCCAGCCGACTAGGCCGATACCAATACCGCCTAACAAAATAGCGCCAGGGACAGGAACAATCGTTACGTCTGCACCGTAACGATCCTGCAAAAGGTTTGCGCCTACAAAGTATATCCCAGTGCCCTCACTTTTATCGAGTATATTGATGGAAGTGAGGTTAGTGACGCTCAACGCCGTGAAATTCAGCGTGGCCGCATGCAAGTTAGTTTCTGGTGATGGAAGAAGAAACGGAGCAAAGCATGTTAACACGGCATAGTCGGGTAGCTTTACCGGGAAGAAGACCTCCATCCAGTTATACGGCCCATCCTCTGTCACACCGTCAAGCCGTACGTACGTATCGTCCCACTCAAAGACCATATCAAAGCAATCAAACTCCTGACCTGTTGGGTCCGATCTCAACCATACTTGTAGATTGAAAGGATCACCAACCGCAACTGTGCTGCTGCTTGGTTCTAAACTGATATCCGTAAGCGTAGCCTGAACCTCGCTACCAGCCGCTAAAATAATTGTTAAAACGGCAAATATCGTTATTAACTTTTTCATCTGAATTTCCTCCGAAAATGTTAATTATGTTGTTCGTTGTTTAGTGTTCATAGTTCATTGTTCATTGATAATCTATCATCTGCCGCGGAACGCCCGCGGTCAGAAGAACCCCCAGGATAAACCCTTCGACACTTCGACAATGCTCAGTGCAGGCTTCGCTCAGGGCAGGTCTGGGGGCTAAAAACTATACCCTATTCACTATTCCCTGATAAAACCCTCCTTCCCGCCGACCAGCGACGCAATGACTTGACGGCGGGGCGCGTTGAAACAACGAAAGCCCCCCCATCCGTCTGGTTCGAGTGTTGGCCTTCCTCTGGCCTGTCCTCACCCCCGATACTTGGCAACTTTTGTTATTGTAAGAAAAGAATCCCTTTGAAAACAACTGTGGAAAGTACGTGTTTTTGCCGGATTAGCGTTTTTTTTGCAGAAAGTTGCAAAGCCTGTTTATCCGCCAGAAGTATGGCGGATAAATTTATGGGCATCTGGGATCGGGGATCAGGATGCCCGATGCCCGATTCCCGTAGGCGTATTTTGGTTTGTAAGCGTTCACGCAGAAAAATATGGCGTTTTTGCGTCATTGCGAGGCCTTTAGGCCGAAGCAATCTCAATCTTTTGGCATTATTAGACTGCTTCGCTTCGCTCGCAGTGACAAAATTGCGGTTTTTCCGTGAACGCTTCCTTTGGTTTTTTGTGTAACTCAGTCTTTAAGCCCCATCGCGATGGCTTTTTTGACCAAATCTACCACGTTGTTGACGCCGAGCTTTCGCATTATATTATAGCGATGCCATTCGATGGTTCTTTCGGAACGGCTACGCAGATGGGCTATTTCGCGGTTGCCCCTGCCCTGTAAAATCAACCGCAAGATTGTCATTTCCGTCTGAGTAAGCGATTTGCGCTTTAGA